>Ga0255341_1005137_pt1 | contig 13127 bp, 7 predicted proteins | sample wastewater_treat_8_FD_192418 | JGI IMG/M metagenome (GOLD analysis project Ga0255341, IMG submission 192418) | Wastewater microbial communities from Lulu Island WWTP, Vancouver, Canada - plant12 | ecosystem: Engineered > WWTP > Wastewater > Unclassified | place: Canada: Vancouver, British... | reverse complement strand
CGGCGCGGATGGTGATTACGGCCGCGGCGGATACTTCGTCGCAACCGGCGCGAACGGCCGGGGGGTGCAGGGCTACGCGAACAACACGGGAGCCTCCACCAACTACGGCGGGCACTTCACGGCCAATGGCACGTATGGCATTGGCATATACTCGCGCGGCGGAGCATCCGGCTATGCTGCAGAGTTCTCGGGAAATGTGCTGATCAAGGATCGCGGCACTGGCGCCACCGTTATGGAACTCGGCACCGGCCTGGACTACGCGGAGGGCTTCGATGTGTCCGAAGACAGCCCGGCCGAGCCCGGAACCGTGCTTGTCATTGACGAGCGCAACCCGGGCAAGCTCGCCGTCAGCGCGCAAGCCTACGACCACCGCGTGGCGGGAATCGTCGCGGGCGCGAAAGGCCTCAAGTCGGGGGTCCGGCTGACGGCGGGCGGCTTCGACTGCGACGTCGCGCTCGCCGGGCGCGTGTTCTGCAACGTGGATGCGACCCGCGCCGCCGTGTCGCCGGGAGACCTGCTCACCACTTCCGCAACACCGGGATACGCCATGAAGGTCACCGACCACCCGCGCGCGCAGGGCGCGATTCTGGGCAAAGCCATGGAGCCGCTGGCGAAGGGCTCGCGGGGGCAGATTCTTGTCCTCGTGACCTTGCAGTGAGGGGGGGCACCAATGAACAAAGCACGCATCTTCCTCATGGCATCGTTAGCGGCCCTGCTCACAGCAGCGCCGGCGGCCGCGCAGAGGGTCACTCCTGATCAGGCCGCCCGGGTCGCGCACAACTGGGTGGCGCTGCAGATCGCCCGGCACGGAGCGTGGGGCGGCTCGCTGGCGGCTGACGCAGAAGCCGTTCAAGAACTCCGGCGCGGCAAGCGGCTGGTGGGCTACTTCGTGCCCGTTCGGCCGCAAGGCTACGTCATCGTGTCGCTGCGCAGAGAACTCGAGGCGGTCAAGGCCTACTCGGACACCGACACGCTGGACCCGAAATCCGACGGGGGCATGGCCGATCTGATCAAGGGCGGCATGGAGCGAATCATCAACGCGGTGGAGGCCGGCGCGGGCCCCATTGACACCGCGCGCACCGAAGACGTCGTCAAGCTGCTCGAGACCGATCACCGGACGTCTTGGAAGGCGCTCGAACTCGATGCCGCGGCGTTCGAGGCGAGCCTGAGCGGCTCCGCCCTGCTCGTGAACTACCAGGAGGGCGGAATTCTCGTCGAGACCTCATGGCACCAGCAGTGGCCATACAACGACCAGTGCCCGAACCTGGGCTGCGCCAGCCCGGGACTTAACGGCCGCGCTTACGTGGGCTGCGTGGCGACCGCGGGCGCGCAGATCATGCGCTACTGGCACTGGCCGCCGTACGGCTCCGGCAGCCCGTACAGCGACACCTATGACTGGATCAACATGCCGATCCGGGCGAGCGGGACATCCACCGCCGCCGAGATCAACGCCGTCGCCGAGCTCTGCCACGAGGTCGGGCTGGCGGTGGGCATGGACTACGGATGCGACGGCTCGAGCGCATACACGTACGACATGGAGGAAGTGTACGAGGACAACTTCCGGTACTCCACCTCGTGCGCGGTGCGCGACCGCCCGGACTACTCCGCCTCGGACTGGTTCGACAAGATCAGGAACGACCTGAACGCAAACCGGCCTCTCCAGTACCGCATCGAGGGACACTCGATCGTGTGCGACGGGTGGCAGGAGATCCCGCCGTCCACGAAGCAGTACCACATGAACTACGGCTGGGACAACAGCCGCAACGCCTGGTACACGCTGGATGCGCTCTACCAGCCGGGCGGCGGCACCACGGATGACGAGTACCTCGTCGAGGACATCAAGCCCGTTACGGCGCTCGGAGCGGTGCTGTCAGGATCGTACCCGCTCGAAGGGTTCCCGTACCGGTACTTCGACATGGACACCACGTGCACCGACGGCGCGTCCTTCGCCGCCGGGCACTTCCTGCAATTCCTGCCGAATGTCACCGTCACGGGCGCGAGCGCGGCCAACCCCGTGCGCATCAACGGGACCAGCGCCGCCAACACGCGCCTGTTCACCCGGGCTGACACGAGCAGGGGCGTTCTCATCTCCGGCGCGGCGGCGATCAAGCTGACCAGCGGAGGCACTGTCGTGCTCAGATAACGTCCCGAACTCCGGACACAGTCGCTTGCGCGGGCGGACGCCCTGGGCCGCAATCCGGTTCAGCGCGCTCCGCCCGCGCTTCTTCATCACCGCCTTTCGCTCGGCTCCTGCACAAAAAGTGATTGACAGGGGGCATGCCGGGTGGTATCTTAAAGCCGGGTTTCGGGATAAAGAGAGTGTGTGGGGTCAGGAGCGACCTCATTCTGGTCCTGGGGGTGGGCTGTGTTGCCATTATGTTCTGCTCCTGGTCTTTCGGTTTTGTGTGCAAGGCCCGAAACTCACAGGAGGTTCCCTATGTGGCGTATCACAATAGCGCTTGTCTGTCTGGCGCTTGTCATGGGGAGCGGGGCAGCGGCCATGCCAGACTACGGTCTGGATGAGTCGGAGTTGATCGACGGCGCCCCGCCGCCATGGTCTGAACCACTCATGCCTGCCTTTGTGCAGGCATCCGAGGATTTCCACGTTCCTCTCGACCTGCTCCTTGCTCTCGCCTACTTCGGGAGCAACTTCGAGAACCGCGCCTTCGCCCCCACCATCGAGAAGGGCTTCGGCCTGATGGCATTGCGGATCAACGGGCTCAGTTCCGAGTCCCTGGCGGAAGCGAAATCTCTCACGGGCGCGACCGAGAACGAACTCAAGCTCGACCCTGTCGCCAGCATTCGCGGCGCCGCGGCCGTGCTTGACGACTACGCGAAGGCCAAGAAGATCAACCGCGACAAGGGGCTGGACGCCTGGCTGGACTGCGTCATCAAGTACGCGGGTCTGGACGATGAGTGCAGCCGCATCTTCGCGGGCGAGGTGTACGGCCTGTTCCAGCGCGGTCTGGACTACACAAACCGCGCGGGCGAGCGGTTCATCATCGAGCCGCAGGAGACCTCGGTGGACGTGGAGGCACTCTACGGCACCGCCAACCAGGTCGCGTCCACCGACTACGGCCCCGCGGTCTGGAACGCGGCTGCATCCTGCAACTACAGCGCCTACACCACCTCGAAGGACACTTACATTGTCCACACGGTGGAGGGCAGCTACGCGGGATGCATCTCCTGGTTCAAGAACTGCGCGGCCAGTTGTTCGGCTCACTACGTGACGGCGTATGACGGGCGCATCACGCAGATGGTGCGTGAGGCCTACGTGGCGTGGCACGTCAGTTGCTACAACAGCTGGTCAATCGGCAATGAGCACGAGGGCTATGCGGCCTCGAGCAGCCATCCCACGGCACAGTACAACGCCTCCGCGCTGCTTGCGCGCGAGATCTGCAACGAGCGCGGTATGCCGAAGGCTCACCGCGCTGTGCGCCCCGGCATTCTGGGGCACATAGACGTGACGCGCTGCTGCTGCGGCACCCACACCGACCCCGGCAACGGCTGGGACTGGAACTACTACATCGGCCAGGTTGTCGGCGCTCCTCCGGCTCCGACCTGGGCGGCCACCTACCGTGCGCAGTCGTTCCCATCCTCGATGGTGGCGGGTTCCACGGCCATAGTCTGGGCCGAGTTCAACAACACCGGCACGGGCACCTGGACACACAGCCACACGTACCTGGGCACATCCAGCCCGCAGGACCGCTCGAGCCCGTTCTGCAACACGCCGAACTGGGCATCGTGCAACCGCACGTCCGACGTTGACCAGACGAGTGTCGGCAACGGCGCGGTCGGGAGGTTCACGTTCATCCTCAAGGCGCCAGCCACGCCCGGCACCTACACCGAGAAGTACAAGCTGGTGCAGGAGGGCGTTACCTGGTTCGGGCCGGAGATAAGCTGGACGATCACCGTGACGGCCGCAAAGGGCAACCTGACCGGCACGGTGCGCAACGCCGCGAACAGCGCGGCCATCTCGGGCGCGACGGTGGCGCTGTCGGGCGGCGCCTCGACGACGACGAACTCGTCGGGTGTGTACACCTTCAGCAATATCAATGCCGGCACATACACCGTCAACGTGAGCGCGGCCGGCTTCAACTCGGCGAGCGGCTCGGCGACGGTGTCGAGCAATGCGACGGCGACGAAGGACTTCTCGCTGACGCCGACGGATACGACCGCGCCGACCGCGCCGACGAACCTGAAGGCGACAGCCATCTCTCCGTCGCAGATCAACCTGAGCTGGACGGCCGCGACGGACAACGTCGGGGTGACGGGGTACAAGGTATACCGCGGCGGCGCCGAGGTGGGGACGGCCACCGGGACGACGTTCCAGGACAACGGTCTTGCGCAGAACACGTCGTACAGCTACACGGTGAAGGCGAAGGATGCCGCGAACAACCTGTCGGCGGCTTCGAACACCGCGACGGCGACGACGCACCCGGGGACGGTTCCCATCTTCGAGGACGGCTTTGCCAACCTGGACTACTGGGTGCCGCTTGTCGAGGGCTCCATGCCCGGGCCGTACCCGCCAGTCCTCGATGCCGCCAGGAACCACGGAACCTGGACGGGCAGCAACTCGCTGAGGACGCGGACGTCTGACGTCAGCACTCAGGGGTGTCTCATCGGCCACGAGTTTGTGCCCGCATTCGCGCAGGCGAAGTTCGAGACCTGGTTCTTCGATGGCGGCGGCGTCGGTTATGAGGCGAAGTTCGAGGGGACGACGGACGGCTGGGCCAGCACGAACCAGGGCGGCAACGCGGCCTACGACACGCTGGTGAGCGTCAGCGGCGCCCTGCGCGGCGGCAGCAGCAGCGACACCACCATCGCCGGATGGACATCCGGATGCCATAAGGAGATCACCAGTGGTTTCGCGGTCGGCCAGCCTTATAGCCTGACCATGTCGGTTAAGTGGCCGGCCGCGCCCGCGGGCAAGTCGTGGACCACACCCCCGCGCTGCTTCGTGCAGTTCTTCGATGGGGCTGGAGGGGTTATCCAGACGGACTACTCCGCCAACATCGCGACGGATAACGCCTGGCATGCCTATTCGGTCTCGGGCACTGTCCCCGCGGGAACCGCGAAGATCTGGGCCGGACACTGGGGCTACGTAAATGCCACGGTGACCCCGCTCTACTACTACGCGGACAACGTCAGCTTCACCACCAACGCGGGCGCGGAACTGAACGATGCCAGCCGGCAGGGCCTGCAGGTGCGCTGCATAGACAGCGTTGGCACTGTCCGCGCGATCTACTACATCGGCACCTACTCGGCTTCGCCGGGGACCTTCAAGACCTACAGCGTCGGCAACTACAAGGTGTGCGGCGCGGGCTGCACGGGTTGGTACTGGCCTGGAGCCGCGATCAAGACCCGCACGGCCGGATGGCACAAGTTCACCCTGGACTTCCTGCCCTACACCGGAACGGGCGATGTGAAGGCGTACATTGACGGCGCGCTGGTTGCAACGCTGGACCGGACGCTCGACACTCAGACCCACGGCTTGAATATGGTCGCCTACGGCTACCATTACCGGGTCAACCAGGAAGCCTGGTTCGACGACGTGGCGATGTATGCCGCGCAGCCGCATCCGGCGCCGACACCCGGAGCGACGGCGTCTCTCAGCCCGACCGCCATACGCTGGAACTTCACCGACAACTCGAACAACGAGATCGGGTTCAAGGTGGTGGACGCCGCGAACACAGTCAAGGCGACCACCGGCGCACTGACCGGCACCGGCAGCGCAGGGGCCATTGACGAGGGCGGCCTTGCGCCGAACACGGCCTACACCCGGACGCTGCGCGCGTTCAACGGGACGCTCGACAGCTTCAGCTCGGCCGCGGTGACCGAGTGGACGCTGGCCGCGCCCCCGACGACGGGCGCCATCGTGTGCGACAAGCCGGTAGACGTCTGGACGAACGCGGCGCAGTTCACGTTCACCGCGGTCGGAGGCTTCGGAGCCGGCACGGTGGCGGGCTACCGCTACGTCTGGAACCAGAGTCCGACGCATACGTTCGCGGGCACCGAGACTGTGTGGGATTCCGGCGACCTGCCGCTGCCGGTGGGGTCTGAAGGAAGCTGGTATCTGCACGTTCAGGCGCTGAACGGCGAAGGAACACCGGGCGGCACGCTGGATCTGGGGCCGTACAAGTACGACGGCACCGCTCCCGACAACCCGGGCATGGCGACCGAGACCGGCGGCGCCGAGACCGGCGTCGTGCAGTCGGAGGTGTCCGACCCCGCGTTCACCTGGCCTGCTGGCACGGACGCACTGTCCGGCATTCAGGGGTACAGCGTGTACTTCGGCGACGACTCGTCGGGCACGAGCGAAACGTTCGTGACGAGCGCGGCGTATGACCCGGCGGGCGTGAGCGCGACCGGCACCTACTATCTGCGCGTCCGTGCTCGCGACGGCGCGGGCAACGACGCCGACGAATGGAAGACGATCTTCACGTTCATCTACAGCGCCGATGCTCCCACGGCTCCGTTCGTGTCGGATGCCGGGCCGTACTCGCCTGTGGGCAGCACGCTGCAGGCGCGCTGGACCGAGAGCACCTCGGCCTCGGATATCGTGGAGTATCAGTACGCAGTCGGCACTTCGAGCAGCACACAGGACGTGGTGGGCTGGACGTCCGCAGGCCTGCTGCAGCAGGCCGATATAGCCATCCCCGCCCCGGGGCTGGTTGCCGGTCAGACCTACTACGTGTTCGTGAAAGCTCTGGACGCCGTCGGGCGCTGGAGTGAGATCGGCGCATCGGACGGCATCACCGTGGTCGCCACGGTGGAGCGCATCGGAGATGCGAAGGCTCTCGAGGACGGCACGCCTGTCGCATTCGTCGGCAAGTATGTCAGCGCCAATCTGGCGACTGGCAGCAACACCGACGGAGTCATCCAGGAGCCTGACCGCGCGAGCGGCATCGCCGTTGACCAGATGGAGCATCCTGTCGGGACTGTCGTGAGTGTGGCGGGTGTCATCACCACGCAGAACCAGATTCGCACCATCACCGATACGGTTGCCATCGCGACGGCGGCTGCCAGCCCTGAAACGACGCCGGTTCCCCTGAGGATCCGCGCGGACAAGATGGGCGGCGAGGCGTTGAACACGAAGACTGCCGGCATCACCGGCGGCGTCGGCCTCAACAACGTCGGCCTGCTGGTGACGGTCCAGGGCAAGGTCACCGAGTTCCTCGGGACGGACACGAGAATCGGTTTCCTGCTCGACGACACCAGCGTCCAGCTGGACGGCACCCCCCTGCTTCTGCAGGTGTCTTCGGGTCTGACGGTTGACCTGAGCGGCCTGGAGGTCGGCGATCTGGTCCGCGTGACTGGTATCTCGACTCTGGAAGAGAACCTGCTTGCGGACGAAACCGTGGTGGTCATTCCGACACTGCGGGTTCGCGGCGAGCCGGGAGACGTCACGCTGCTGAACTGACCCGTTCTCAATAGATGAGGACACAGGCTCGGGGCCCGCTGGCGAAAGCCGCGGGCCCCACCTGCATGGACGGGCGCGCGCCGATGCCAGAGGATGCCCGCGCCCAGGCGTCGAACGCACGGGAGATACGATCACGCCGGGGAGGCTGCCGCCATCAACATCATCGAATTCGAGGAAACACTCATCGCGATGCGCAACGCGCACTACCGCCAGCGCCATGTGGAGGCGCCGGGGGAGGGCTTCCGGCCGGTGGGCGGCAGCGTCGCGGATTTCTGCGCCGCCGAGCACGAGGGCGAGCACCACTTCTTCTACATCGAACGCCGCCTGCAGGAGGGGACGCCATTCTATCCCGGTCACGAAACGTACCTGGGCCACGCCTCCACCCGGGACTTCTTCGACTGGAGCGTGCACGAGCCCGCCATCTGGATTCGCCCCGAAACCTGGGAAGGCGCGCACGTGTGGGCGCCGAACATCCTCAAGCGCGGCGACACGTATGTGATGGCCTACACGGGAATCAACGAGCGCATATCGCAGGATATCGGGCTGGCGTTCAGCAGCGACCTGTTCAACTGGACCCGCTGGGAAGGCAACCCGCTGTCTCCCGCAAAGGACCGCCCGTGGAGCTTCTGGAGAACGGACGGAATAGCCAGCTGCCGCGACCCCCACCTGTTCGAGCAGGATGGGCGGGTCTTTATGATCTACACCGCCAACACGCGTGAGGGCGCCACCTGCATCGCGATGGCTTCGTCGGCCAATCTCGAGTCGTGGGAAGACCACGGCCCGATTCTGGTGGGCGCAGCGGAAGGCTACGAGCCGCGCCTGCAGGGCGGACATCCGCAGGGCAGCCTCGAATCGGCGATTCTGCTGAACCGCCGCGGGCGATGGTTCCTCAGCGCAACAGCCGCCGTGCGAGGCTCGGAGATCCGCAACTGGATATTCGAAAGCGACCGGTTCGACCGGTTCAGCTTCTCGAGCGGGCGAGAGTTCTGGCGCGATGCGATCGGGGTGGAGGTGCTGAAGGAGAAGGGCACGCGCAGCCTGCTCGCCGCGTTCTCGGCGGGGGTCATTCGTCTGGGTGAGGTGGACTGGGCGGAGGAGGCGCCCGTCGCGAGGTATCTTGAGACACCAGCAGAGGTGCGCGCCTGGCTGAAGCCGTAAAGGGGATTTGGGACCCGGCCCGGCTGCTGAGACCGGGCCGGGTTGATCTTACGCTCGCGGGGCTCTCAGCGGCCCGGAATCGCGGGAACTCCCTTCGGCAGGTTCTTCGGCATCTGCTTCATGACGTCGGCCATATCCTGCACCTTCGTGCCCGCCGGAAGCTGGAACACGCTGTCCGGGACTGCGTTGATCGCCTCGTACTTCAGTTTGGTGACCTTGCCCCCTGACTCCATCTGCCTCGGCAGGCCGTACTTCCTGTCCATCCAGGCCGCGCCATCGGCGGTCGCCACCTTCCAGCAGGCCAGGCCGTCCACCGTGTCGTTGGTGACCTTGACTCCCTCTTTCTTGAACTTGCCGATCTGCTTGTCCATCTCGCCCTTGATGTTCGTGTCCTGCGGGAGGGGCGTCTTCATGGCGACCTTCGTCTGCGGGTTGAAAACATACTGCACTTTCTTGTCGAACTGCGTCAGCACCCAGCCCCTGTCGCCCATGTCCATCTTCATCGCAACCGGCACGCCATCCGCGAGCTTCATGCTCTGCATTGTGGCCACGCCGCCCACGTCCATCACCATCGTGTAGCTCTTGACTGCCTTTCGCGCTGACGCCATGTCGGCCCAGGCGTCACCGGAGAGCGCCTTCGGCGCCGCCGGCGCTGCCGGCGCAACTGGCTTCGAGGGGGTTTCGGCGACGGGCGGCGGGACGGGACCGGGCCCCTCTGTCACATCGGCGTCCTTCTTCCCGCACCCGGCCATCAAAACGACCAGCGTCGCCGCGCCCAGCGCTGCAAGCGGCGCAAACCTGCGATATTCCACCATTTCTGTTGCTCCTTCCAGCGAGATTGCCTCTTCAGCCAGAATCTCGTGCTGAAGAGCCACCGTACCTGTTCCGCACAGTATACCGGCAATCCTGTCTGGCGGCGGCCTTGCCCCGAGAGCGCGGCTGCCTGTAGAATAGCCGCAAGCTCGAAGACGTTCCGTGAGGTAATAAATGGCTCTTTCCCGCTCCAGTTTTCGCCCCGCAGTTCCGGCTGCGGCCGCGGCCGCAGCGGCAATCCTGCTCTGCTCGGCCGCCGTCATGGCCCGGCCGCTTCTTGAGGATGGAGACCGAATGGTCTTCCTGGGCGACAGCATCACAGCCCAGCGTATTCACACCCGCTATGTGATGAACTACTTCGCCCTTCGCTACCCGGACACGTTGCTTACCTTCCGCAACTCCGGCTGGAGCGGCGAGCGCGCGCCGGGCGGCCTGGCACGCCTCGACCGCGACGTCCTGTCGGTGAAGCCGGACGTCGTCAGCATCTGCTACGGCATGAACGACGGCGGGGTGACACACTTCGACAGGAAGCTGTACGCGAACTTCATGGATGGCATGACCGGCCTCGTGGACCGGCTGAAGGGCGCGGGCGCAAGGGTGGTTCTGCTGCCCCCGGGTGTCGTGGACCCCGACCGCAAGAACTGGAACGCGCCCGAGAGAATGGCCATCTACAACCCCACGCTCGCCCGCTTCTCCGACGGCGTCATACTGCTGGCAAAGCGCGAGAACCTGCCGTACTACGACCTCAACCGCCTGATGACGGACGTTCAGAAGCGCGCGAAGGCGGACGACCCCGCCTTCACGATGATCCCCGACGGCGTTCACCCGAGCGCGCCGGGGCAGGCGCTGATGGCGTACGCCATGCTGAAAGCGCTCGGCTGCGACGAGCAGGCGTCCGGGCTGACGATTGACGCCGCAACGGGAAAGGCCGAAGCGGATCGATGCCGGGTGAGCGGCCTGAAAATCGGCAAAGACGAAATCAGCTTCACGCGCACTGACGCCGCGCTGCCGACGTACTTCGACCCGGAGGCGGAGGTTATCTTCCGTTACTGCCCCATCCCCGAAGAACTCAACCGCTACATGTTCCGGGTCAGCGGGCTGAGCGGCGGATCTTGGACGCTGACGGTGGAAGGGATTGAGACCGGCGCATTCACTTCCGGGGAGCTTGCCGCCGGCGTGAGCCTGTCCGGCCTCCCCGGGCCATGGAAGACTCTGGGCGAGGAGGTCAATCGCCTCACGAAAGAGCAGGAAGCGCTCTTCAACACCCGCTGGCGCGATGTCTTCCTGAAGATTCCGCCCGAAGGCTCCGCCGAAATGCAGGCGCAGATTGCGGACCTCGACCGGCAGATCGCCGAGCGCGAGAAGGCCCGCGCCCGCGCCGTCCGCGACCGGACCTGGAAATGGAAGCTCACTCGACAGCCATGATCAGACATACTCTTACTGTTGTTACTTTCGTACTGGCGGGCGTCTTGCTGGTGACGGCATCCTCACGCGCCGCTTCGCCGGAGAAGCGCCCGAAGATCGGGCTCTGGTACACGGTCTGGTGGACGGTGGAAGACGAGCACCGGCACTGGGTCAACTGCAACCGCCTGCCCACGCGCGGGCGCTACTCGGCCGGCGACCCGAAGGTCATTGCGGCCGACTACGCACTCTTCCGCGATCTGGGCATTGACTTCCTGATCATGGACGACACCAACGGCGTCGGGGTGGACGCCGGGAAGATTAACGACAACATCCGCGCCTGGTTCGACTTCATGGACAGCAAGCCCGCGGCCGAACGGATACCCATCTGCATCGGCGGAGGAGGCGAGATGCGCGCCGAGGGAGCCAAAGGCCAGAAGCGGGCCGACGACTTCTACTGGGAGAACTGGGCGAAGCGGCCGTCGTATTTCAGGTTCGACGGCAAGCCGCTTCTGCTGGTGGATACCGACGACAACTATGGCCCCGCCGATTTCGACGACGAGCGCTTCGCGCTGCGCTGGGCTTACAACGGCGACAACTTCGAGGCGATGAAGAAGAACAAGACGTGGGGGTGGGGTTCGTATGAGCCCGTGCCTGTGCTCGATGAGAGCATGAGCATCTGGCCGGGCCACCGCTTCCCGAAGTTCGTCGCCGCCGAGGGGCAGGATCCGCTCGAAGAGCCGCGCGAGGGCGGGAATCTCTACGTTCGCAAGTGGCTGAGCGTGCTGAAGCACAGGCCGCGCACCGTCACCATCGCCGACTGGAACAACTTCGAGGAAGAGACCGCCATCGAGTCCAGCCCGTCGTGGGAGGACTCGCGCGGGTACAGCGTGCCCGATCTCTACATCCGCATCACCCGCGCGTATTCAATGCTGAGAGACGAAAAGCTCGTGAAGGGCGAGTGCTACCGCGACGAGTCGAAGCCGGAAGTGTACTTCTACGACGGCAAGACCCTGACGCACATCGGCGAGACACCTCGCCGCGCAACGGTGATCGTGACGCCGAAAGGAATGCTGGAGCGCATGAGGCAGCGGCTTCAGGCACGCGCCCGGTGAGCGTGGTATCATCTCTGTCATCCGTAATCTGTCATTCGTCCGTGAAGACGACGACCCTCGCCCGGCCCTTCTCGATAGCGAGCGTCACGACCCCGCCCGCGTCCGGCTCCAGCCCGCGCCCCGAAAATACATCCACCGCGCGCTTCCCTTCCGCCGCGGCGACCTTCAGCGTTCCGCCCTCAGACTCACCCGCCGCCGCGACAACGCCCTTCTCGAACCGGCGCGAGTACACTCCATCCTTCAGGCTCATCTCCGACACCGGACGCCCCAGCCGCAGCGTGTATAGCTCCCGTGCCGTATCCTTCGCCGTGAACCAGTCCGCCCACAAAAACCCGCTCATCCGCGCCCACGCGTAGCACCAGAACGCATCCTCCCGCGGCGGATTCGCGGTGTGCCCGATATACGACAGCGCGAGCACCGGCGTGTCGCCCCACGATTTCTGGAACGCCAGAATCCGCCCCTCGTCGTGCCAGCGGGTCTTCGACGCCCACGTGCAGATGTACGACTCCAGCATCTGGGAGTCGCAGGCGCCTGCCCACTCCGGGCGCGGCTCGCCCGGGTTCACGATCAGAGCGCGCCTCTTGCCGTCGGCTGAGAGTTCCGCCTGAATCTCCTCAAGAAGGCAGCGATACGCCCGGATGTTGTCCTCGCCTGCGTACAAATGCTCGTGCCGACCGTACTTCGGCCCCTCGCACAGGGCAGACGGGTGAGCGTTGTCAATAAACAGCCCGTCCACGCCCTGGCTCACCAGATACCGCACGTGCTCAAGCGCAAAGTCGCGAAACGCGGGCGAGTTCGGGCAGACCGCCTTCCAGCCGGGGTTCTCGGTGGATGCGAACACCGAGTCCGTCTCACTTCCGTCCGCGCCGATGACATTCCAATCCCTGTGCTCGGCCAGGTTCGCGCGCTGATACTCACCCACTGCCGGCATCTGGTAGAACGTCACGTACGCCAGCACCCGCGTGCCCTGCTCGTGCGCCTTCGCGATGACGAGAGCGTCCGGGGGAACGCCGATGACGAACGGAAGGCCGCGCATATCCGCGATCGCCTCGTCGGTCCACTGCCGGTACCAGCCGCTGCAGACCTCGGCCTCGGCGAACCACGCGGGCGGTTGCGCGAGCACCGCCGCCGCGCACAAAGCTGTCAGTATGCCTGTCATACCCGCGTCTTAGACCGCGCGGGGCCGGGCTCCTTCAACAGCCGGGGCAAGGGGAGGA
>Ga0255341_1005135_pt1 | contig 13129 bp, 20 predicted proteins | sample wastewater_treat_8_FD_192418 | JGI IMG/M metagenome (GOLD analysis project Ga0255341, IMG submission 192418) | Wastewater microbial communities from Lulu Island WWTP, Vancouver, Canada - plant12 | ecosystem: Engineered > WWTP > Wastewater > Unclassified | place: Canada: Vancouver, British... | reverse complement strand
TTTCCACGGTATGGAAAACCAGAGGGAACGCCTTCCCCCGCACGATCCGCTACCCCGATGTATGAGCGCCAACCCCCGCGCCAGGCTTTATGAAAATGAGAGCAGAACAAGGCGTTGCTGGGTACGCGCCACAAGTGGCGCGTCCCCAGAACGCTGACGTTCGGTGAAAATATGAAGACATTATCAATCATAGCAATTATCAGTATCGTCGCGTTATCCATACCATCTTATGCCGCTAATATTATCGGCCCCGTTACAGTGGTCTCAAATCTCTGTGTAGATATGTCACGCAAAGCCGATCTGATGTATCGTGGTGCCATTAAATACATAGCGCCCTCATATTTTGATAAGTATTCGCTGCCCCCTGACCAATGCACTAGTGACGCATATGCTTTCTCAAGTTTTTCGTTTATATCTTCAACCAACTCCGATGCAATTGTTGTGAAGTGCATCAATGCGGAAAATTACTGGGCAGTTGACCTAACCTTCCATACCGTAGAAGAAAATGGCCAATGGTACATATATCCTAAATCACACGAAGCCAAAGCGGCTTCTTTCCTCGGTCCTGCCCATATCAGCATTACACCATGGGTATCCGCAAAGAAAGGTGTCCCGATTGATATAGTTCCCGACTGGAATGAAATGTATAAAGACGCTATTGTGAAACATCAGTCTTCGTTCGTGCCAAAGGCAATTGGGAATAGAATTCCAATACTTTTAAGCAGCGGGACACGCTACATGGGGACAATTGATGCAATACGCGATAACGAAGCTGAATTTACTTTGCCTGTGGGCAAAATGACTATACCTCGTACCTCAATGGCCGAACAAAGCCGGGTTATGCTTTGGGCTGATGATTTTGCAAGATCAGCGGCCAAGCAGGAGGTGTTAAAGGCACAAGCTGCTTTCCGCAGCAAAGTGAGTGATGATAAAAAGCGCTATATTGAATCTGTATCTCAGGCCACAGCACAATATTATAAAGACTCAACTAAACTTGTTCTAGTTGATTGGAACTGGCGCCGCGAACACGGTTATGTTATTGCGGAAGGCATGGTGAGGAATGTCACGCAGCAACCTATGCGCAACATCTGCGCAGCCGTCACATTTTTAACTTCAAGCGGTGAGTTTGTTACCTCAGAAGATTCTCTTGTTTCCTACAACCCGATATTGCCAAATCAAACGTCTCCTTTTCGCGTTATGGCAAGAGGCAACCCCGAAATTAGAAAAGCTCGTATCGGTTTCAAAGAGTTATTTGGCGGATCCGTTGATCATGTTACAGAAGAACGTTATAAAGAATTAATCTCTGGCGGAAAGTAAGCACCGAACAATGGCCTGCACCGTACGTCGCACAAGGTGCGCCGTCCGGTGAGGCCTGACGTTCGCTAAAGGAGAGATTATGAAGAAATGGCTTGTTCCTCTTTTCACCCTACTTCTCGGAATCGCCGGTGGATATTTTTCGGGAGTAGCCCATGCTACAAAAACATTTGTGCCGACACTTGATATCATCGCCCATTCCTATCTACCGCAAATCATGGAAACAGCCGACACCGCCTACCGGACGGAATCACCTGAAATCGCAATATGGGCGCTCAGGCAATCCGCCGCCACCTTAGTGGAACAACTTGGAAAAGATTACGAAAGCAAAGTCTATCCCAAAGACCACCTCAAGACTTACCTTTTACTTACCTACGCCAGACTGGCCAAACTGACAGAAACGGTAGACTCCTTCCAATCTCAGAACTATATCCAAAAAGCTAACGAATTCTGTCCAGAGCGGTTCAAGGGTGAACCTCTCACAAAAGAACGGCTTTATGAACTTCTCGGTCAACTGGACGCCAAACAATGAACGAAGCGAACAAGGCGTTGCTCCGTACGCCGCACAAGGTGCGGCGTCCGGAGAACGCTGACGTTCGGTAAAAAAATAATGAAACAAATACTTATATTGATTGCATGCTCCCTGCTTTCCGGCTGCACCACTTCCTATGATTCGCGCCTTAACGGGACATGGAAGTCAAATAGAGAAGCAACTGTTGCTGAAGCCATCCGAAACGACCCCCGATGGGAGGAGGTTTCCAAAGAAAAGCGAGACCGATTTGAGGGAATATTCGGAGAGATGGCTCTAACCTATAATAACAACGAAATCACCTCGCTCTACGGAGGAGAGACAAATATCTACCGGTACAAACTCATCCAAACCGGAAATGACTTTTGTATTATCCGGCCGCTCAGTGGCACCGCAAAGAATCAAGACTGTCGCATCGAGTTTGAGGCTGACCGAAGCGGTTATTGGATAGACTGCGGTCACGGATTCTCAGAGAAATTTGATAAATATGGAACCGAACAAGCGGGTCCAGGGTACCCGCCACAAGGTGTCGGATCCCCTGACCCGTGACGTTGGGATCATGAAATGAATACATTGAAATTAACTCTCATAGGACTCGTCGCGATATATGCAACAAGCCTAACAGCCCATGCACGCCAAGTGCCGAAGATCCTTGTCACACCCGAAAACCAAGTAACAAACGGCATCAATATTGAAGTTCAAGACTCTATGATTCTGCACCAGCAGCAGGAGATGTTGACTTTCAGAATCACATGCCCGGAAAGCCAGCCAGAACAAGACTTCAGGGGGATAGATATTCGGCTATCCAATGAAACCCATGTGATAGGAGTCTTCTCCCCCCCTGTAGTCGCGACCTCCAACATGCTCAGTGGTGAATTCACAATTTCACAAGACCAAGTTCCACTCACGCTGGTTACTATTCGCTATAGCAAAAAGTTCTATCCGCGACCGGATAACAACCCAGACAAGATTTTCGTGCTCGATCTCAAAGCCTTTGCGAAAGAACACAATAAGAATCCCAACAAGCGGCTGCAGGCTATCGGCGACAAGTCGCCTCAGCCTGATCCATGACGTTCGCCATGATAACGAGCTAAAACATGAACACTATAAACAAACTGTGGGTTAGCAAACCCAAGACAACCGCACTGTGTGCTGGTTTTGCCACTTGGGGATTATCCATATTCTTCTACTTCTCTTGGGTGATGATGATTCCCGTAAACCGCTATCGGTGGGATGCCTTCTTGGCGTTATGTGAAAATCCACTCCGTCGTGACATTGCCTATCCAATCCTCTACTACCGCATAACAGTCCCTCTTATAGCATATCTGCTGAATCTGCCGCCAGTCTTGGCATTTTCCATTCAGTATGCCGCCATCATCATTGCCCTCTCCATAGTCTTCTACTACATGGCAAAACGTTTGGATGCAACAACAGCTCTGTTATTTTGTGCAGCCTTGGCTTGTTCAGCTTTTACTCAATGGGGAAATATGTACCCCGGGATACCGGATTCCGTGTCGCTTATGCTGGCAGCGATATGCCTGCTTCGCGTGAGAAGCGTTGTTTATTTGCCACTTATTACTCTCGGATCCTTAAATGATGAGCGCATGCTTTTTGCTTTGCCGTTCATTGTGTTGTTGAAACATCCTGATGTATTTAATTCGCGCAGAGCGTTCAACAAAGCGTTCATTGATGCACTCTGGATGGCTGGAGGTGTTGTCTTCTGGGTCGCGCTGAGAGTAATGCTGAAGACCGGCGTGATAGGGCCGGGCATTGAGACACCTCAGGTATACGAGGAATTTTCAGAAACGATCGTAGATTTTACACCCTATGCCCAAACGTGGTTTACGTGGGCATGGAATGTTTATATGGGGTTCAGAGGGTTATGGATTATTCCTGTTATGGCAGCCCTACTCAGCACATCACTCATGCGATATCGAACACTCTATTTCTTGCTATGGTCTGCCATAATTGCATCAACAATCATCGTTGCGGACGTTAGCCGCAGCCTCGGATTTGCTTTTACCGGAATCATCTGTGGTGTGATTATGATTTCGAAAGTTATCTCTGTCTCGTCATTAAGGAAACTGCTTTTGGGGATTGCGACTTTTCAAATTGTGACACCAACGGGATTCTATATTGGAGAAACCATACTATGGCTCGCGCCGCCTCTATACAAAATATTGCGAGAAGGTGGAGTATTTTAGGCGAACAATCGGCTGCACCGTTACGGTTGACCCGCGGACGGGCCAACCGAAGGTGAGCCGTAACGTTCAACGTCCCGACAATATAGAAATTTAACGGTGAGTTACCGACGGCAACGGCTACAGCGAGATAAATAGAAGAAAATATCCGCGCTATGCCGCGAAAAATGAAAATTACCGCGAAAAACGGCCTGGTAATCGAGAAAATGGGCTCTACGAGCCCAAAAACGCGATTTTCAGGCCATTTTTATGATTTTTCGGGCCTCCAGAGATGAAAAAGAGAAGGGAAAACCCGTTGAACAAGGCGTTCCACCGTACGGCGCACAAGTTGCGACAAATATACGCTTTTGGTACGATCAACCCAGTCGCGGTTGCCACCTACTGTGCATGTGCGCCGCCGGTGACCGCTGACGTTCAACAAATGAGGAGTGATTCCCAAAACCCCAACGCCCTCGCGGAGGGATGACGCTACAGCAAAAAACGAGAAAAAGTGCCGGTTTCGCGTCCCAAAATCGCCAAAATCACCCCAAAATGACCCCCAAAACCGAAAAACACGCCATTTCGACGCCCAAACACCAATTTTCTGGACTCAACCGCCTCAGCCAAGCAGAATGGAGTTGTTGAACAAGGCGCTTGAGGCTATCGGCGGCAAGCCGCCTCAGCCTCATCGCTGACGTTAGGCATGCAAAATGATACGAAAGGAAAAGTCACGATGAAGTACAACCCAATTCTCATTTCCGGCAGACCCGGTTCGGGAAAAACTGAGCTTATTATTGCGCTATGCAATATGCACCCCTCAACCACATTATTAATTGCTGAAGAGTATGATGAAAACTACATCCGAAACAGAGGTTTAAACTCTCTGGTAAAAGTGATATGTGCAAAAGAAGCGGCTAACCTTTCGGATTATGGTTGCGACACGATTTGCATCGACTATATTGAGCTAATTAAAAAACCAATCCTTGACGCTATTATTGACAAGGCCAAACATCAGAATATCAGAGTTATAGCCGTCACCCAAATGAGGCAAAATTATCAATTCAATAATCCGTTTGTTCTGTAAAGTGCTCTTTCCCCTGCTTTGGAGCACGCAAATAAGCGGTTAGGATTCTTAAGTTTACGGAATTCGAGGTAATACGTATGGTCCGACGAAAAAGTCAGTCAGTAAGTATCGGTGAGCCTAACAAGCGGCGGCACGGAACGCGCTGACGCGCGTTCGTGCGCCTTGACGTTCGACCAAATGAAGTGCCTCAACATTCAGTTGGTAACCTAAGAGGCTAGAGGAGTTCAGTATGGCAACTTGTAAAACATGCTATGTGCGGAAAACTATTCCTTGTCCTGTGTGTCGTGGATCCGGAAAAGTTTCTGGAAAAAACTGTCCCAATTGTTCTGGGGTTAAAAAGGTTACTTGTCCGACATGTCGGGGTACTGGAAAACAATAGGGGGCTTAGTGAAGATCAACCCAAAACTGATCGAATATGTCATAAAGAACTTTGACAATGAAGATTCAGACGTTCGCGCAATTCTCGACTGCATTAAAGTTGAGCTTCGGCGCGACATGAAGAAATCCCGCTCAAAAGAAGAGGCCAGTTTTTATCAGACGTTGGTGGAGCAAATTGAGACACCGGACTTCTGGTATATTCTCGACTGGGCGAATTATTTTGAGTTTCAGGGGCCATAACGACAATGTCGGTCGAGGCGTTTAATCATGCCTCGACCGACCAACTGAACGGGTTCGATCAATGGAACACAAGATCAAACTTGCGGAACTGTTTGGACTTCCTAATCCGCAAGAATATAAATTGCACCTTGCATGCCGAAGTGAAGATGCGCATCCTCTTGATGTGTATGTAGCCGACCGAGAAGAATGGGTCGCCTGGAACTGCTGGCGAGGCGACAAGAACGATTGGACACGGAAGTTCATCCTGTCATTTATTGAGTTTTACCCCATATCTGGCGCATATCTCTTTGGCGGTGTGTTTGAAGTGAAACAGCGGAATCAAAATGGTTATGTATTAGAGGAAGTTGACGCTTTTAAGAAATGGGAAGGCAGGCTTATTTGCACTTTCTACCGTTATCAAGGGCTCAGAGGCAGGGCGTTCTATCTTGAGGGTATGCTAGATTCTTTTGAAGTGCATTCTCTATTGCCTGAAAGGTATAGTGGAGAGCGGTTTTGCGGATACGAAAACATCAATCACCCCTTTTCAGTGTTGCGCTCAATAATCTCAAGCGAAAAGCCAGACTGGAAGGCATCGCTTATGGCGGTCAAAGGGGTGTATCTAATTGTGGACACAAAGAATGGCAAGACTTATGTAGGATCAGCATATGGCGATGCAGGCATTTGGTCACGTCTGTCTTGCTATGTCTATACGGGACATGGCTGGAACGACGAGTTAGTCAAGACCATAAAGGAACAGGGTATAAACTATGCTTTAAGTAATTTCAAGTTTAGTATCCTTGAAGTATGCGCGTTCAACACATCCGATGAAGCAATTATTCAGAGAGAGTCACACTGGAAGAATGTTATGTTGTCACGTCAATTTGGATACAACAAGAATTAGGGTCGAACAAGCGGCGGCACGGAACGCGCTAACGCGCGTTCGTGCGCGTTGACGTTCGGCGTTTGTGAAGGAAGAGATACTGAATACTCTGCCGCTTCAATTTCGAGATGGACACCTCTTCGTTGTGGTAGACGGAGACCTGTGGCTACTTGACACAGGCGCACCTACTAGCTTTGGTGCGTCGCACAGCCTCACCATTGCTGGTGAGCAGTTCAACCTTGGCGCGAGTTACTTTGACCTTACTTCTGAGGCACTCTCACAGTTCGTCGGAGTGCCGTGCGTCGGTCTTCTCGGTGCAGACGTTCTTGGTCGCTTTGACCACCTTTTCGACACCACAGATGGCAGGCTCACCGTTTCAACTGCCGAGTTGCAGCACACCGGTCAGACTGTTCACTTAGAGGAGTTCATGGGCATACCTATCGTTACGGCTAGCGTCGGTGGCCGAGAATACCGGATGTTCTTCGACACCGGCGCTCAGATTTCCTATTTTCAGGGCGACTCTCTTACGGAATATCCGCCTGCTGGTAGCGTCACCGACTTCTATCCGGGCGCCGGTCAGTTCCAGACAGATACGTACGAAGTTCCAATCTCACTCGGTGGCGTCACTTTCACTCTCCGCTGCGGCGCCTTGCCTGGCTTGCTCGGAATGACTTTGATGATAGCAAACACGGACGGCATTGTAGGTAATTCGATTCTGAAGAATCGAAGGGTTGGCTACTTTCCACGCCGTCATGCAATGGTTCTATGATCACGGAAGGAACACTTAACAACCGGTTGCAGCGGACGGTCCGCTGTGCGGCCCGCCGTTGAACCGGAGCGTTCGGAAATAAAGAGTAGGCCGGTGAGCACACAGCAAAACACCGACTCCAATCGGCTCCCGCACGTGCGCCGGTTGCCGAGAAATAATCCTGACGGCACGGCAACGCGGGGCCGCGATTGCGGAACACTCCATCCGCGAGCCATCGCCCCATCAGCACCCCGCGCACACGCCTCCGACAATTTCAAACCGGCACAACCCCGCATGAAAGAAAAATCCGAACAAGGCGCTCCACCGTACGGCGCACAAGGCGCCGCCGGCTGTTCCCTACTGACTACTGTCTCCTGACTACTGAATTCTTTCCCCAATAATCTGCGAAATCTGCGGATAAGATTTGGTTGCGGCTATGCTGCACTGTGTCCTCCCCGCCTCATGCTCAAGGGCCGCCCGCCCGTATGAAAAATAAGCCCGGCTCACTTGAATTCCATCGAAAGCCGGCGTAACTTGCACAGAGGAGACACGGACGCGGCGGCCGCGCCGCGGCTCTGTACTTTTTCAACATCAGGAGGTGTTATGAACCGGCACATGCTTTGGGCTTTGTTTTCTGCGGTATGGATCCTTTCTGTACTTCCGTCCCCGGCGGAAATTGCGAATGACGAGACGTGCGCGGTCGTCCCCGCGGCGTCAAACGGCCAGACCGAGGTGGATCCGGCCCTTCCGACCGTCGGTATTCTGGTCTTTCCAGAGGTCTTGATGACTGAGGTCACCGCTCCGATGGACGTATTTTCAAAAACGAATCCCGACGGGAAAAAACTCTTTAACGTGTTCACCATTGCCGAAAAACCCGATCCCGTTGCCACGGAAACCGGACTGCGGATTGTTCCGGACTTCACCTTGAGCAATTGCCCGCAGCTGACCGTACTTGTGGTTCCCAGCACCTATGACATGGCAGAGCTCGTCCGGCACGAGGACTTGATCGCATTCATCCAAAGGCAAAATCGCAACACCGGATTCACGATGAGCAATTGTGCGGGTGCCTACCTGATGGGGGCGTCGGGCATTGCCGATGGGAAGAAAATCGTCACCTATATTGGCGGCGGCCAGGGATTGAAAGAAGCCTATCCGAATCTCCTCGTACAGGACGATCAAACGGTCTCCTTCGTCCGGGACGGAAAGTTCCTTTCCTCCAATGGCAATCTTGCCAGCTATATCTCCGCTCTTGAACTGCTCGAAGAAATGACCAGCCCGGAACAACGGGCATTTGTGGAATCGCAGTTGTATCTCGAACGATTGCAAAATCATCGTCGTCGGCCTTGAAATCGAGCAACTGGGGGCGGTCCTTTTGATAAAAGACAAGAGCTCGCCTTCAAGACGGACCGGCTTTTTGCGGACACTCCGCTCTTTCAGGCTCTTGATCACAAGGCGTCGCCAGTGACCCCTGGCGTTCGCCACACAGCATATGACGAAACGAGTTATTACAAATCTCACTATGGCAATACTGGTTGGGCTGACTTGCGGTTGCTGCGCATTCGAGGCAGCAAGGGTCCGCCTACGGACGAAATCCACACTCGACCTCATCGTCCTCGACAACGAACGGCGACCAGTTCAGGGCATATGCGTGATCACGCAGGAATCCGGCTGGCGACACATCTTACGCATTCCGTGGATGGGACCTGCATGGATTGCGCGGCAAGGCCCAAAGACTTACATGTCTGGGACGAACGGGCTCTGCCATATCAGTTTTGGCGACGAAAGGTTGAATATTATATCCTTATCACACGGCAAGACACTCCTAACTGATTATGTTGTAATTGAAGACTACTGGAGGGCAACGCCGGACAGTCAAAGAAGACCAAATTCACATCCAACATGGTACAGGGCATATAACCCGAATACACAGGAACTCCTTGGGCACAGAGCTGAACTAATATTGAGCATTGAACCATCTGATGTAGCGGACGCCTCACCCGTGACAGGTTCACCGCACCTCGCTGCTGACGATCAATGAAATGAGATGAATAACAAAAAAGTAAAGTATCCCGCCGCTACAATTGCCTTCTACGGCCCCAACGACCAGCTCGCAACGAAAGCTGTCGTGGGCATCATCAGAAAAGCCACGGCTGATGTTGATCCTCTGCACAAGTGGATGACCACAACGGGCGATGTCCGCCGAGACCCCGCCATTGGGGAAGAAATTCAGCTATTCCTGAAGAAACACAAGGTCAGGACAGTGGTCTCGACCGAGAAGATTATCGGTTGCCAGCATGAAGAAGGTAAAGATTATCCAGAGGGGATGGACTGCCCTTTCTGCCCCTTCTGGGCGGGACGTGATCGCTTCACAGGAGAAATGAAATAAACACCATCGAGCAAGGCGCTCCACCGTACGGCGCACAAGGCGCCGCCGGTGACTGCTGACGTTCAACAAATGAGAAGTGGCCCCAAAAATCTCAACACCCGCGCGGAGGGGTGACGTGACCTCAAAAAATGAGAAAAAGTACCGGTTTTGCGCCCCAGAATCGCCCAAAACACCCCAAATTGGCCCCAAAACCGAAAATTTAGCCATTTTCTGCGCCAAGACACCAATTTTCTGGACTCAAACCCTCGCGCCACGCAAAATGAAGGAGTTGAACAAGGCGATCCACCGTACGGCGCACAAGGCGCCGCCGGTGACCGCTGACGTTGAGTGAAAATATATGAACGACCAGACGCAAACAGTAACCGTTCGCATAAAGGCCTTGCTAGGCGAAATATGGACGCTGCCGATTGAGCCCTATGTAACACTTCGCGAATTTGTAACATCAATACAATTCCTTGAAGTTACGAAGCTAAATCCAAATAAGTTAGAATATTTCGTTAATAACGTCCTCGCGAAGGATGATCTTCTCCTTCTCCCGGGCGACGTAATAGAAGTCATAGGCGGCGGAGAGAAGGCGCTAATCACGCCGAGAGACGTGATAAAGAAAATCAAGAAACTAAAGGGTTTTACACTACACAGACATGGCGGCAATCATGACATTTGGAGAACCGACGACGGGAGAACCGTTCCATTTCCCCGGCACGCGGGCGATCTAGCGATAGGAACCCTAAAAAGCATTCTCAAAGAAGCTGGCATCGATTTAAGCATAGATGAGTTTATATCAAAATAGCACCCAACAATCGGTTCCAGCGTACGTCGCACAAGGTGCGCCGTCCGCTGAACCGTGACGTTCGATTGAAAGGAAGACAATGAAATTATACGCAATCCCTATCCTATGCCTGTTCTGTTTTGTTAGTCTGGCTTATTCGTCTGACCAGAATTATACCAATCGATACGATTCGATCACTACCACTGACGGCACTGTATACAAAAGGGTTTCACTAAAGCGCCGTGAAGGAGACTCAATCCTTATCTACCATTTAACCGGAATTGTAAAAGTTAAGATTTCACAGATGCCAGATTATATTTTATCTGACATCGGGCTCCAACCGGGCACGCAACCAGTAATAAAGGAAGAGGAGCAGGTACTAAGCGATACCAAGGCTATAACTGGGACGGCTGTTGAATTTCGTACAGCAGTATATTACAAGTCATCCGATAGACATCGCATTTTTGCGTACTACCCATCGACAGCAATCAATATCGATAATATTCCCCAAGACATGTGGGATAAAATATTACAGATAGGCCTTAATGAGATGTATACCGCGGGGAAAACGACGCGGGTATTCTTCTATCAAGATGAAACATCTGCTTACAGAACAAGGCTCCATCAACATTCATCCTACGATGCCGCGCTTCAAGGGGCCTATTACGGAAAACCGTTCGCAATCGTTGAGTTCATGTTTGATGGAAGTCGATGGTTTACAAAATATCCAGAGACCCCCCGCGAAAGTGCTGTCGAATTGAAGTAATTCGCAGCTATGGGAATGCCCATGTCAGCTTCCGTCATAGTGAGCACAGTAAATGGAACTAACTAGCGAGGTCGTTAATGTCTGACATTAAGTTCATTTGTCCGCATTGCAAGCAATCACTCGAAGCGCCTCCTGATATGCTTGGCCAACTTATTGACTGCCCGTCATGTAGCCAGTCAATCGAAGTTCAAATGGCTAAACCGCCCTTATCGACACCTCCCCCTCCGCAAAAACTTACACGGGCGTGCCCGTTCTGTTCAGAAGAAATATTAATGACTGCACGAAAATGTAAACACTGCGGGGAGATCCTTGACGAATCCTTACGTGAGCAACGTTCAACTGCACCTTCAGATCATTCGCCAAGCCCGCAGATTGTTCAAGAGAAAGTGGTTGTGAAACCTCGTGGCGAAGGATGCTTTCTACAGACCTGCAATGTCGGTTGTGCGATCATATTCATAGTCATTGCCGTTATAGTCATCTTTATTATCTACGTACTAAATCAATAAACCTAGACAAGTTTATAATCTATAATGAAACCGAATCGAACAAGGCGTTCCACCACTACGCGCCGCAAGCGGCGCGAGGGTGAACGCTGACGTTCGGTAAAAAGATGAACAAACGAATATTCAGGGTTCTCGGATGGAGCGCCGTAACGCTTCTTGTCCTTGTTACCATTGGATTTATCGGCTTGAAGTTATTCCTATGGCAGAGTTTTTCTGCCCCCATTCTCTACACCATGGTTTCGCCATGCAACTCACACCATCAAGCCATTTTCATTCAAGAAGGATTTCAAGATCGCAGTTGGACGCTTTACGTCAAGGAAGGTGATCAGAAGAAACCAGTTCGCATAGCTTCGCTCGATTTTGATGGGACCTACATGTTTAATGGAGCCGAATGGTCCAAAGACGGCACGGTTATCGTCGCTACCGTCAGGCTAATGGGCGGAAACTATGATCAGATCAGGGCCTTCGGTTATGATTTTTCCACCGGGAAAGCATTCGTCCCGGAGTGGAACCAATGGCGTGAATACGAGACCAACATTCTATCGTTAGTAGCATCCCATGGTGGCCTCAGTGAAACCTTCGTGAGCGACCACATGATGACGACCGGAGCTGTGAATATATGGGTGTGGCAAATACCATAAGAGAACCGAACAAGAGGTTGCAGGCTATCGGCGCAAAAGCGCGCCTCCAACCTGAACCCTAACGTTGGATGAAGGAATAACAAATGATCGGATTAGCCCTAAATACGGTTGCCCTTCTTGGCATTATGTGGATGGTTGCGAAAAATAATGCTGAATTTAGCTTTTTAACCACCGTATTAGTCATTGTGGGAATTAATATTTGCGGAGCATTACTCGGTTTTATTCATCCGCTTGCAGCACTCTTGGCCTACTTCATCATCCTTCCACTCGCTCTGGTGAGATATTGTTACTTGAGCATCAAACAAGGTTTTATCGTTGCCATCATGTACTTCGTTTGGCTGATTGCCTTTCATGTAGCCTGGGAGTACTTGACTAAAACCCCCGCAAGTTGAAAAAATGAAAATCGCATCCAACAAGGCGCTCCACCGTACGGCGCACAAGGCGCCGCCGGTGACCGCAGACGTTCAACAAATGAGGAGTTGTCCCCAAAACCCCAACGTCCTCGCGGAGGGGTGACGTTACTGGAAAAAAATGAGAAAAAGCGCAGGATTTTGCGCCTAAAAATCGTCCAAAACGCCCCAAAATGACCTCAAAAACTGAAAAACGCGCCATTTTCGACGCACAAACACCAATTTTCTGGACTCAACCGCCTCAGCCAAGCAGAATGGAGTTGTTGAACAAGGCGCTTGAGGCTATCGGCGACAAGTCGCCTCAGCCTCATCGCTGACGTTC
>Ga0255341_1005131_pt1 | contig 13134 bp, 15 predicted proteins | sample wastewater_treat_8_FD_192418 | JGI IMG/M metagenome (GOLD analysis project Ga0255341, IMG submission 192418) | Wastewater microbial communities from Lulu Island WWTP, Vancouver, Canada - plant12 | ecosystem: Engineered > WWTP > Wastewater > Unclassified | place: Canada: Vancouver, British... | reverse complement strand
GGCTTCTATAATTTATATTGCAATTCCTTATTGGCTGCTATACCTGATGGCGACGGGTGGTATCATTTTATCGATGATGATGATATGTATTATCGCGATGATGTAATAGAAAGACTTGTTGAAAATTCACTGCGTGATCATATCAATGTTGCACGGGTTAAAAGATGGAACGATACAATATTTCCTAAAAAATTTGGCACTCAAAATTCTTTTCAAACAGAATGTTTTTTTCTGCACACGGATCATAAAAATAAAGCGACGTGGTGGAACTATAAAGGAGGCGATCATAACTACACAAAGCAGTTAACAAAAATATTGCCAATTAACTGGATTGACAATTTAATAATTTGCAAAGCGCAAAAAGGAAAAGGCCATGGGAGACGATACGATTTTGATATATATGAAAAATATAAAGATGATGCATTGCAAAATAATCTTATAAGAATTTCCATGTGCGGACAAAATAGAGAAGAAAATAAACTTGTGCAAGTGTATTATTTACACAGAGTGTCAGGTCGCAGTGTGCAGAGAGGAAAGGCTGGCGAAAATAGATGGATACCGCTTAAATACGCACAGAGATTACAAAACCTTGGGAAAGTAAAAATTATTAAAAATAATGATGATATAGAGCAAGACAATGATAGACATATCGAACAAGATACAGCAAATCAGATTGTTGTATAGAACCCATGGGGCTGAATTGCAGGGCGTTAACATACTCGGATTGCGTGATGAGAACAATATGCGAAATGATGTTTATAACGATTATATCATAGCGCATGATGAACATGAAGCATACATGTTCAACGCAACCACAGACCCGAGTGTTTTTTTCACGAACAACCCGATGGCAAAGGAAGGGTGCGCTCATCTCTGTTATGGATTTTATAAAAATGCTTATATAATAGGAATTCATGCAAAAGATAAACCGTACCAGCACGAAGCGCTCGTGCAGCGTGGAAACAAGGTGAAAATATGGCGGGATAAAAATAAAAATTTTGAGCAAGATGAAATTGAAAAAGTAGAAGAGGGATACTTCGGCATTAATATACATAAGAATTTGAGCGCACAAACAAATATTCTTTATTCTTCTGCTGGATGTCAGGTTATACAGTATGTGAATGACTTCGGATATTTCATGCAATTTATAAAACAGCATAAGCAAAAATATTTTTCATACCTTCTTATAAATATTAAAGAAATAAATTTCCTATGAAAAAAAACCGTGCGATGGGGTTCGCACGGCATGAATGAGGTATACAACTTGATGAAGAAGGATCTGCTACAGCAGGTATTAAACGTACTATAATATTATTTAAAAAAAAGTCAACAAAAAAAAATAAAATTATTGACAAATATTATGTCACGTGTATATTAATGATAATGAATAAAAGTGAACGAATCGCTGAAATAAAAAAACAAATTGCTGAAATAGACCTCGTACTTTCTGCAATCAGGAAAGGTGGTCAGCAATATAGCATTACTACTGCCGCTGGCGGTGGTACTATGCGTTCTGTTACACATGCGGATTATAATGTGTTACGGAATGAAAAAAGAGATTTAGAAAATGAATTGGCAATACTGGAAGGCAGTGGTGGCTTTCGGTATCGGGCAGGTTGGTAATGCAACTACCATCTTTTTTTAATAACATAATTTATTTTTTCAAGCCGACGAAGCAAATGACCGGTGAGAAAATACCCGGTGATCTCGATACATGGGACTATTTCGGAACTGATCCGAATTTGATATTGTTGTGGAGCTATGCAACACTATCACAGCGAGCGACGACACTATACCATACCCATCCTCCTGTCACGAGCGCAATAAATAAATTGACTAATTATGCGATAGGTTCAGGGCTTCGATTCAGGAGTCAACCAGATTGGGAGATTTTAGGCTGGACGAAAGACAAAGCAAAAAGCTGGGGAATGCAATTCCAAAAGCTTGTGCATTATGTTTTTTTGTTGCTCAATTTTTATCAAAAGCAGGGTATACTTTTTCGCACTGGACTTATTATGGGCGATTCATTGTTGCTTTTTGATAGGAATAAAAATAAAAATAATAATTTGTTTGATATTATCGAAACTGGCGGCGACCAAATAGATTGGAAGTGCACAGGCGAAAAGTGCACACTTGGAATATGGCACGATGAATATTTGCGAAGGAATGCCATACAGCTAATCGGAAAAGATAGTCCAGTCAATTTCAAAGACGAAAATGGCGACCAGAATATTTTACAATACTATGATAAATTAATTGCACGACAACTGCGAGGATATCCTTTAGCATACCGCATAATTTCTTCGGCAAAAAATAATGACAGATGGTGGGATGCTACGCTCGCACGGCTTGTGATGGAGACAATAGTTTTTGCGAAAACAAACGAATCAAATGTTGGAGATACCCAGAGAGTGCTTGATACCATCGCCGGCACTCTTTATTCCGACAAAGAAACTGTTCAGAGCACGCCAACAATGAAACGAGAAAATGTTGCCAATGGTGTCCCTGGCTCGGTTATATCTCACACGGGAAAAGACGGAGGTTTGGAATTTACAGAATTGAAATCGCCGTCAAACAATTTTGATAAAGTGCAGAATGCTTACATCGACATCGTCGGCATGGCAACTGATGTTCCGCCTGAGTGCGTCTTGTCTCGCTACAGCACCAGTTACACGGCACACAAAGGGGCGCTAAATGATTTTCAAAAATCATACATGCATAAAAGAAGTAATTTTGCACGTAATGTTGCGAATATTGTACTCTATGAAGTTGCAAAATATTTATTCCTTTCTAACTTTATTGAAATGCCAGAAAATTTTTTTACTAATCCAATCGTGCGAGAAGCGACGCTGAATGGTAATTGGCTCGGGCCAATACCGGGACACATCAATCCTGTTCAGGAAGTTAACGCACTCGTTACAGCGAAAGATAATGCGTTTATCACGCCGGCCGATGCGACGATGAATTATTCGGCGACAGAATGGGATGCGCAAATCGAGGAATGGCAACAGCAAATGGACGAATGGAGAAGCCGCGCACCTGAGAAAAAAAATTCTGTTATTGGTAATGATTTGCAAGAAAACGAAGACGAGTACCAAAAACCAGCAGGAGATGATATATGAAAACTATATACATGAAAGGTGTCATTGGCTATGATATAACATCTGAAAAATTATTGCAAATGATAAATCCGAATTCGACCGAAAAATTGCAAATACTTATTAATTCTTCGGGCGGAAGTGTCATCGAAGCGTTTGAAATATATAATATATTAGTTAATTATAAAGGACAAATTGAATTCGTTATATTGCCATACGCTGCCAGTGCGGCGAGCTACATCACGATGGCTGGCGACAAAATAAGCGCATTCAAAAATTCAATTTGGATGGCGCACAGAGTAACAACTTTCGCGATTGGCAATGCTGATGACATGCAATTACAAGCTGACATCATGCGTGCGATTGAAAATATTATTATAGAAGCGTATCAGAAGAGACTGAAATTTACAAAAGAAGAAATGAAAGAAAAACTAAAAAATGAAATTTGGTATATCGGCTGGGAACAATTAGCAGAGAGCGGAATTATCGACAATGTCATAGAGTCGACAGACGAAATTTATATTGAAGAAAGTTATAGAGATGAAATTAACAAGAGTATTGAAGAGGCATCAACAACGAATGCGAAACAATTAGTGATGATGAGAATGAAAAAAATTGACTCGCAACTGAAGCAAAGTGAAATAAATTTCAAAGATGAGTATACAAAAATCGCAGCGAAGATAGATATTGATAGCATTCTTAACAAAAAAAATGAATATTACAATCCATACCCCAATGAACACGCCGCACGTATTCGTGACCCTGAGGAATTCAAAGAAGATTCATTTAGAAGGAAAAAACTTGAAGGCGAAGAAGGGATAAGTATCATAGTCGGAAAATTAAAAGGCGAAGATACGATGACAACGCAAGCATATAGATTTTCAATAGAAAACTGGACTGCCGACGAAGCGAAAAAATGGCTGAAGGATCACAATATAAAATACAAATCGTTCGAGCCTGCAACGAATGAAAAAAAGAAATCAACTGCTGATGATTCAAATTCAGCAAACGATAATTTATTAAACAACAGGGAGGAAATAACAATGACCCTTCAAGAGTTTCTGGATTCTAATCCAGAGGCGAAAGCTGAATTCGATAAAGCAATTGAATCAGCAATCGCAAAAGGAAAATTAGAGTCTGATGCCAGAGCCGAACAATCGAGAATATATAATATTCTTGAAATGGCTGGCGTACAGATGACAAAAGATGTTGCTGCCGCAATTCAAAATGGCGTTGATGAAAACGAGTTCGCAAAAGAAGAATTGAGACGGCAACGAGAATTGCGTGCAAATAATAGCGCTATCGATTTTGGTAATCTTGTCAAGAAGCAGACACCTGGTGAACATGACCCCGAAGGAAAAAGCAAGCTGCAAAATATTGACAAGAGTATTGAAGAGTATGACAAAGCTTCCGCCGCAATGGCGAAAAAACTTTTTTCGGAGGTGGTATAATGTCGACAAGCTACATAACGAATAATTTAATCGCTGGCGATATCAAGACGCAGCAAGTGAAGTTCGCTTCTGGAACATACAAGCGTGGCATGGCGCTTGAATATGATGCAAGCAATGATAGGTACACAATGCTATCGACTGGCGATATCGCTGGGATATTCCTTGGCGAAGATAGAACACTTGCTAATGATGAATATGATAGCGTAATCATTGGTGGCGAAGTATACGCAGCAGGCATTCTTAATAGTTCTGGTACTGCGTTAACGATTACTGAAGACATGATTGCAGCATGGGCTGCACGTGGCTTCTATATTAAGAGAAAATAATAGAGAGGTGAAAAAAAATGGCTGAACAGCTAAATCAATTTACAAGACGCATAAAAACATTCTATGAGCTTATATACAACAATCTGTTGCCGGGAACAATCGGGATTGACGATTTTCTTTTTCCGGTAAAAGACGTTGACCCAGAAAGTTCAAACTTCGCACTCGATACGCTGGTAAAGGAAGTTCATGGCGTTGTATTCAGGAAGCGTGGCGAGCAATCAGTCGTTCGACCGTATGAGCCTGGCGTAGGAAACATTTATGAAGTTCCACGCACATCAGAAAAAACTCCCATCGACGAGCGATTGCGCGATGCAGTTGTAGCAGGCGGCGAAGAAACAGAATCGATGTCATCAAGACAAGCGAGGTTGCTTGCACAAATTATCATGCAGCATACCGTCGCACATGCGACAACGAGATGGAAATTAGCAATTGATGTCATTCGCACTGGGAAATATTCGCCTTATGGTCTCGATGGAAATGACATCGGATTAGAGATAGATTTACAGCGTGATGCGACACTCGATGACACATACGATTTTACGATTACAGGGGCTAACATCAACGAAGCATTGTCTAATCTTTACTCTGCGTATAGAGCGATGAACGGTGCAGGTGATGAATTATGTGTGATTATGGGAGATAATTATGCTTCAATGTTTGAGACGAATGATGACGTCATCGAATACAGAAAAGCGAATGACTCAAACTTGCTCGTAATTTCCAATTTGGTGCCGGAGGTTTTCAACAAGACGCACGGTCTGCGTTTGATATCTCGCTATCGAGTACCGGGCATTGTTGATCCGATGTACATACTCATGTATAAGCCTCAGGGTAGGTTCGTTCAATATGCCGGTGCGACCGCACAGGATTTTATGCCTGCAAACGAAATGATTATGTTTTCATTAAGCTCAACTCGATATAAAGTAATGCGAGGTGTTGATGTGTTAGGATTAGACGGTCGAGCTATACGAGCCGCTGGCGATGTTGTGTTCGATGAGTATACCGACAAAGATCCAATCGTCACATACATTAGATCGCAGGCGAGGTATGCCTTAATACCGGCAGTTGTCAATCACACTGCAAGACAAGTCGGAACATTTCCTGTGGTATCGTAGTGACAATAGAAGCAATTGAAATATACGATAGCAACCTCAATGAGCAGATGGGCGAGAACGGGTTGATGAGCGAGCCAGCAATACTTGATCCGTCCGGTGAAAATGAAAAACGTATATATGGATTTTTCGATGAAAATTATTTTGATAACAACAAAGACGACGGCAACGTTTATCAAAAAAATGTTGTCGCTCGTTTTTGTGTCGCTACTTTACCGTATCCTGTGAAAACTTTGCAGGGGATTGATATTCTTATCGAGCGAACGAATGTTCTATATAATATTAATTACGTTATGACAGACGTAAACGGTTTGCAAATTTTATTTTTGGTTTGAAAAATAATGGCAAAAGTTTCTTTTCGAGTAGAGTATGATAGCAAGGAAATAGCTGAATTTTTCAGGAAGATGCGAAAATATTTTCCGCAACTGCGAGCGCAATCGCTTGGTTTCGTCGGTTATGAAGTGAAAAAAATTCTTATCAGTAAATATCTTTCTGGCGGAGAATTCAAGTTTAAAGGATTTAAAGACGTCAAAGGCAGACGGAAAGTTGGATATAGCATTGACAAGTACGCACGGTATGTGCGAATAACTTCGTATCCGCTGAATCTATATGAGAGAGGCAGAATGCTGCGGAGTGGAAGAAAAGAAGCTGGACATTATATTATTACAAGAAAATTGAAACAGGACGCACAATCGAGCATTAGTCAATTTGCTCAACAATTTGATGTAAAATACATGCAACGATATATTGATGAAAACTTTTGACGAAATATTATTGCAATTGCAAAATGATATTAGCAAAGATTTACCAGTTTTGCTACAAAATAATTCATTGCAAAATTTCGATGAGTATGCAATCGGTAGCAGCAAAGACCCGAAGCGAAAATCATTATTAATTTATTTTGCTGGTGCGAATTTTGACAATTTAATAAACGAAATAACTATTATTTTGCATTTGCAGTTATTTCAGTGCGAAGAATTTGTCACTGCAAAATATATGCAAGTAGTAGTTGATTACGTGAAACAGTATAAACCAGAACGCATCGGAATGAATATTCTTGATACAATCGAAGTTGAAATTTATCCAATTGAAAAAAATTCTGCAACATTTGTTCTTGTTATTTGCACTTTTCAGGAATTTTTAGACTCGTGTGATAAGGAGTGAAAAAATGAAAAATAAAATTTCAAAAGTCGGCAAACGATGGCAAGAAAAAAAATCAGATAAAAATGTCAGTAAAAAAATTGACAAAGCGCTGGTGCAAAAAAAAAGTGCAAAACATGAAGTCATAAATAATAGCGATGATGGAATCATCGTTGAAAATTTTGAAATAAACGAGGTGCAAACATGAGCGTTAAAAAACGTGGTGCTGATAGTATTCTATATGATGCAGCGAAAGGCACATTGGTAACAACTGGAGCTTTAGCAGTCAATAGCTGGTATAAAATCAAAGCAAAAGCTGCGACAAATTCTGCATTGCCAGATTTGAAAGTTGGCAGTATTTTCAAAACTCCGCAATTTTCGGCTGATGTCATAACTCTTGCAGCAGGCGATGAAGTTTACCCGATGACGCTAACTGAAATTTGCAAGGTTGATGTCGAAATATCTGGCGAAGCTGCGGTTGTCGAAACAACTGATTCTTGCGATTACCCGTATATTTCAAATATTCCTGACGGTTTTACAAATCTATCGGGCTCGCTGAATACTATGTTACGATTCGACGAAGAGACGAACGAACTGACTGATGTAACGAAAGATTATTTGAACAAGTTTTATGATATTGTTGAAGACGATGCAGAAGGCATTTATACTTTCCGTGGCAAAAACGATAGCGATATTTATTTGATGATGTTGCTTAATAGACATGAGAATGATACAAAAGACATCGTCGAAAATTGGCTTATAATCCCGGCGGTGCTAACTGGCGTTACACAAAATATTGCGCTGAAAGATGTACAGAAAGCCGACTTCAGTTGGTCTAAAGGCCAAGACCCAGCTTGCGTTTATACAAGAACAGTTTTAGTTTCTTCATGATGGGGGTATTATGAAGCTGCGAAGTATAAAAATTGACAAAAAATTCATTCCGCAATTCAACGGCAATAGATTACTGCCTGCAAGCGAGCAGATGGTAATATATTTCACGCGAATACCGGGGACAAGTGAAAAATCGAATTATAAAGATTATAAATTCGATTCAAAAGGCGGCGTGCAACTTGTCTACAATGACCAGTTGCTCGTATCGACTTTCATCGAAAAAATCGAAAATCTGGAAATCGAAATTGACGGAAAAACGCAATTAATCAAAAATGGTGTCGAACTTGCAGCGGCGAATAATAGCAAGCTGTCAGAATTGTTCACGGAAATACGCAATTACTTGTTCCCAGAAGGAGACGAACTTGAAGAGGGGGAATCAGAAGCCTGACAACAATATTGAAATTATTGTTGTTGGGCTATAATGCGAATTATAAGACAGACGATGTATTTTGGGACAAAGCCGAAGAAATTCCGGGAGGCTACATCATCCAGCGCGAAATTGTAAACGCCGTGAGCGGAAAAAAGTTTTTCTTTAATGATGAAAATGGAAAGCCAGTTTTTTGTGAAGCGGTGCAATGGGATGAATTTTACTATTATTATCAGATATGGGAAGATTTTCATGTATTGCGCGTTTTGCCGCACGGCGAAGGAACGCTCGCTGAACGGCGGTGGTTATTAGATTTGCTAAAAATATTTGAGCGCACGTATAATGCGACTGAAGCATTGATTGAAGAAAAGATGGCAAAGAAAATGCAACAAGGTATGAGTCAATGGCAGAAATATCATTAAAAATAAAATCGGACTTCGAGCAGGCTGAAAAAGATTTTCGCGACCTTGCTAATGCTTCAGAGGCAACATCAGAAAAAATAGAAAAATTTCAAAAATCATTTACGACTGAAAAGATAGACAAATTTATTGACCGCAATAAAATGAATGCAATCGCTATTGAGGCAACTCGTGGGAAAACTGCTGCGATGGAAGCTGAATATAAAGGATTACAAAGAGAAATTGAGCGACTAATTAGAAGCGGTATGAGTCCACAGGACGACGCAATAAAAAAATTGACGAAACGATATGGTGAGCTTGAAAAAGATTTGGGAGGGGTAAAAACGCAAGCAGAGAAAACGGGCATATCTTTCGGGAAGTTGACAGCTTCCATTATTGGCGCAAATGTCATTGAACGTGTTCTGCGTGGCATAGCTGGAGGGTTCAAGTCGATAGTTGGTGAAGCTATGGTACTGGAAGATGCACGTGCTGCGTTCTTACCGCTTATGGGTAGCGTTGAAAAAACTGATGAATTGATAAAAGCACTTAATGTAACGGCAGCAAAGACACCATTTGAGTTTAAAGATTTGCAGAAAAGCGTATCGCAATTATTACCTGTCATGAATGGCGATATAAAAAAAACTATCGATACTGTCGAAATGCTCGGCGATACTGCTGGTGGCAATGCTCAAAAATTGGATAGCATAACACGTGGATTCACAAAGGCAATGCTTAAGGGGAAAGTCGATATGGAATCGCTTAATATGATTGCAGAAGCTGGTGTTCCGATTTTTACTGAAATGGCGAAGTCAATGGGATACAACACGGAGAATATGACACAATTTTTTAAGAAAATATCGACTGGGACTGTAACAACTGATGAGCTTGTGAAGGCATTCAAGCGCATGACTTCCGAAGGTGGCATATTCTACAGGGGAATGATTATAGCCTCCGAAACGACAAGCGGTGTTTTTTCAACTTTGCGTGACAATATAGCGATGACTGCTGCGGGAATAGGTCAGGCATTTTTACCCTACATCAAAAAAGCAGCGCTTGCAATTATTGATATAACGTCGGGCATATTGGAGTGGATTAGCGAAGGCGACAATCTGCAAAATTTATTATCAAAGCTCGGCTATATTTTTTCTGGATTAGTAGCTGGTATCATCGCATATACGGTAGCGTCGAATGCTTCCGTTATAGCTTCATTTTCTCTTGTGAGCGCTATCAAGGCGGTGACTGCGGCTGCTATGGCTAATCCCTTCGTAGCTATTGCAACAGTTATTAGCGCTGTGTTAGTGCCGGCCATTATTTATTTAGTGAAAAATTGGGATTATGTAAAATTTGTTGCTCTTGATTTCGCTCTCGCAGTGAGAGAAAAAATGTTAGAGTTGGGATTGACGATACAAAAAAAAGTAACAGCTTCAGTCATAGAAATGGCAAAAATATTTCAAGATTTGCCGATTGTTGGAAAAGTATTTCAAAAAATTGCACAATCGGAATTGGAGGCGACGGTTGCGACGTATCAAAATATAATCGCAACTAAACAAGCTCGAATAGAAAATAAAGCGCACTTCGAGGAATCGCAAAAACAAAGCGAAGCATCAATCGAGCAGTCGAGGAAACAAGCGCAAGAAATTGTAGCGAACAACAATAAAATAATGGAAAGCAACAAGCAACGTGAGTTGTCATTTACGCAAATGCTTGCAAATATACAAATGTCAGAACAGGCACAGCAGCAACTTCAAATTGAAGAAGCTATGAAATTTTTTGAACAGCGCGCAGAACTCGAAGCAACTGATTTTGAAAGCAGGGTAGCATTTTTGCAGGAACAATTTGATATAATAAACGAAATGAACTGGAGAAATAATGACGAGAAATTAGCGGCAGAAGAAGGTCTGCGAAAATCAATCGAAAAAGAACAAGAAAAATTGACAAAGTCACGAGCACAATTTGGGAAAAGCGTATTGAGTGATACATCGTCTATGCTGCAAGATTTGCAAACAGTTTTCAAGAATGCTGGACATGAAAGTTACGCTCTCGCTGTTGCGATGAAAGCTGTCGCAGCCGCAGAAGCTTTGATCAATTCTTATCTTGCCTACACAAGAGCGCTCGCTGAATTTCCACCACCTATGAGTTATATAGCCGCCGCTGTTGCTCTCGCCGCTGGTCTTGCTCGTCAAGCTGCAATATTATCAACGCCAATTCCGAAAAGCCAGACTGGATTGTCAGAATATACTGTTCCAGATACAAGGACAAACCGTCACGACAATGCTGCTGTCATGGCGTCACCCGGTGAGAGAGTAACTGTCGAACCCCGTGGCGTTGAAATGGATAGAACGACTTATATAAATATTCAAATCGAAGAAGAGCCGCTATTTCGCATTATCCAGCGTGGCATTGATACTGGACGACTGGTAATAAATAATCGCAACATTGGCTCTGGAGTATTCGCATGAAGATTTTAATTCATGACAAAATGTTTATGGCAGAAAACGTTCCTGAAGAAATTATAACGCCTGCGTTATCAGATATATACGAAGATAGCAATACATTCACTGTCAATTTTTTGACTAACGAAAAAATAAATTGCGTCGGAATTGGCAATACCGATGCGACAGTAGTAACAATAGAAAATAGCGATGGCGATATACGAACAATAACAATTACGCAATCGGCGCCGTACCAAAATGGATTATATTTAATCAATACTATTTATCCCGGCGATGACGAATACGGCGGAATTATTAAAATTTCGCATAATGGAACGTATATCGGACGTGTTGGCATTGGTGAGTACAGAACTCTTGGCACAGGAATAACGAAAGAAATCGGATTTTACACAACAACAGAAACACGCAAAACACTGCAAGGTCAAATAATCCCTGGCGCTGGCGGTTACTGCGGCAGGACAATCGATGTTGATGTGCGATATAAAATAGACAGCGAAATATATGAAGACATAGCGAAAGCCTATCCATCCCAGATACAAAAACAAATTCCGTTTTTTCTTTTGTTTGATGACGAACAGCACAAAGTGCCATCAACCATGCTGCGAATGTACGCACACACAAAAAAACCAATTGACAAGTTGCAATCAGACATCTATCGATTCAAATATAGCTATAAATTTGAATTCATCGAGGCGTTTTGATGCCGACTGCAATTAGAAAGCCTGCGAAATACATCGCCGAACTTTTCAGAATTATAAAATACGACCCTCGCACAGCTCTTGCCGATGACGATGTTTTTTCACGAGTGCATCATATTTTTTATTTTTCTGTTGCAAAACACCCGTCGTCGGATAACTACTGGCTCGCATGGGGCGGTTGGTTTGACAATCCAATTATCGCTACGAGCTACGGGTTGCAAATTTTCATGGATGTGTTTTTGACGGAGGTTTTCAACACAACAAATTTATTGTCGATTGTTAACAGTTTTTACGTTGACGTTGCTAATAGAAAAGTCTACATCCATTTGCCGCGCAATCCATTCCGATATTTCGCAGAATATTCTGCGGTCTACGATAATACCGGCTCAACATTTTCAACCGCCCCGAAAAACGATATGAACTTATCAGATATTCGGTATGGTGTTGTGCGTGCGGAGCCACGCATGGATGTCCCAAAATTAAACAACAAGTTGAGCGATACGATTTCGGGCATTAGTGTTTACAACGCGTTCAAAATAAAAATTAATAACGCGGACGGAAAATATGACGGCATGAACATAACAGAATATTTCAATACGCCGTTGCAGATTTCAAAAACGACAGAAGACGCGGAAACGATAGAGCAATTTAATAGAGTGCGCAATGGCATTGTGAATGACATAGAGATTGATTTTCAAAGCATTATCATTTCAGCGACAGACCAATTTTATCAAATGAAGAAAGAATATTGCCGACCAATCACCACCGATTTATTTCCTTTCGTTGACGAAGGCAATATAAATAATCTTATGCCAATCGGTTTCGGCAGTTTGTCACGTGTCGAATTGATTGAAGTGAACAAAGATATAAGCGACCCGTCGACATGGATTGATTACATCGCACTCGATCCAGCTTACATGGTTGCCGTTCATGCCGTGTACGATCAGGACGGCAATAGTTTATCATTTAGTTTCGATGCCACAACAAAAATAATTCGAGTGACAGAATTAGATGATGAAGGCGAAGTGATTGAAGGCGTCAGTGCCGATGTCGATGGTCTACCAAACAATAGCATCGGTGAAATTATTATCCATGCGCTCATACATAACGAAAATATTCCCTATGAGGTTGGACTGTGGGACATTGACGAGACACAGCGGTATCTTAACATATGCCCGACGCTGTCATTTTATTTCGATG
>Ga0255341_1005125_pt1 | contig 13150 bp, 9 predicted proteins | sample wastewater_treat_8_FD_192418 | JGI IMG/M metagenome (GOLD analysis project Ga0255341, IMG submission 192418) | Wastewater microbial communities from Lulu Island WWTP, Vancouver, Canada - plant12 | ecosystem: Engineered > WWTP > Wastewater > Unclassified | place: Canada: Vancouver, British... | reverse complement strand
TATGTAACATCATATATGTCTCTGTTTAATACACAGTAATCTATTATAAAATTATCTGGAGCACTAATATTTGCTGGGTCTTTGGATTCGCTTATTTCATTTACAACTTTATATCCATAACTGCCTGCATACATTTTATAATAGTGTATGCTAAAATCTGGTCTGACATTATGTATTTTCATCAAATTGTTATAATTTGTAACGTTAAATCCATAACCACAAAATGGTGAAACGGGAGTATATAGCGCATCATAATTATATAGTATTATCTTATGCTTTCTACCGTCAAATATATACGATGTTCTTAATAACGGAATAAGATTATCTCTATAATGCATTAATCTTTTTTTCACTAAGCGTCCCTGCTGTTTTTCTCCTAACCCTATACCATAAGAAACCTTTTCGTACATTACTGTATCGTTATTTGTTTTTGTTATATATTGACCAACTAAGTAAGGGGATAATTGTTCTATATAGTATTTTAGATTATTATAAATGTAATAATTTGATAATCCTATCCAAGCTGTGCCTTTCGGTGCAGACTCAATAGGGTCAATATTGTTTATGTTTTCAGATTCAGGCTGTATAGATGTATCTGTACATCCATTATCTATGCTAGCTTGTAATGCATTAATCTCTTCTATATGCCATATTTTCAACTCTGTATTATATACAAATTCATGTATTGTTAAACCATTCCAAACAACATATAAACACTTATCATTATCGTTATATAATAGTTCTATTGAATTAGGAATACTATAATATTCTTCATCAAGTATGATTTTAGCATTACGATCTATAGATTTTGCTGATTCCGTTTTTAATTCCTCATAATATAACGGCAACTGATGTGATGTTTTCCTGATAATTCTTGAAAAATTCTTTTTATAGTAATCATCTATTTGGGTTGATATACATGCTACATCTATTCCATCAGTCACATACACTCCTTCTCTATTACAGAAATATACGCCATCCTTAGATACAGCAACATTTTTTTCATGCAAAGCTCCTGGATGATCTATTTTATTCGCTACATACCAGGTAGCTGAATTCGTTATATCTTGAAATACAACTAAATATATGCTATTTTTGGTGAATAATATCAAGTTATCCTTGAATACAGCAAATGATGTTATTTCTTCCGTGCATACATCTATATAATCCCACTTCCTGAATATATCATGACTAAATTTACCATTCTGATTTAAACTTATTCTTATTCTCCCTGTTTCAATATTTCCTTCTTTGTCCTGTCCTTCTATTATCACAAATGCATTCTTGATGGTTGTTACATATTTTGATCCTATTCCATCCCATAACTGGTCTCCCATCCCTTGTAGATTATCTATTGCAAGCTCCGTTTGTTGTGGATAATCCCATACATAAAAATCTGGTGTCCATTTCACTGCTTTTTTAAATACTAAATCAACATTCGTGTCATTTCTTAAATTTACAGAGTATTCATTATAGTTTTTTTCTACATCCGTTATATCTTTAAACTCATAATTGTGTTCTATTATATCTATATATGGTATTGCCATTAAAAATGATTTCTTTCGTAAATAGTCATAGCCTTTTGATAATAAACTATTTTGTTCTTTGTCTTGTCTATTAATATCATCATATGATAACCAGCTTACAGTCGCATCTGTATAATTTTGCACTCTCAGCCATGAGTTAGTATCAGTACTTGCAGTATCGGCTGTAATCATTCTATTATATATGTAGTCATCAATTGTGTCCCCTTTTGTATTTTTTATAGTAAATGTTTTTACTAATCTATAGCCGTTCCTATTGTTCTTTATATTATGCTTCGCATATCCTTCCTCAAATACACTTGCATCTTTGCCTCTTATATCTCTATTTATTATGCTATTACTGCTTGCTTCTGCAATGTACAATTTTATTTGTGTTAATCCAGATGGTAAATCATTTATAGCTTCCTCTAAGCTACTATAATTTAATATTAATGTAAAGCATAAGAACGGGAATCTTTGCCACATTGGGTAAAATGTAAACTGTCCTAACTTTGTACTTTTTTGTTTTAAGTTTCCATTATCTTCATACTCGTATTCGAAACTAAATAGTTTATGAAGTCCATTCTTTTTTAATTTATTATTTACCGTATTCATTATGTGTGGTGGTCTTGCATTCCCCGTAAGTACTTTCGTAGATGGTACTATATTGCTCCATGCAAACGGGTGGTAAGCATACATTATAGAGTTAGGATTGCAACTCATCATTGAGTTCTCTTCTATATAATGCAGTAATCTATATTTATATGATCCTAACTTATCATAATTAATAATATATAATGCTGGATGTTTAAATCTTACAAATTCATTTGATGATGGTATAGTATATACTCCTCTCTTGAATTCTATCTCTATCCCATCTACTACTCCTGTTATAAGATATGGTATCTCTTCTCCACGCAACCAGTATCTTGGTGTCTCATTCGCCTTATAATTTGGCAACATTAATGCCGTAGCACTCATAGTTGGAATACCAGCATCCCTGTATTCCTCATGCGTTCCTATCACTTCTCTCCAATACACTAAATCATCATAGTCTTGTGCTTGATAATCAGTCCATATCTCTTTTTCATTCATTTCATCTTCAATTTCAATGTATGTTGCCATATCCATTTCACGATTGCGACATACATTCTGTAACGCTGGTACTATGTTAGTTGTTACAGATTCTTTTGTATTGTTATATCTTAGTTTTGCTGTTACTGTATTCAATGGATAATATAATGCATCATATGGTGTGAATTGCATTAATGTTTGATAAAAATACCTCATCTCAATTGCAGAATACGTTTGATCAGTCAATTCTATATAAATCCCATCTGCTTCGTATATCAAATATCTTGGGTCTATTATGCCATTTTTACGATTAGAGATCATATCAAATAATCCAATATGATGATTATGGTTTTTAGTAATTCTAGGATATTTTATAGATTGATAAGGTATCCAGTATTTTTTCTCATGATTTAATTCTTCTATTGTAAGTATATAGTTGTTAAGTAAATTACTATATCTACCGAATGGTAAAATCACATCACATAAAGAATATGCGTTACTATCCTTCCCGTAATTTATAGGTATTTCCATTAATGCTTTATCTCTTAACTTGAAATGTTCAGGATATGGCAATTCATCAGTCATCCAAAACATTATATCTATCTTTGTATCTTCATTTTTTATGTAGATATAGTCATTATTCTTAAATAAGTATGATTTGTCAAATTCTGCTACATTTGTTTCTGATTTTTCCTTTAAACCATCCCCGTATGAATTATTAATAGGACGTAAATTATAACTTACTGTTTCTATTAATAACTCTTCTGTAAATATAGAATCATCTATAGGCATATTTATAAACGGTAAACTAACATTACCTGTTTTTTGCAACCAATTAATAAATGTATATGTAAATATATCACTAAATGATTTTTTTGTAGAATAATAGAATTGTTTGTACTTTGTGATTTTGTTACTTGTAAGTGGGATGTTACTCCTATTCGGGTTAAACAGATATGGTGACAATCTATATTTTTTTGGTATGTATGCAGTTACCTCTCCCACAAGCTCTTTGTATAGAATACTTGGATTACGCCACTTCCATCCACTCCATGTAGCTGCTTTTACATCATAAGGCATAAATACATATTTCATTTCTTTTGCATCATCATAATAATAACAATTAACAGGAGCATTATATGGATAGACTTTTTCAAGCTCATTTTTTAATGTGCTTAGATAAATCGCATTCCCGTTTTTTATATGGTTATTCATTAAGCCGTATATTTTAAATAATTGTGGGATTGGGTTTGAACTATCTAATGCAAATGGTAAATTATGCAATGAATACACAATATTACTTGAATATTCCTTAATTCCACTTATGTCTGATTCATATACTCTGGTATCTTTTAGTTTTATTGCTTGTGTTATTATTCCCTTTCCAAATCCATAATAAAAAGATAAATTAAACTTATATCTTGTATCGTTTTCTGTTGTATCATACTGGTTTATTATTTTTACTTCATTTGTTTGTAATTGTACCACAGTCCCTTTATAATAACTTGTTCGCCCAAATATATCAGTGTATGGTATATAGTTTCCTAATAATTCATTTTTAATAGCATGTTTTCTGTATTTATCTACAAATTCCTTATAATTAAGAAGTATATCATATATCCTATAATTTTCTTCTTCATTAAAAATACCTTCCTGTAGATCGTCTCTATCTATTATTGTATATGCTGTTGAATGTTTTTTATTACAAAATATAAATAAATTCCCTGTCTTAAATGGTTTGTTTACTTCATATCTTATTGCCCCATATAGTTCTACTTGTGTCATGTACAATTTATATTTAGGGACAGTGTACTCAATTGTTATAAATGGGAAGTATTCCCCTGGTACCGTTGTATTTTTGATTTGATGTCCACTTAATAGTTTTGGGAAATTGCTTGTTGATGCAATTGTATCATATACAATTGCACCATTCCTATTATAAGAATATAAATTTTCGTATTTTATTCTAACTTTTACTAGAGATAAATTTTTATAGACTTCATCATATTCTCCTTGAGTTGAATATAATGTCTTAGAATACTCCGGTTCGTTCGCATTACTTAATATCTTTCTAGATAAATATATATGTTCTTTTAAAAATGTTTTGTCTTTAGTATTATACGAATACGTAGTTAAATAATCTGGATCATCTTTGATTTCTATTTCCATATTTTCTAATGGTTTATTTTCAGTCCATTCATCAAGATTGCTGATTGGCAAATTCTTAATATCCGAATATTTTTCTAGTAAGTTACCTGTATAAAATGCATCCTGATATTCTTTTTCTTTTTTAACTTTTTCATTAAATATATTCCAGAATTTATATAGTTCTAGCGTCCCGACTATTTCAATTGGTATATTTATCGTATTCTTATACGTTTTTGTGCAATTATTAATAAACTTTAATTGATTTTCCGTTCTTGTAGTTTGATATATATTTCTTTTGACAAACGACTGTGCAATTTTATCCGGTCTGTAATTAACTGCCCATAATACATAATTATGCTTGTTACCTAATTCGTGTTGTATATCACTTTTTACATTCGATATTACTCCAGCTCCAAAACTTACTATTGTTTCTTCATAATGTATAGGATTTCTCATTTCACTCATATTAGTCCCATGATATTATTGTACTTGTGTATTCAGGTGGAAATTCATATTCTTTCGTCTGTCCATCCCTGAAATTCCCCTCACTTAACCACAATAATGGCTGGATTAAATTTAATCCAGCCTTGCTCTTCAAATTAACTATGTATGACTTTACTTTCTTCTTCTCTTTATCATAATTCATCTTAAATACAGGATATTCAGAATACCGTTTTTCATTACGTAAACTCATTGTTTCTAACACTCTCGTCATTATCCCGTAATATAAACAATTATACAGGTACGCTGGTACATCGACAGGATCTTTATATTCATTCGGTATCTTATCCTGACTTATAGTTGTCGCAAGTAATACCTCTATCTTTTCATCACCATTAAATGGTACCGCAAACTCTAATGTTAATTTCTTTTGCTTACTGCCATCTACAATTATACAATATGCTCTCTCATTCATTATAGTTGCATTCGTACTAAATCCAGTCTTCCCTAAATCTATTTGAGCATTTTTAATAGCATTGCTACTAAACTCCCTGCATACAAACCCACTCCTTGCTACATGCTCTATCATTATCGGCTGTTTATTTTCATACGATACCTCTACAGATGTTTCACCATCTTTTCCTACTAATTCCATTTTATCTAAATATAAGTTACACTCTAATGCTATATCCTGTAACGTTTCCTCTATATACTTGATATATTCATACCTTTGTATTTTATTAAAGTTTATATCATCTAATGCTATTGTTATCTTATTTAATATATCTTTTGTTGTCATAACGGTTCCTCTAAATTAATATAACCTAACAGTTTTAATGGATTACTATCATTCATCATACTCGCATTTTTCCTATATTTCTCATATACACCATCCCCCTCTCTACCTCCAACTGAGTTCGTGTTTCCTTCTATAGTCCTTACTCCTAAATAATCAATACTCTTAACTATAAATACATGTCCTTGTGTAGTTCCAGGTTTTCTCATGAATCCTATTTCGCCTGCCTTAGGTGAAAAATCTTTATTATATTTCTTACCTAAAATCTGCCAATTAGTTAATACATGCCCACCTAACCCCTTTACTTTCTCAGTTGCTATTTTTTCTCCATATAACTCCAATGCTGCCTCATATATACATAACTTTACAAAATACATACACCAAGCTTGTCCCTTCATCCATCCCATCTTCTTTATCTTTTCTTCAAATTCTTTATCAACAAATCCGCTGTTATTTTTTAATTCTTTTTGCCCAATATACTTGCTAGCTACTTCTAATATCTTCTGATTAAACATATTCTATCTCCCATTAAGTGAAAAATGTACTCTGTCATCTGGAATATCATTTCTTAACCCATATTTACGTAAATATGGTTCTGCCTCTTGCCAATTAACTACATCAATCGCTAATCCATAATTATGATTGCTTACTCCAGGCTTCGCTGCCCTATATCTCCTTTTACTTTTCATCGGTTCTCCTTTCCAACTCTTTAACCATAAATCTAACTGTTGTTCTAATGCCCTATAATGATGGCTTATTTTTATCTCTTTACCTTTTTCACGTTTCATCTCTTCATTAGCTTTCACTATTCTGTCTCCTATATCAGGATGTACAAATATTACTTTATTTCCAACTATGTATTCTCTTAAATTCTTTGCTGCTTCTTCTACTTGTCTTCTTAAATCTTCTGTAATATATATACCAAATTTATCTTTATTTTCACCTTTTCTTGGTTTTTCTATTTTCTGTGTATTTGTCTTTGGTATATCTGTGTTTGTTTTTGGTATATCTGTATTTATTGGTTCTATTTCACTTTCATTTTCTATTGGTATTCCCCCATTCTTTATAAATTGCAATTCAGATGAATTGCTATGATTCGTTATACCTGTATAATATGCTTGTAACATTTCTTGCATGATCTGCTCCATGCTTCTATCCGCACCCTGTTGTATAACTCTGCGTCTTTCTATTTCCATTATCCTATCACTCCCTTCTTATTCTGTTTCTCATATTCTTTCTTTTCTACTTCTGCCCTAAACATTGCTAATATCTTCTCTATACTTCCATTTAATTCTTCTGGTATAGGTTGAGATATATATTCTAATATTTCTTTCTTCAATTGTAATGTAACTAATTTTACATACCTTTCTGGTATATCAATATAGTTATGATATGTATCCGTTATTTTACTCTTTATCTTCAATACTTGCGTATTATTGTTAGTTATTAAATCTTCCGTGTCTTCCATCTTTAAATCATCTACAACTATCTTCCTGGTTACAACTAACCTGTATTCATCTTGCTCAATTGATGTATCATTCTTCTGTGCTTTATATATATATACCTTATCGTTATTTACAGCAAATATATTACTGTGTCTATACATCTCGTTCTCACCTCTACATATCTCAATTATTTCATTATAGTCTTTTTGTATAAACCATCCTAGTAATTGACTATATAATCCAACTACCTCATATATATGATCATATGGATAAAAATCTTTAGGTTCTATGTACCTGTACCCATACACAGCATACACTATCCCGTTCTCTGTCTTCTTATTAGATGGCTCAGTTTCATCATATTTCTTTACTAAATCTTCGTTGTTACGTAAATCAATCTCAAATAAATCAGGAAATAATGCGTTCTGTTTCGGTTTCACCTGGTATTCTAACCTGTATCTCCAAGCATCATTCACCAATATTATATCCTGAATATGATATACTACGTTATTGTATAATGCTCTACATAAATAGTTTGGAATTGGATAACTGTTCATCTCTATCAATCGCATACTATATTTAGCTACGGATACTACATCATCTACCTTCCATACACTATTTACGTGTCTGAATTCAGGAACATATTGAATCATAACTCACTCATTATTGATGAAACAGTGTTAGCTGTACCATGTATCTTTCTTGCCATATCATTTTCATCATATATACTACTATCTATACCCGGTTTTATTTCTACTATTAGTAATCCATATATATTATCTTCACAACTTAATACAGTTAGATATGCTATTTCTATACCTCTGCATTCAAATAATGACCTCATATAATTATAATCTAACTCCTCTACATCTATCCTATATACACACTTTAAACATTTTTTATAATTAACACAATTATCACAGCTTATTATAGTTAATCCAGATATATCCTCTACTTCTTTGTTTAATAATCCATGCAATAACTTAGTAATTAATGTTACTGGCTTCTCTTTTACTAAATTATTTGTACCTTCATAACCAGTTCTCACAAACTCATATGTACAACTCATTTTTAACTCATTAATCTTGCTTATGTATTTATCTCCATTATGAAATTCTAAAATGTAACTACGTATAATATTCTCATCTACTAACTCAACTATCTTTTTATATACATTATATTGTGCATTTGTCATCTTTAATGTTTTTTTAATGTCATAACTTTTAGCATCCTTCTTAAATTTATATAGTAAATAACTTACTATTCCTGCTAAAAAGTATCCCGTATATTCAATAATTTTGCTTATATCCATTAATACCTCGCTACCTCTAATGTTACTACTAGTCTTGCTGCTGACACACTATTGTTGATATATAAATATATATAATTTGCTCCTTCATACAATACAGTATTGGAATTCTGTGTGAGTGTATTTACTGTTATGTTTTGCGTTGCAGTGATTAACGCTACTGGATATGAAGTTGTACCGACTTTTCTTAATACCTGAAATGAACATGAATTAGGACTATTATCAAGTGTTTCACTTACAGAGTATATCTTCGTAATCATTGCATTTGTCTTTATGTTATTACCATAATTGTTGCCTGGAATTATTATACCACCGCTCGTGTACCCAGCTGAAATTAATCCTCCTTCTATTGCCTCGACTATAATAGTATAATAATCAATATTGTTTAATACACATACTTTATTACTATTATTCTTGTATAATAATCCAAATTGATTATAAACCCCATTAGATACTCCAATTTCATTACTTAATATATTATTTGATGAAGTATCTGGGGTTATCCTTATCGGTTTTATTAGTATATTTCTTGGCATATATATACCATTATGAATTAAACTTTGAATCTAAATCCGTATTTATTGCTGTTTCTATCTCTTCTACTGTATTAATATTTTCTATAAAGTATTTTGATACAATTAGTGGTGGATAGCCTTGATTGTATAAATCTTGGTTTATGTATAGATTGAATTCGTACTCCAATACTTCTGTTTGATAGTTATAATAAATTTTACTAACAATTTGATATTCTGATGTTATCCCGTATTGTGTCATAATTTCATAAGATTTTGTTATCATTTTATTTTCTCCTATATAGTTTTTGTAATCATTGTTGCTAAATCCTTATAATATGCTACACTTTGAAATAATCTGCCATCGTTTCCAATAATACTGAACCCATAATTATCAAATTTAGGTGGATTGCTTATAGAATACTTTCTTGTGAATTGTTGCCCAAATAATGGTGGTTGGTATGAAGTAATAACAAAATAATCGTAAACACCTAAGTCAGGTTTCGTACTACTATCATAATGGTATGTTTTATTTAAATATTCATCAGTAAACCATAATTCATGATTATTTTGACTGGATTGTGTTTCAGGCATATAAAGTCTTGCTGATACTCTTTTGAAAGTACATTTCACAGATTGTGGAGTATTTTTTTGTGCATTGACGAATGACACATTGCCACTCCCATTATTTACAAAATACCCAATAGGTACATGTATTCTATCCTCATTAGTTAGACTTTCTATATATACAGAATAAATATATTGTGTCATGTTTGTTGTTAATTTAATATATGTTCCAGCTCTTATACCAGATACACAAAAGTAATATACTTCATTAGGAGAATCAAGAAACCCTATTCGTATATAATGACAATTTGGATCATTGCTGGCTTTTATAAAGGAATATAAACATAATTTTTCATGATTAACTGCATTAGATTGATTTGTTAGATAAAATAATTGATTATATGAATTTGTAAATCCATCATCACTGCTAAGTATCGCTATCTCGTTATCTATGATAGATGCAAAATATACCTTATCATATCCGTATTGAGTTAATCTTTTAACAAATGCAATAGGTAATAATAATTTATAGTCATAATTTGTTGCAATAGAGTTTAACACATATGAAGATATACGCCAATTCTCAATTGGTGTATTATTGATATATGGTTCATTAATTAAGAATCTGGTGTCGGTTGTTATATTATGTATGTTAGATGTATTACTTCCACAAGCAAATATAAATGTTTCATCTATTAACTGAGATTGATAAAGTATTTTTAAATTCCCTTCATTAGTATCTATTGGTAATGCAAATGTATCTATATAACCATTGCTTGTTGACCATATTGGACTAGGCCTATAGTAAAGTGTCTCGTAACATACTTTATACCTATATGCATTATAATCTTCAATTAACATCTTTAATCTATCATTGCAATGTACAGGAAAACTATCATTGTTATAATTTAAATATGAAGCTTTATCTAAATATACACCATTTGCACCATGTATTGCGTATTTTCTTCCATCTTGTGTTATAGTTCCTACATATGAACTATTCGCAGAACTATAATCACCAGCATAATATGCATAATAATCGTTTCTACTCCCATAACTAAAAAATAGATTAAAGTTTCTATCTATAAATATCCAATTTATAGATGAATACGTTACGTTACCTATTAATGGGAATGCTATAGTTCCGTTATTGTATGTAAGTGTATTAACACGTAATTCTATATTGTTACCATTCCTACGGATAAAAAATATTCTTGCACCTTCAACAAAAGTCATTGCAGCTATATTAGTATTTGCATTTAACACGTTTCTGTATAGTTCTTGTGGAATGAGGGCATCAATCGCACCCCAACTCGTACTTGTTGATCCTAATCCCGCTGTTGAAGATGTTAATGTTTGAATATCTATAGTACCTACCAACTTGCTATGAGTAGATAGGTTTTGTAAATAGTATAGAATTTTATTATCTAAAACTCTTTGCGATATTCCAGCAAATTTGTAAGCATTATGATTTGTTATATTATAAGTAGTTGTTTGTAACGTATTCCAATCTTTCAAATAACAACGTATTATGGCTTTCCCACTACTTTTGTTTTGTAATGCATCAAATGAGTTATATCCAGCAAAAGTATATTCTTTTTTTGTATTACTATCAAAATAAAAATAATAACTCGTTTGACATAAATAATATTTTGTATTTGAAATAGTCACTTCAAATGGTACATTGCTTAAATTTACGATTTTATTCCCGATATAAGTTGTTGAAGTTGGTATTTCATCATATGATGGAATATCTAAGTTGGAATATACTTCAACAGTACCAAAATTATATATATGATTTTCTGGTATATTATTTATAGTCATTCGATGGAAAAGTCTAATAATATTACCTGCTGCTTCTTGCTCTATAAATCTATCACCAGATTGATCCTGAAAGTACTGATATATTCCTTTATTAAATCTTCCCATTAAATGTTACCACCATCAATTTCGGTTATTTGAACAAATAAGCCATTTGAGTCAGATGTTAAACCACCATTTGATTTTAGTTTTACACTTAATGTATTACTTGTAATACTTAATCTATTGGTATCTATATTTAATCCTAAACCATTAGCATCCGTTGTTAATCCACTGTTTGTTCTTAGTTTTACCTTTATACCACTATTAATCTCTAATCCGCCAGTTGAGTTTACAACTGCTGAAATCACATCACTCGTGATGCTAATACCGGGACCAGCTGTATATGTTGGGCCACTCGCTGCTAATTCGACTTGTCTTAGTTTGTAATCTGAACCCGATTTTATAAACGTATATATCCTATTAACTTCTGTTATACTGCTTCCATTATAAATGTACTTAACAAACACTATAGGTAATGAACTGTTGTTGTTTAAAGTATTACTTACTATTAAGTTTTCTTCCTGTCTCGCAAATTGTACAGATGATGTATATTTACTATATACTCTAAATGTTTTAATTGTCCCTTCTATTTCACTAGCATTTATAGTACCATCTAAGAATAACATATCATGAACAGCATCGTTAAATGTATTAATTGCTGCTTGGTTTGTAGGAAATACAGGTAATTGATTATTAGTATTTCTTAGTGTGCTGTTAAATGTAGATGCAAACGTGTTATACGCAGTACTGCTTGTAATACTATTCGATGTTAAAAAGTCTATAGTTATTATATTATTTAATAGCCTCCCGAATTTATATCTTAAATAGTTAAACGTAGGGAATTTGCCATAATTCTTTTCAGCCGTCTGTCCATCTACAAAATCATTTATGTAAGTTTCTAATGTTGTATCGTGAAACTTTATCATCTTGATAATATTATTCTTTATAGATAATGCAAGTTGAGAATTTGAGATTGTAGTATAATTAATTTCAGATGCTGCATCAGTTGTTGTAATTTTGTTTTCTAAATAGTTTGGTGATGTATCATTACTATTTACTTTTACTTTATATAGTAAAGGATTTAGTTCTGTTTGAATATCAGTTTTAATTGATTGTTTTAAATCAGTGTACCTTATTTTTTTACTTGCTGCTGTTGGGTCAGAATCGTCTTGTATTAAGAATGCATGGTCATCCTGGATTGTAGATAATGGTGAAACTAAACTTAAATCTGGAGTAAGTGTAATCGCATTACCTGCATTATCACCTACATATATGTGTCTGCTGTCATTTGTTAATAATAACTCATTATTATCTAAATCAGAACTACCTATATTAGGTATTTTTGATTGACTAGTTCTTTTAGGTTTTATTTTTACTGGATTATATGTACTCATTTTTTTCTCCTTTATTTATTAATGTTTATTAATATAATTGATCTTGAACAACGCCACCATCTATTTCGTCAATATCTA
>Ga0255341_1005123_pt1 | contig 13156 bp, 10 predicted proteins | sample wastewater_treat_8_FD_192418 | JGI IMG/M metagenome (GOLD analysis project Ga0255341, IMG submission 192418) | Wastewater microbial communities from Lulu Island WWTP, Vancouver, Canada - plant12 | ecosystem: Engineered > WWTP > Wastewater > Unclassified | place: Canada: Vancouver, British... | reverse complement strand
TGGTATATCATCCAGTCGATATCCTCGTCTCTCACTATTCCCACATATTATCACTCAACTGCCTTGAGCACTTCCCCCGTACACTCACACTGACTATTGACTGTGATGACAGGAAAGCGTATGAGGATTGCATCCAACCCTGATACCATGCACAGCCACACACTTGTTCCATGCCTGGTATTGATCATCCTGATCACCGTCATGGCCTCAGTAAGCGCTGAAGAGAGAAAGACCAGTGATACCCCTCTCATTCAAGTAACCGGAAGCGGAACCATCAAAGCTGCACCTGACCGGGTCCAGATTGAGTTCACCGTTGTGACAAAAAACCCGGATATAAAGGCAGCACAGAAAGAAAATGCACGAAAGATGGACACTGTAATGTCAGCTCTCCGGGATCCTTCAAAAGGAAACCTGACAGGACGGGAGATAGGAACGACCTCTTACTCCATATCTGAAGTTTACTTCCTGGATGACGCACTCAAGGCCAAATATGGAGAAGATGTCACCATCTACCAGGTTTCAAACACCATCTCCATCGAGACAGAAAAGATAGAAAGGGTTGGTGACATAATCGACCTTGCCGTTGCGGCAGGTGCAAATTCCGTCAGTTCTCTTCAGTTTACCCTCAGCCAGGAGAAGACAGCTGAACTGCGAAGGGAGGCGCTTACTATCGCCGTTAAAAAGGCACAGACCGACGCCGGAACTGTGATGGCTGCAATGGGAAAAACCCTTGGAGACGTTCATGAAGTCATCGTGGACGAGAGCTACCAGCCACCAGTCTATTATAATCAGGACTCAAGGTACTTACAGATGTCAGCAGGAGCTTCTAAAACTCCAATAGAGCCTGGAGCAGTTGAGGTTACTGCACGTGTTACCACAGGGTACGTGATCCTGTAACCGGCACCCCCATCATCTTTTCCTGACAAATAAATAGTATGAATGATGAAACCATCCCCTTTGCAGTGCAGTCAGAACTGGTTGAAAAGATACTCGAAGACTGTGACGAGGATGTTGTCTGCACCCGGATGCGCCTTTTAAATCTTGAACCAGCTGTGAGAGATGCAATCATCATATCTGATCTCCTGAACGCCTGGCAGGTGTTTTATTACTACTTTACCGAACAGCCCTTTGTTGATGCATACGAGATACTTGCATTCACCCCTGCCTCTGTCCTTCCATATGGCATTGCAATTGGTGAATACAGGGCCTGCACTCTTACTTTCATGGTAAAAAACGGCCGCCCGTTCATCATCGTCTCTGATGACCTGCAGGAGATAAACCGGTTTTCAGGACCGCGTGCTTTCAGGGAAGCGATCCTGTTTATCGAAACCGGATAGTTCAGAAAGAAAATGCACTGATGATATTGTCCGGGCTTCCAAGGACCATCACCAGGTCACCGCTTATTAGTTGCTCTTCGCCTCCAGGGCTTATTATCATCTGCTGATCTCTCCTGATGGCAACTATGGAGACCTGGTATCCTGACCTTATCATGGTATCTTTCAGCAATTTTCCTGCATATGGTGAGTCGTCGTTTATCCTTATCGTCCTTATCTCCACGTCAGGAACCAGGACCCGCAGGTTGTCAAAAGAGTAGGACGGTGTGTTAACGCTTCTCAGCATCTGGTATCCTCCGGCCCGGATCTCGCTTACAAGGTGATCAATCTCACTGGTCGGAATAAGATAGGTGTATAGAATCCTGGTAAAGATCTCAACAGCTGTCTCAAACTCCTCAGGGATGACTTCGTCGGCTCCAAGTTCCATCAGTGTTGAGACTTCGCCCATATACCGTGTCCTCACAATGATGTGAATTGCAGGATTCAGCATCCTTGCCGTCTGAACGATCTGCTGTGTCCCGAAAGGATCATTGACGACTATAACAAGGACACGTGCCTTTGCGATCCCGGCTTTTTTAAGTACTTCACCCTGCGCAGCGTCACCAAACATAATAGGTTTTCCTTTTGCCTTCTCGTCCCTTACAGTGTCAGGGTTCATCTCAATAATCCTGTACGGAACTCCGGCAATGTCTGCGGATCTTGCAACATTTCTCCCGTTAAGCCCGTAACCTACTATGATGATATGATCTTCAGGCCCTGGTTCTATAGTCTCCTGCATCAGGTTCCGGTCAGGGACAATCCGGTGGAGCGGCGTTGAGAGAGGGACCGCAATCTTTCCTGAAAGGCCCATGAGAAGCGGGGCAATTCCCATTGTAACTATTGAGACATCAAGGAAGAGCTGAAATGAGTCCTGGGCAAGAAATCCAAGAGATGCCCCTGTTGTAGCAAGGACAAAAGAGAACTCTCCGACCTGGGCAAGGGAGATGCCGGTCATAACGCAGGCCCGCGGAGGAAGACCTGCAAGAAGGGAGGCCAGGGTCCCTGTAGCATACTTTACTCCTACAACAAGCAGCACAAGCTCTCCTATCACGAGCGGGTTTTGCATGAAGAACTGGAAGTTAAAGATCATCCCGATGGAGATGAAGAAGAAACTGGTGAAGAGATCCCTGAACGGGAGGATGCTGGACATGGCATGGGTGCTGTATTCCGACTCAGAGATGATGATGCCTGCCAGGAATGCACCAAGAGCCATGGACAGCCCGAACTCGCTTGTAATATATGCAACAATCAGGCAGGTTCCGATGACAATGAAGAGGAACATTTCGCGGTTTTTGAGCCTGGCAGCATGAAGAAGCAGGGCTGGGACAACATACTTTGATGCAATATACACAACCGCTATGATGACAAAGCTCCCGATGAGAAGCTTTGCCAGGGAAATATCGGTATCAGTTGTTCCGGCAAGCACAGGAGTTATCATGACCATGGGGATGACAATCAGGTCCTGGAAGATAAGGATTCCAAGTGTTGCCCGCCCATGTGGACTGTCGACTTCCATCCGGTCTGCAAGCACCTTCATCACGATGGCAGTTGATGACAGGGATATGAGCATTCCCCAGAAAAAAGCATGAAGAAAGTCCATACCCGTGATATGCATCAGGGCAGTCCAGACGATGATGGTAGATACTACCTGCACCAGCCCTCCAACAAGGACATAACGCCTGCTTTTTATTATTCGTGAGACCGAAAACTCAAGACCTATTGTGAAAAGCAGAAAGATGACACCCAGTTCTGCAAAAAAACTGATCGACTCTTCATTAGTGATAAGACCAAGGCCTGAAGGCCCTGCAAGAAATCCGGCGATTAAAAAGGCAACAACCGAAGGGATCCTTACTCTGTACAGAATTATCAGGAGGAGGACCGCGATGAGAAAGACCACCACGACCCCGGTAAATAAAGTTGCTAACTGTCCTTCCATGACCTGAGCTATAATGCCACCTGAAACCACTACTTTCTTTTCATCAAAAGGCAGACGATCAGAGTAATATGCAGTCTGGGGAAGGGAAGATCGCAGGTGCTGCCGATGTCGGAGGAACAAATACCCGTGTAGGCCTGGTTCGGGAAGATGGCAAAATCATAAGGATAGAAAAGTTTCCAACGCCGGTGCAGGGAAAACCGGGGGACATCCCCCTGGCCATCGCCAGTACTCTCCTTGAGATTGCAGATGGTATCCCCCTTGCAGGGCTTGGTGTTGCAGCAGCAGGACCGATCAATGCCAGGGAAGGATATCTTGACCACCCGCCAAACATCCCTTTTAACATCGTCCCAATTACGGCCCCACTCAAAGAGGCAATCAGGCTGCCTGTGACATTTCGCAATGACTGCCGGGCAGCGGTCCTGGGTGAGATCTGTGCCGGGGGGGCCAGGAGGTATGATAATGTCGTCTACATCACCATCTCAACCGGTATAGGTGGCGGGGTATTTACGAATGGAAGAGTCATCACCGGCCGGGGGGGAAATGCAGGAGAGATCGGTCATTTTCCAGTTGATACCACTTACAACCTGCCATGCACCTGCGGGCTTTACGGCCACTGGGAAGGGTATGCATCAGGCAGAGGAATCCCGATCTTTTTCAGGGAGTGGTGCACCGTCCATGATCTTCCCTGTGCAGAGATGACGACTCCTGGCATTCTCCGGCTTACAGCAGAAGACATAAGGTACTCAGGGTTTCGCGATGCCCTTGCAAAGGTAAATGGCCGCGGACTTTCCACGGTGATAGCCGCCTATGATCCTGAGTGCATCATACTTGACGGAACGGTCATCCAGAGTAATCCTGACCTGCTTGATCAGGCACTTATGTGCACAGACCGGTACCTTGACCTTCCGGTATGTTTACTCAGCCCGCTGAACGGGGATGCACCACTCATCGGTGCTGCAATGACCGTTTTTCATCCGGAGATGATATGACGGGTATTATTAAGGATTGACAGACTATCGAAAATGCGGATAACCATGAAATTATTTCAAATACTGGTCCTATTCCTGTTGTTACTGAACTTACCGGCAGGGATGGGGGAAGAATTACTGGTTAGTGAACCAGTAGCACAGGCACAAAACCTGCTGGTAATTTACATGATTGCCGGAGATCTGGAGAGCAACGGAAGAGCTGCAACCATGAACATCGCTGAACTGCTTGACGGATACGGTGAGACCAGTGAGCAAAATCTTCAGATAGTCATTGGTTATGGTGGCTCCAAAGCACCTGGTTTTGAAGGGATTACCTATGTCACTGCAAGGGAACTGATGGAAGATGCTTCTGACGGTATAATCGGCAACTCTGATAATGCACAGTATCATAACCCTGATGCCGACATGGGTGACAAAGAAACACTGGAAAATTTCCTCTTATGGACAGGAGAAAATTTTAATGCTGACCGGAAGATTCTGCTATTCTGGGATCATGGTGGAGGATATAACGGGTTTGGCGTGGATGAAGCAACTGATGGCCAGCTCTCACTTACTGATATATCAGAGGCACTTAGGGTATCAGGCTGGTCGTTTGACCTTATCGGGTATGATGCCTGCCTTATGGGAGCTCTTGAAGTAGCCAGGGCCATGGAACCTTACGGGATGCTTCTGGTTGGATCAGAAGAGACCGAACCTGGAACTGGATGGGAGTATGAAACATGGGTTAAAGCTCTTGGCCAGGACCCGGAGATTGCGTATGAAGAACTTGGTCAAATCATCGTAGATGCATACATGAACAGGGGTGATACGGGAAAAACTCTCTCGGTCATTGACCTTACAAAAATTCCAGCCCTGGTTCAGGCATTGGACAAGCTGGGAATCAGAATGATGCCATACTCAGAGTCACTTGACGGGTACAGGGTGGTGGGAAAAGCCTACCAGGTGCCGGCCAGGTTTGGATCAGACAATCGCCAGGGGGGAGAGGCATCAGTAGATCTTAAATCTTTCCTTAATGCAATAAGGAACCAGACCCCTGATCTCAATGATGAGATTGCAGCAGTTACCATGCTTATTGATGAAGCGATCCTGTACCATAGGAATGATGACTATGTCCCTGATTCCGGCGGTCTTTCTATAATGTCACCAAGCCGTATGAACCCTGACCTTTACGAGGAGCTGGGTGATGGTGCCAGGATTGCTCCAGGATGGGACTTGTTCTTTGAAAATCTCCTTGAAATGTCAGAACAGGACTTAGAAAAACCTGAAATTATCAGGTCTGATTCGGGTTTCTTTATTGAAGACCCGACAAAAACCGCATCCGTTTATGCAGAATATTACATTGCTGATGGAGAAGATCTCATTCTTTTAGGTGACGAACCTCTTGAACCTGATGAGAACGGAGAGTATGTCCTGCCCGAATGGGATGGTCGGTGGTTTTACCTGCAGGACATGAATGATGATACAAACTATGCCCTTCTTGGAATGAATTATGAGTCCATAGTCCCATCCGGATCATTACTGTTCACATCAGAAATAGATCTTATCCGGAAATTCCTGGATGATTCATTGAATGTTACTGCGGTCCTGAACGTGTATATAAACCCACAGACCGGTGACACCAGGCTTGTTGTATGCCCATATTCCATCCGGCCGAATGGTGTGGTTCAGTTTTCCCGTCAGAATCTTGACCTGCAACCTGATGATACATTGTATTCATATGCCTGGAAACTGGATCCGCAGACTGATACCGGGGGAGAATGGGTGGAAATTGGAGTTATGAACATAACAAAAGACATAAAGCTCATCTATGACATTCTTCCGGACGGCACCTATGCACAGGCACTCTATGCAGAATATGGAAACAACCCTGGTGACTATGCAGGTGTACAACTCTTCAGTATTGAAAATGGAGAGGCAATACTTTTTGAAAGCGAAACAAATATTGTAGTGCCGGGTGAACCCGAAAAGGATTATGAGGATTCATCAATAACATGAGAAATCCGGGAAAAATCGGGGCCTCTCATTTATCTTTAGTTTTCCTGATTATTTTACTCATCTCCGCCCATGCCCCTGCGGATGAAAACAGCACCCTGCTTATCGCGTTTTATGCATCTGGGGGAACACTTGAGCAGGAGATGGGGCTTATCACCGATGATTTTGCCCAGGTGGTACGGGGAGCAGAAAACCTGTCAGAGAGAGTCACAATTCTTGCAGCCTATGGTGGTGCAAATAAGCCCGGATGGAATGGAATGACAATTGCAACTCTTGATGAGTTAAGAAAAGACCTGGCTGACGGAGAACTTGGAAACAGCAATGTGTCAGTTCAGAAAATTCAAAATGCCAATATGGGAGACCCTGAGTCACTCTCTTTTTTCCTCTCATATATTGAGAGAAAATACAGTTATGATCGACTTTTTCTCATCTTTATCGGTCATGGACAGGCATATACAGGGATGCTCTTTGACCAGAACCATGGCGATGACGGACTTAGCATTGAAGAGCTTACAAAAGCTGTCGGTTCACGCGACATCTGTCTTATCGGGTTTGACTCATGCATGATGGGTTGCCTTGAGGTATTATCGGCACTCTCCCCTTCTGCGTCGTACATCATTGCAAGCGAAGAGACGGAGCCAGAAGAAGGCTGGCCATATGAACCGTGGATCAGGTATATCGGTGCACATCCTGGCAGATCAGCTGAAGAGTATGCACGAGTTCTCTTTGACGAATACATGAAAAACCCAGGCCCTGGCAAGACTATTGCCCTTTTAAATCCGAAAGAGGCCGGTCATCTTACAAAACGGCTGGACCTGTTTGCCAGGGACCTTCATGCACTTGCCGGAGATCCGGGAGGATGCGAGATTATAAACAGAATACTATCAAAGACACAGCATTTTGGCCTTTTCGGAAGCGGAGAACCTGAGAAGGCGACCATGGATATATATTCACTTGCATATGAGGCCGGGCTCTCTGTTCCCTATCTCTCCGGTTCCGCAGAAGAGTTAATAGAAGGAGTTAACCGTACTGTCATCTTTGCAAAGCACGACGCCATAGTACCAGACGCCCATGGAATTGCCATTCTCTCCCCAGTAATGATAAGCCCGGTCTTTTACGAGTACTACCGGGAGAGCGCCTTTATTACCCCTTCATGGGACCGGTTTCTTACCAGGTACATGAAAGAATGTTACCAGGAGAGCGGGAACTTAACCCCTTCTTCTGGATAAAAGCACATATCCGATGAAAAACCCTGATAGGATAGGAAAAATCCCAAGAGGAGTCTCCTTTTGGACAGACTCAAGTGCTTTTATCTTCAGCACGATCCCGGTGAGATTGGGCTGAATCTCCATTGCTTTCCGGTAAGAATTCTCTGCACCTGCTGTATCTCCAGACAGGGCCAGCACATCCCCATATTGTTCATAAAGGATCCCTGATCCTGGATTTAAAGCCAGGACCTCGCGGAACAATGCAAGTGCTTCATCTTTTTTCCCTGCACGAACCAGGGTGATCGCTTTGCCTCTCCTGGCAAGATCAGGGTCAGACTCATTAATTGCAACCGAATTCCATACATCGAGAGCCTCCTGGTACCGTCCAAGAGTCTCGTATATCTCAGCTTTACGAGTTAAAAGTGCCAGGTTAGTTGGATCTGCGGCAATGGCAAGTTCAAGTGACTGAAGGGCAGTATCAGGATCTCCGGTCGTAATGAGGTTTTTACTCTTTCCAGCCAGTGCCATGCTGTTTCTTGGATCCAGCTGAAGGGCCGCCTCATATGCACTGTCAGCCTCGGAAAACTGGCCAAGACCTGCAAGGCTGTTTCCTTTCCCAACCCATGCTGTTGCATAAAGCGGGCTCATAGAGCAGGCGATCTCGAAGACACCAAGTGCCTCCCTGTACCTTGCAAGGTTATTAAGAGCAGTTCCTTTTCCTATCCACGCCCCTGAACTCATACGGTTTAACGCTATAGCCTGCTCATATGCAGCAAGAGCCTCGTCATACCGTTTCTCCAGCATGAGAACATCTCCAATACTCTTCCAAAGCGATGAATCGGTCTTGTTCAGCCTAAGCGCCATCTGAAAGGCACGGACTGCATTGTCGTACTGTTTTAACTTGGTGTACACCTGTCCAAGCGAAGTCAGTGCCTTCAGATCGGTCGGATCAAGGTTTAGCGCAGCCTTATATGCATCAATTGCATCATCGTACCGCTCCAGGTCAGCAAGAGCCATTCCCTTGTTTGTATATGCAATAGCATCCTTCGGATTGTATGCAAGAGCCATCTCATAGCTTTTCAGTGCACCAGTCAGGTCCCCAAGATTATACTGGGCATTTCCTTTGTTGTACCATGCCTTACTGTCCTTGCTGTCTTTTTGCAGGGCAATTTCATAAGCAGATACTGCCTCCCGGTAATTTTCCTGGTTATAATGTGCATTTCCCTTTGCAAACCAGGTCTCTTCATTGTCAGGATCTATCTGGATGGCTGCATCATATGCCCTGATGGCGTCATCATAATGCTGCTGATCAGACAGGACATTCCCCTTTGCCATCCAGGCCAGGACATCATAAGGGTCAAGCTGGATTGCCACGTCATATGCAGCATATGCTTCATTAAGCAGGTTCTTACTGTAAAGGGCATTTCCTTTGTTGTACCAGTAGTCAGAGTTCCTGGGATCAAGACCAATGGCCACTTCATATGATGCGATGGCTTCATCCACCTGACCAACTTTGAAGAGTGAGACGCCTTTATTATACCATGCCGCTGCATTGGAGGGTTCAAGCTCTATCGCCCGCTCAAAAGACTCGATAGCTTCCCTGAACATACCCTGCCCGTAATAAACATTTCCGTCTGATATCAGGTCATCTGACTGGCTGGCCAAGGCAGGAGCTATGATTAACAGCCCTGTCAGAATAAAGACCATCGCCTGACGTGAAATGATCATGTGTGAGGGATCTCTCCAGTTGTTTCTAATTGGTTTCGTGCAGGATCTTGTAAGGCTCTTGCTTCTGCCCTTCTTATCCTGACAAGAGGGCTGCTTTTCTGCAGGAACTCACTTAAAAATGGTTCAAACCCCTCCTGCCAGCACTCAAGTCCGGAGTGAACGGTAAACTCCTCTTTCATGGAATGCTTTACATGTTTGCCAAGGGCAGTTGCAAAGATCTCCTGGGAGGAGAGCAGATCCAGGGCATGCCTGTACTTTCTTTTAAGTTCAACCCCGTACCTGCCGTCGCGGATATAAGGGCCGGCGAAAATGGCATCAGAACCGATATACTTCTCTATGAACTTTGTTGCATTAACATGGGCTGTTACCGGCGGACCGGCATGGTACCTGATCACCGGGAGGGTATTTACCAGCAGCTCAAAAAGCAGCATGCATTTATCCTCAAGCATCCAGGTATCTGCCCGCGAGACCACGAACTCATGTCTTTTCAGGAGATCTACCAATGTATTCAGGCTTTTTCTAAGCTGTGGAACAACGATATCCTCGATATAGGGAGGAGTTTTTAAAGTTATCGCCAGGAATGCCGATTCCCTTCCTTTCAGGAGGTCACCAACCTGCCCCTTTGTCAGGATGCATATCGGTGGCCGGTAAAAAAACCATTTGGATGGCGATTTCAGGTAGCCAAGGCAGAGCTCGATAAACTCAAGGAGCTTTGTTTCAGAGACCGATGCAGATACATTGCGGCATGGATCAACCGGATCAATGACCACCAGTGGTTCATCAAACCATTTTGCGGCATGCTGTCCGATATCAATGAACATGCCTGGTTTCCACCGGGCAGCAGCCTCAAGCAGGGGGTGAAAACCGCCATAATGAAGGACCAGGAGTTCACAAAGGTACCCGGCAAAACCTTCGGTCATCTGGTCAGAACCATATATTCCGCCGGCCTTGACAAACTGTTTCAAAAGAAGAACATCATCGGTATATTCCCCGATACAGGCTGATATGTACCGGTTATGAAAAGGCGTACGGTCAACTGCACTCTGTATCCCTCTGGCCTCCTTCACCTTATAGCATGGAACAAGGTCAATATCAAGATCTTCAATCCTGGCATTCAGGTACGGGTGCTCCGCGTACTTCTCCCTGATATCTTCCGTATATTTTTTTGCAATGTTCCATGCAAGGGCAAGACCTTCTCGTTCGAGATCTTCGCGTGGCAGGTCCGGGTCAAAGAGCATGAAGACATCAAGATCCCGGTCACCATGTACGCATGTTTTCCTGGCAACAGATCCGACCATCATCCCTTCGGCCTTGCCTGATGCACGGATATCTGCCATCAGCCGTTCAGCAAGCCTGTACATCCGGTCAAGTTCTTCACTTGTGGGCCTGATCTCTTCTAAAACAGCCTCTTCCAGCCTGGTAAATCTCATGAACTCTCCTTTAAGGGAACACGGAGGATGTCGGTATATATTGGTCCTCCAGGAGTAAGCTCGCTCTTTTTTAATACGAACTCCCTTGCATGTATGGTCCCTGAGCATGATGCAGCAACTTCTGCCAGGGCTTCAAAAAGAGACTGGTGATGCTGCCTTACTCTTGCAATAGTAATATGTGGTCTGAACTTTCTTTTTTCCGGTTCGATCCCAAGTGTGCCCAGGGATGAGTCGATCTCAGCTGCAAGGGCCCTGCATGGACCATGATCATCCACCTCAGCCCAGACCACCCTTGGTGATTTCTGACTGTTTGTTCCTATCAGTCCAACCTCCATGGAGAAAGGCGGGCTATTTATAGCCTGAAGTACGCTGGTGATTTGAGGAAGGAGAGATCCACTCACTTCCCCGATGAACTTTAGTGTGATATGCATCGACTCCTGGTCCACAAGGCTCAGGCGTGCCCTGCTTGACCGCAGAGCCGTTTGAATATCAAAAAACTGCCTGCGAATCTCTTCAGGGAGCTCGATAGCAACAAACAGACGAACCATTCTGCCTTATGATGTCTTTTTCTTATAAGATAAGGGGTTATGGTTCTCTTATAGGTATAAAATGTGAAGTGACCCCTCCGCCATCAGGGAGGCCATACTAAATTAAACAATAAACTAAAATGATTAATGATAACAATGGGGGCAGTCTTTATCGTTTATACTCTTGAATTTTGTCCGAAATGTGAAATTCTCAAGGATTTCCTCACATCTCATCAGATTTCCTTCACCGTTGCAGACATGGCCTCTGCAAAGTCACTGACCGAACTACGCGTGAACGGGATATTTGTCCAGGAGGCCCCGGTGCTTCAGGCAGGCAAAAAGTTCCTGACCTCAAAAGAGCTATTTGACGGTGACAAGGTTAACGAACAACAGATCCTTGATCTAACCTTGAACTAAATTAAGGTGATGAAATGGCAGGGATAACACGTCAGACGACATTAGACGGCATCACCATCCCGTCAATGCCGCCAGTCAGGACCAGTGACGGACATATCCTTGAATGGGACCGTGACCGCATCGTCAGGCAGATTCTTAAAGAGACAAGGCTTGTTGAGATCTTTTACGGGTTTGACGGGGCAGACGAGGAGACGGCACAGGAGATAGCAAGGGAAGTTGAGGAGCGTATAAAGAAGTTAAACCTGCGCACACTTTCAGGCCCCCTGATTAGGGAGATAATGAACACCATCCTTATCGAACGTGGAAGGATACAATGGAGAAATGTCTGCACAAGGGTTGGAACTCCGGTCTTTGATGCCCACCAGATCGACGTTGGCAGGGGATTTGAGGCAAAGGATAATGCAAACCTGCAGGAAAATGCTGAAACCTCCCATAAAAAGAAGGCAGACAAGATAAGCAAGGAACAATACCTGCTTCAGCTTCCTCCCCACCTTGCAGACAGGCACCTGTGCGGGGACATTCATATCCATGACCTTGAATACTTTGGGACAAGGCCATTCTGCCAGGACTGGGACCTGCGGTACTTCTTCTACTATGGTCTCATGCCTGACGGGAACGGGACAAAGGCATCGGTTGCAGGACCGGCAAACCGGGCAGAAGTTGCCGTGCTCCACGCTGTTAAAGCGCTTGGAAGTGCCCAGACCAACTTTGCCGGTGGCCAGGGCTACTATAACTTCCTCACATTCCTTGCGCCTTATTTCACCGGCATGGAGTATTCAGAGATTAAGCAGCTGATGCAGATGTTTGTCTACGAGATGACACAAATGATGGTCGCCCGTGGTGGCCAGCTGGTCTTCTCATCAGTTCAGCTATCTCCAGGTGTCCCGAAACTCTGGAAAGACAAGCCCTGTGTATATAAAGGAAAGGTCTGGAATGGAACCGGGGCTCCGGTTCAGACCTATGGATCATTTGAGAGGGAGGTCCGGCTGCTTTTTAAAGCCCTCATGGAGGTCATGCTTGAAGGGGACTACTGGGGCAAGCCCTTTAACTTTCCAAAGCCGGAGATAAGCATTGAACCTGATTTTATGCGTGAAGATGAGGAGTTTAATGCAGACAATCCTGATCTTCCAACCTATGAAGAACTTTACCTGATGACTTTTGAACTGGCCTCAAAGTTTGGCACTCCCTATTACGACAACCAGCTTCCTGAATACCGCGGGGCCGGTGAAGGGATCTCCTGCTACCAGTGTTGTGCCTACCAGTTCTCGACCGTGGCTGACAAGGACGAAAACTTTGACAGAAAACTTCACTTTGAAGATGGGATGCATTTTTCCATGGGTTCATGGGGCGTTGTCTCTTTGAACTGTCCGCGTGCATCCTACAAGTCTAACGGGGACGAAGAGAGGCTTTTTGCAGAGCTTAGATCGATGATGGATACCGCCGTTGAAGTCTTCAGGATAAAACTCAGGTGGATGGAGCTAATCAAGAAGAGTAACCGGATGCCTTTTGCCATGCAAAGACCTCGTGATCCAAAGACAGGAGAGAGGGGGGCTGTT
>Ga0255341_1005114_pt1 | contig 13170 bp, 9 predicted proteins | sample wastewater_treat_8_FD_192418 | JGI IMG/M metagenome (GOLD analysis project Ga0255341, IMG submission 192418) | Wastewater microbial communities from Lulu Island WWTP, Vancouver, Canada - plant12 | ecosystem: Engineered > WWTP > Wastewater > Unclassified | place: Canada: Vancouver, British... | reverse complement strand
CAACAGAAGTCAGGTTTTGGGCTGACGGGAAGAGTTTGAAAAAACAAGTGATTGATAATATAGGGAAAGATAATCTTAAGGGGAAGGCGAATAAAGAACTTCTTGATAAATGCTTGGATAGTGGAGCTTTAAAGATCATGGAAGTGCTCAGAGAGGCTAAGAAAACTAGAGAAAGTTAAGGGTGCCCTTAAAATATTGGCCCTTCCTTATCTACCATAATCGGATTTGTTCTGTTCTTTTCTTTCCATTCTACTGTTTTTAAAAACTCCTTATTCTCTTTGACTAAATACACCCTAAAGTAAGTCTTTCCTTCCTCGTTCTTTAATTCTCTTACCTTCAGTTTCCCTTCTCTTACTAATTTCTTAGCTGTCTGAGGATGTATACCTAAATCATTATGTAATTGCCAAGACTTAAACCATAAACTGCCGTCCTTACATATTTCTCCAGGGATAACTCCATTATCTATATTCCTCTGACAATCCATACACTTCAAACCATATTTGTCATACCATGTATCTTTGCCTCTTACTCCCTTGTAACAAATTCTACAATTGTAATATCCATCGCCATCTTCTAAGTGGTAACCATTAGGAAATTGTTCTAGTTTCTTTTCTTTCTTCTTCTCTGCTAGGAATATATCGATGAGTAGGGAGGCAAATCTGGTTAATCTCTCTGAGGCTTCTCTCGCTTCATCATCAGACCATTCTTCTCCAGACTTCTTAGGAAATGTCTTCTTGAACTCTTCTAATGACTTATCACTTATTGCCATAGTACTAGAACAAATAATATACTTAGGCAGTAATATATTATAGTCTAAAACTAGGGGCATGGTAAGTGAGGAAAAAGACAAAACAACAAATACATTAGGCAGTAAAGTTGCTGAGATTACTATCTCTGTTGACTCCGGGCTTAGCAAGATGGCCGAGAGTATTAGTAACATGGTTACATCTATGCAGCCTACTATAGATGCAATAGGAGAGATTGCAGCAAAGACATTGAGTGTAGTATATAAGCTTTCTGAACTCTTCAAATACCATGAAATAGTTCCCCCTCAGGTTTACGATATGTTAGTAAAACTTAAGGTTCCGTTAAGTACTCAGGAGATAGAGGAGCTCCAGAAACTAGAAACCGAGGATGAGAAGAAGGTCTATACGATATTTACAAGGAAGACAAAGGGTAAGAAAATATATAACCCTAAATTTCATGTTAACAAAGAGATGTTTGATGCAATTAAGCTTGTTTTAAGTAGGAATCGAAGTTCTATTAGTGTAGAGAATGGCATTGTATACTTTGATAAAGATACTTGTGCATTAGATGTATATGGATTAGTAACATATATGAAAAAGGATTCAGATAGATATCGATTATGTAAATATATGTTTGGTAATAAACGAAAACCTAGGGAGTGGGAAGTCAAAGATTTGGTGGAGGAATTAAGTGATGGAGAAAGAGTATATGATCCTAATGATAAGAAATCTTCACACAACTGGATTAATGGGAAGATCGTTGAGCTGAATAAAGATGTTCATGATTCTATTGGTATTGATGAGCTTGTTTCTTATGAGAGGGGAAGATTTGTATTGAACAGTGCCAATAGGCTGTAAAATTTACCAAGATTTGCCAAGAAACAAAAATGTAATGATCTAACAGAGTAGAAATACTCTGTTAATTTTTTACATATATAACAATATGGATAACCAAATCCAAACCGTCTATGTACCCATAGACAAGCTCATCAAAGCTGACTACAACCCAAGAAAATGGGATGAAAAAGCTTTAAGCGATCTCAAACAAAGTATTAAACGCTTTGGTATTGTAGATCCAGCAATAGTTAATATAGCTCCTAAACGCAAAAACATTGTAATAGGAGGACACATGCGTATAGAAGCAGCAAAAGCACTGGGTATTAAAGAAATGCCTGTTGTCTACGTTAATCTCCCAGATCTTGAAAAAGAAAAGGAGCTTAACCTAAGACTAAACAAAAACCAAGGAGAGTTCGACTTCTCGCTCCTTGCTAACTTTGCAGAAGATTTTCTAGCAGATGTAGGTTTTGATTCTGAAGACCTAGATGAAATATTTGACTGGGAAGATGACTCTCCAGAAGTCTTTGACCTTAAAAAAGAACTAGAGAAACTAGATATTAAGGAGGTAGAGATAAAGAAAGGAGATGTCTGGCAATTAGGAGAAAATAGATTGATGTGTGGAGACTCTACAGTCCAAAAAGATATGCAGAAGCTAATGAATAATAAGAAAGCAGACTTCTGTTTTACGGACCCACCCTACATTTTAGACTACTTACATGGGAAGAAGAAGCATGGTAAAGCAACAGAAGGATTCGGATATAAAAGAGACAGAAAGTATCTAGAAACAGATGTTTTACCAGATAACTTCACAGAGCTATGGATGAAAAACATATCTGAAATAGCTAATGAAGACTTCCACATAATTGTGTATGAAAATTGGAAGAACTTGAGAGTGATATGGGCTGAAATGGAAAAGTACTGGAAAGTAAAGAACATGATCGTTTGGCATATCCCTAATAGACACCAAGGATTTGCAGCTAAGTATAAATTCTTTTCTAAGCACGATATAGCTATGGTTGGATCCTCGTATGAGCAAGAAGTACTTAACTCGGATCCAGAAGAAGAATTGTTACAAAATAATTACACTACAGCTCTGTATGCAATTACAGGTAAACCACATTGGGAAGGATATAAGAAGGGAAGAAAGGTCCAACCAACTGACTTCATAGAATATAAAGCTTCAGATGAAAAGAGTTCTGGACAAGGAATCATCTTTGGTACTAAACCTCTTGAGATTTTAATCCCATACATCAAAGTGCTAACTAAGAAAAAAGATTTAATTGTAGAACCTTTCGGAGGTTCGGGTTCTACACTAATTGCTAGTGAAAAGATGGGTCGGAGATGTTACTTAATGGAAAAGTCTCCTGTATATGCAGAAGTAATTAAGAAAAGATGGGAAACCTTAACTGGTAAGAAAGGAGTACGAATATGAAAAAGGAAAGAGGAGGATTACTGCTAATGCAGCTTAAGAAAACACCAATTGTACAAGTAGCTTGTGAGAAAACAGGTATATCTAGGGCTACATACTACAGATGGAGAAAAGAAGATCCTGAATTTGCAGATAAGGCAGATATTGCTATCGATGAAGGCTTAAACCTAATTAATGATATGGCAGAAAGCCAATTAATATCTGCAATAAAGGATAGGAATCTAACAGGAATAATATTCTGGCTTAAAAACCATCATAAGAATTACTCTCCTAAGTTGGAAGTTACTACCAAGAATGGAGATATACCAATTACAGATGAGCAAAGAGAGATTATTAAACAATCTCTAGATATGGCATTTGGATTAAATTCAGAGGAAGAGAAAGATGAATAATAACAAAAATATTACAGCTGAGATTGTAGATCAAATACTAGATGATCAAGTAGCTAGAACTAAAATTACTACACAAAGTCACTATTGGTTCTTCCATATCTACTTCTCAGACTATGTTAAATATGAGACTGCAGAGTTTCAAAGAGAGATGTTTAGGATTACAGAAGATGAAGGGATTAAACTCTCTGTAGTAGTTGCCTTCAGGGGTTCCGGTAAGTCTACGATAATGACTATGTCATACCCTCTTTGGGCAATACTTGGTAAGCAACAGAAGAAATGTGTAGTCATACTCTCTCAGACTCAACAGCAGGCTAAATCTCATATGTCTAATGTCAGAAGAGAACTAGAGAGTAATGAACTACTTAGAGCTGATCTAGGACCCTTCAGAGAGGAATCTGATGAGTGGGGTTCATACTCTCTAGTAATACCAAGATTCAATGCTAGATTAATTGCTGCTTCAAGTGAACAGAGCATTCGAGGTCTAAGACATGGTGCACACAGACCAGATTTAATTATCTGTGATGATGTTGAAGATCTTAATTCTGTAAAAACTATGGAGAGTAGAGATAAGACATATTCTTGGTTAACAGGTGAGATTATTCCTCTGGGGGATAGAAACACAAAGATAGCTATAGTGGGGAATCTTTTACATGAGGATTCCCTACTCATGCGTCTAAAACAAACAATAGAGAAGGGGGATATAAAGGCTGTTTTTAAAGAATACCCATTGATAGGAGGTGATGAAAAGATCCTATGGTTAGGTAAATATCCAACTCTTAAGGATATTGAAGAAGAGAAGAAATTGAATGGGGATGATAAAGCATGGCAGAGAGAGTATATGCTAAAGATAATTGCAGATGAAGATCAGTTAGTTAGGAAAGAATGGATTAAATATTATGATGAGATACCACCTAGAAACGATAACTATAGATATTCTTTAATAGGTGTCGACTTGGCTATATCTAGTAGTAATCATGCTGATTATACTGCGATGGTTTGTGCACACGTGTATGGGAATCAAGATACTCTTCAGATATATATCCAACCATTTCCTGTTAACAAAAGAATGGATTTTCCTACTACAATAGAAAGAATTAAAGAGTACTCGAATGAGTGTGATTTAAGTAAGAGTTATAGATCGAATGTATATATTGAGGATGTTGGTTATCAGAAGGCTGTGATACAACAGTTATCTAAAGAAGGTTTTAAAGCAAAAGGTTTTAAGGTTAATGGCCAAGATAAGAGAGCAAGGTTGGATTCTGTAACATATATGATTAGGTCTGGTAAGGTTCTTTTTCCTAAAAAAGGAACAGAGGAATTGATCCAACAGTTAATATATTTTGGAGTAGAAAAGCATGATGATCTTGTAGATGCTTTTACAATTGTCTTACACAAGTCTATTGAAGAGGACAGGCCACCTGTAAGAGTTTATCCTTATAATATATATGAAGCTATTAGAGGAGGAGGGAACTCTTATTATAGTGATAGACATATATTTTAAAATAGAGGGGGAAGGATTGTTTATTGTGTAAGAGTGGTAAAAAATTAGAGAAGGGGGTAAAATAACACAAGTAAAGCGTGTTTTGGAAAGCAACTATATAAATTGAACTTGGGAAACTATGTCAGGAAATCAAATTACCGAGTTTATTACCAATGAAAAAGGTAATACCTTATCCGAGAGATTGAATGAATTAGTTCCCAAAACAGAAAATCTAGATATCCTTGTTGGATATTTCTACATAAGTGGCTTCTATCAGATATACAAAAGCCTTGAAAAAGTAGAAAAGGTAAGGATTTTAATAGGACTTAATACTGAAGCACAAGTTGCAGATGCTATACAAGGGAATCTAGAGATACAATTTGAGTCCGCCAAAAAGGTTAAAGACACCATCAGCAAGAAGTATATTGATGAAGTTGCTATAGCAGAGGATGATGCCGATGTAGAGCAAGGGATGTTTAAATTTGTAGAGTGGTTGAAGAGTGGAAAGTTACAGATAAAGATATATGACAAGGCCCCACTGCATGCTAAGTTATATATATTTACATTTGATCAGAATCAAATTGATCCAGGTAGGGTTATTACTGGTTCCAGCAATCTAACACGATCAGGACTTAAAGACAATTTAGAATTCAATGTTGAGTTAAAAAATAGTAAGGACTACGAGTATGCATTGGACAATTTTAATGCACTTTGGAAAGAAGCTATTGATATTTCTCAGAACTTAAACGATACGATAAGTGAAAAAACCCACCTTAATAATGAAATAACACCATATCAACTGTATCTTAAATTTTTGTATGAGTATTTTAAAGAAGACCTTACTGCAGATACAGAGATAGAGGACTATACGCCCGAGGGATATCTAGAGCTAGAGTATCAGAAACAGGCCGTAGTTAATGCTAAAAAGATTGTAGAGGAGTATGGTGGAGTGTTTATATCAGACGTTGTAGGACTAGGTAAAACATACATAACTGCAAGGTTAATCAATACTCTTGGTGGTAAGACATTAGTTATTGCATCTCCAGCGTTAATCTCAAAGGACAATCCAGGATCATGGGCCAATGTGTTGATGGAATTTGGTGTTAGAGGTTACGATTGCGAGTCAGTAGGTATGCTAGAAAGAATATTAGAAAGAGGCGTAGATAAGTACGATAATATTGTTATTGATGAGTCTCACAACTTTAGAAACGAAGCAACAATATCTTTTGAAAGACTATCAGAGATATGTAGAAGTAAAAAGGTCATCTTAGTTAGTGCAACACCTTTTAATAATCAACCTAAGGACTTGCTAGCTCAGATTAAGCTATTTCAAAATAGTAGAAAAAGTAATATCCCAGGAGTCCAAAACTTAGAGGCCTACTTTAGTAGTCTGAATTCTAGAATCAGGAAATTGGATAGAAAAAACAACTATGATGAATACATGAGAATTGTAAAGGAAAATGCACAAGACATTCGAAACAATATCTTAAAATACTTAATGGTTAGGAGAACTAGAACAGAGATTGAGAAATACTACAGTGAAGATTTAAAGAAACAGGGACTTAAATTTCCAAAGGTTCACGATCCTAATTCTATTTTTTACCAGTTTGACTCTAAAGAGGATGAAGCCTTTAACAAGACGATTTCTTTCATTGAAAACTTTAAATATAGCAGGTATGTACCACTTCTTTATTACACTGGAGAAGAGTTAACAGAACGAGATAAGGTCTCGCAAAGAAATATGCTTACCTTTATGAAGATGCTTCTACTTAAGAGATTTGAAAGTAGTCTTTATGCATTTAGAAAAACAATTGAGAGATTCATTCGCTCATATGAGTTGATGATAGATCAATTTGATGAAGGGAACGTTTATGTGAGTAAGAAGAGTGCGAACAAAGTATTTCAGTTACTTGAGGAGAATAGGATTGAGGAGATTATGGATTTAGTTGAACAGGAGAAAGTAGAATTCTATAAAAGTAAGGATTTTGAGAAGTCGTTCAGAAATCACTTAGAGTATGATTTAGGATTACTGAAAGAGTTATATGCTACTTGGGAAGTAATTGATAGGGATGTTAAACTTGAGACTTTTATAGATAAGTTAAAAGCAGACCCAATACTCAACAGTAGCAAGCTAATTATATTTACAGAGTCTAAAGAGACTGCAAACTATCTATCATCTGAGATTGAAGAAAGGTTAGGAGAAAAGGTCCTTAACTACACAGGAGACTCTGCAACAGCATTAAGAATAGAAGTTATAAACAACTTTGATGCTAAGGCAAGGAACAAGGAAAATACATACAGAATTCTTGTAACAACAGAGGTACTTGCTGAAGGTGTAAACCTACATCAATCAAATGTTGTTATTAACTATGATATTCCATGGAATCCCACACGTTTAATGCAAAGAGTAGGTCGTATTAATCGTGTTGATACCAAATTTGAAGATATTTACACTTACAATTTCTTCCCATCTGTCCAATCTAATGACTTACTTAGGTTACAAGAGGCGGCTGAAGCTAAGATAAAGATGTTTGTAGAACTTTTAGGAAATGATGCAAGATTACTTACAGAGGGAGAAGAGATTAAGTCCAATGAGCTATTTGATAAGTTGTCATCTAAAGAAACTATTATTGGAGAAGAGGCTGAAGAGAGTGAATTAAAATATCTTATTGCTATTAAAGACATTAGAGATAAAAATACAGAGCTATTTAGTCAGATTAAAAATCTACCTAAGAAATCTAGATCTGCAAGAAGGTTATCTGATCAATCTGGTAACTTACTAACATTCTTTAAAAAAGGTAAGTTGGATAAATTCGTAATCTCAGATACGAAGGAAACACAAGAATTAGGCTTCTTAGATGCTATCAAATTATTTGAATGTGATAAGAATACTAAAAGAGTGAGTATACCTTCTAGTTTCTATGAGCAGATTAAGATGAATAAAAAGTATTTTGAAGAAATTACCACGGAAGAAATAGGAATGAGTTTAGAAACTAGAACAGGAGCTTTGGATAGAAAGATATTAAAAAGATTGAATTCTAATACAGTAAAGAAATTTGATGGATTTACTGATGAACAGGAAGAATATATAGAACTTGTTAAAACAAAAATAGATGAAGGTGCATTACCAAAGAATCTTGCAAAAAGGATTTGGGAGAAGATGAGAGATATGATGGATGCATTAGAGATAGTTAGATTATTGCAAAAAGAGATCTCTCCAAACCTACTCAAAGATACTCAGTCCCAAGCTAAAGAAAGTATATCTAATGTAAAAGAGGTAATCTTATCTGAATATTTTGAATAGTAATGACAGAACAAGAATCTAAGAACTTAATAAAAGAGACATTTGAAAATGATTTTAATAGAGAAAGGTTCAAGAGATTTACTGCTAATCTTTTAACAGATTTTCAAGAAGCTTCAATTCTCACAAGTGAACAATATATAAAGGATGCATATAAACCATATGTACACTCCTATGAAGTAATTGCAAAATTTATAGATTCGGAAAAAAGGACACTCGATGTCTTGATTACATATTTAAAAACAGAATCTACATTTACTGCTCGAACTCGTCAGAGAAACTTTGCTCTAGACTATTTAAAGAGTAAGAATAGAGATGGGGTATTAATTGCATATGTACATGAGAATAAAAAAGATTGGAGATTTTCATTTGTTAAATTAGAGAATGATGTAGTGAAAGGTGAAGACGGTAGAGTAAAGGACATCTCAAGTTTTACTGCTGCAAAGAGATCTTCATTCTTAGTCGGTTCAAACGAGAATTCATATACAGCTAAGAAACAGTTTCTACCAATTATACAAAAAGAAGATCAGCCTAAGTTTGAAGATATTGAAGAGGCATTTAGTGTAGAGACAGTTACTAAAGAATTCTTTGAGAAATATAGAGAATTATTCCATGATGTACATGACGCCTTAGAAGCAGAGATTAAGGGAAAGCCTCAACTTAAGGAAGAATTTGAAGAAAAAGAGGTTTCTACCGTTGACTTTGCAAAGAAACTCCTTGGTCAGATGGTATTTCTTTACTTTCTGCAGAAAAAGGGATGGTTTGGAGTAAAACCAAATGAGGATTGGGGTACTGGTCCTAAGAATTTCTTAAGAGAGCTTTTCAAAGCGAAGGATAAGTATGGAAAGAACTTTTTTAATGATGTATTAGAGCCTCTTTTCTATGAAGCATTGGCACAGGATAGGGGGAGGGATTCAATTTATCCAAGATTAAATAATTGTAGGATGCCATTTCTTAATGGTGGTCTATTTGAACCTATGAGAGGTTACTCTTGGGAGACTACAGATATTTTTCTACCTGACGAACTTTTCTCAAATAAAAACAAAGATGGGGAGGATATTGGAGATGGTATTTTAGATGTGTTTGATAGGTATAACTTTACTGTAAATGAAAGTGATCCTTTAGAAAAAGAAGTTGCAGTTGATCCTGAAATGCTTGGAAAGGTATTTGAAAATCTTCTCGATGTTAAAGATAGAAAGAGTAAAGGATCTTTCTATACTCCAAGAGAAATAGTCCACTATATGTGCCAGGAGTGTCTTATTAACTATCTTGAAACAGAAACAAAGGGAGAGGTTCCAAGGGAGGATATTGAGAATTTAGTATTGAATGGAGAGACAATTATACAAAATGATTTTGTTACATTAGAAAAACAAAGAGAGAAAGAAGAGAAAGGATTTAAATATTCTGGTACTTATGAATTAAAACTTCCCGAATCAATACAAAAGAATGCCAAGAAGATAGATGATTTGCTTAAAGATATAAAAGTTTGTGATCCAGCTGTTGGTTCAGGGGCATTTCCTTTAGGTATGATAAATGAAATTGTAGGAGCTAGACAAGTCCTTCAGGTATATTTAAGGGATAAGTTATCTGTTTATGATTTAAAGTACCATGCTATTGCTAATTCTATTCATGGTGTTGATATTGATCCAGGAGCTGTTGATATTGCAAGGCTTAGACTTTGGTTGTCTTTAATAGTTGAGGAAAAAGATCCAAGGCCTCTTCCAAACCTTGAACATAGAATTATGCAAGGTAATAGTTTGTTATCTGAGTACGAAGGTATTCAATTGTTTAATAGAGAGCTTCTTACAAAGTCGAGTGACGAGAAATTTGTTCAATTAGGTTTTGTTTTTGGTTCAGGAATAAAAAGGAAGATGGAGGAATTAGAGAGAAATATTAAAATATATGTAGATACTTCACAGAGATCAGTTAAAGAGAAATTGAAAGAAAGTATAGATGAGTTAAGATGGGAATTAATTGAGGAGACATTAAAAGAGCAAGGGAAGTTGGATAAAATTGAAGAGATTAAGAGATTTCGAGAAAAAAGTGTCAGACCATTCTTTGTATGGGAATTGGAGTTTAGTGAAGTTTTTAAGGAAAAGGGTGGTTTTGATATTGTTATTGGGAATCCTCCTTATGTAGGAGAAAAGGGTCATCGAAAGATTTTTGAAGAGATTAAAAAGGGAAATTTGGCAAAATACTACCAAGGGAAAATGGACTTGTTCTATTTCTTTTTCCACCTAGCTTTAGAAATTGGGAAACAAAAATCAGAGAATGCTTTTATTACAACGAATTATTATCCGACAGCCCAGGGAGCAAAAAAGCTTCGAGAAGATATGAAAGAAAGATCTACTATAAGAAACCTTATAAATTTTAATGAACTGAAGATTTTCGAATCTGCAAAGGGCCAGCACAATATGATTACGATATTTTCAAAAGGGAGGGAAGATTCTGTTTTTGCAAGCAATAGTTTAACAGAAAGAAAAGGAGAGGGAAACGAGAGGATACTTAATTTAATTGTCTCCTGGAAGGATTCCGAAACAAACTATTATTATGTTAAACAAGGGGATTTATATGATGGGATTCAAAATTATATTAGGTTGGAGGGAAGTTGTACAGGAAATTCATTATTAGATTCAATATTAGAAAAGATAAAATCACAAGGAGAAATACTAGAAAATATATGTAATGTAAATCAAGGTATTGTAACTGGAGCAGATAAAGTTTCTGAGAAACACATAAATAAATATGGATGGAAAGAGAAAAAAGGTGCCGGAATTTTTGTTCTAAGTGATGATGAAGTAAAGGAATTCGAAACCAAAAGATATTTTAAAAAATGGTATAAGAATAGTGATATTAAAAAATATTATACTTCGGTGGAATCCAGTAAGAACATCCTTTATATTAACGAGAAATTTCAAGAAGAGTCAGATATTATTAGGCACTTGACAAGATTTAAAGAGAATTTATGTGAGCGTCGAGAGGTTCATAAAGGAAGTCGCAAGTGGTATGATTTATGGTGGGGTAGAGTCCAGGAGATCTTTGAATCACCAAAAATAGTTGCTCCACAGAGAAGTCCGCGAAATACTTTTGGTTACAATGAAATTAGTTGGTACGCAGCATCGGATGTTTTTTTTATCACATCAAAAAGCGACAAATATATACTGAAGTACGTACTAGCATTGCTTAATTCAAAATTATACTATTTCTGGTTGTTTAACAAAGGAAAAAGGAAAGGTTCGAATTTAGAATTAACTGCGAAGCCGTTATCTGAAATTCCTATCAAGGTAATTAATAATGAAGAGCAACAGGCTTTCATAGGGACTGTTGATAAAGTTCTCTCTATTACTTCCCAACCAGATTATGATCCTCATAACCCCCCAGAAGAACAGAAGGCCTTAGAGAAAGAAATTGACCAAATGGTATATCAACTATACGGTCTTACAAAAGAAGAAATAGAACTTGTTGAGAAATCAACTAAATCCTAGACTTCCCATCCTCTTTACGGTACCTTTGTGCCATGAAAGACACACAACAACTCAAATACGTTCTCTACGCTAGAAAATCCTCAGAATCAGATGAAAGACAAGCCATGAGTATAGATGGACAACTCATGGAAATGAAAGAAAAAGCTAAAAGAGAAAAGATAAACATAGTAGAAACAATAACAGAATCACACTCAGCAAAAGAAACAGGACAAAGACCACAATTCAATAACCTCTTAGATAACATATATAAAGGAAAATACAATGCTATTATTACATGGGCACCAGACAGACTTTCTAGAAATGCAGGGGATCTAGGTAAAATTGTAGACCTAATGGATCAAGGAAAACTAGAACTAATAAACTGTCATTCACAAACATTCTCTAACAATCCAAATGAAAAATTCTTACTAATGATACTCTGTTCTCAAGCTAAATTAGAAAACGATAACAGAGGTATAAATGTAAAAAGAGGACATAGAAATAAATGCATGATAGGAATAAGACCAGGCCCAGCACCAATAGGATATGTAAACAATATGAAAGCCAACAGGATATCATCTGTAGAATTTGATAAAGAAAGAGCACCAATAGTAAAAGAAATGTTTGAAAGAGTAGGGTATGAAGGACATTCTGGAAGAATGATTAAGAAATGGTTAGAAAGAATAAAGTTCAAAACACCAAGAGGATGTACTATGTCTTTAGGAAGAGTCTATGCAACCCTTAAGAACCCATTCTACTATGGTGAATTTCACTTTGGAGGGCATTGGTACAAAGGTACATATCAACCACTAATATCTAAACAATTGTTTGATAAGGTACAAATTCAATTAGAGACATATCCCAAGCAATGGAATAAGCAAGTATTTCCTTTTAAAAGTATTTGTAAGTGTGGAAACTGTGGATCAGGAATAACTGCTGAAATAAAGTACAGAGTTTTGAAATCTACAAAGGTTAACACTCATGTGTACTATCACTGTTGTCAATCTAAGGATTTAGATTGTAGAGAACCATATATAACAGAAGAGGAGTTAATAAACCAATTAAGATCCTATCTACCTCAAATGAGAATTAATAAAAGATATCTCATCAAAGAGTTTAATGATGAGATAAAAAGAGTAAACAATATGAGAAAGGTAATTGAGAATAGTAAGTACATGGGAGTTGAATTAACCCCACACAAAGTACGTGGTGTAGAAAAGACGAATATCACAGAAACTATGATTAGAAATTACCTATTACATATACTACAGTTCGGTAGTCCTCAGGAGAGATTAAGAGTATTAGAAGGTATTAAATCAAGATTTATCATAAGTAATAGACGGATAATAAAAATTGACTAGATATTGCTTCTAATAATTTGAGTATGTATTATTAATACTATGAGTAGCAACCCTTTCATATCTACCGAAGTAAATCTCAAAAGAGTAGGTAAAGGTGTTGCGATATTTCTCCCCTGTTTAATAATGATATCCATGATAGGTAGTTATTATTTTCATCTCA
>Ga0255341_1005112_pt1 | contig 13174 bp, 11 predicted proteins | sample wastewater_treat_8_FD_192418 | JGI IMG/M metagenome (GOLD analysis project Ga0255341, IMG submission 192418) | Wastewater microbial communities from Lulu Island WWTP, Vancouver, Canada - plant12 | ecosystem: Engineered > WWTP > Wastewater > Unclassified | place: Canada: Vancouver, British... | reverse complement strand
GCACTCCGGAGGGCAGTTCGTATACATACGAGCCCCTCCCCGGCGCGCCCGGCGGGAAGTTCGCCGGCCGCACCAGCCGCGTCTCCTCCTCGATGTACGCGTAGGAGTCGCGCTGGTTCCAGACATGGTTTCCCATCGTGAGCACATGCACCCCCGCGGCGAACAGGGGCGCGGCGGTCTCGCGCGTAATGCCCGCGCCGCCCGCCGCGTTCTCGCCATTCGCGATAACGAAATCGGGCTTGTGCTCGGCGATGAGAGCCGGCAGCGCCTCGTTCAACGCTCTGCGGCCCGGACGGCCGACGATGTCGCCTGCGACAAGAACGATCATTCATGGACTCCTGCGGCGCCCGCCGCTCTGCCGGCGGACAATGACGGCAATCGGGGCTTATTTTGCGTAGTCAACGGCTCTCGTTTCTCTTATCACTGTGACTTTGATCTGGCCGGGATACTCCATCTCCTCGGCAATGCGCCTTGCGGTTTCCCTCGCAAGCGTGACAGCTGTATTGTCGTCAACTTCTTCGGGTTTGACCATCACACGAATCTCGCGCCCGGCCTGAATCGCGTAAGTCTTTTCGACTCCCGAGAAGGAGTCGCCAATCGTCTCGAGCTTCTGCAGGCGCTTGATGTAGTTCTCGAGCGTCTCCCTGCGGGCTCCCGGCCGCGCCGCCGAAACGGCGTCGGCCGCCTGCACGAGCGCCGCTTCGATTGTCTCGGCGGGGACGTCCTCGTGGTGAGCGGCGACAGCGTGCTGGACGGCCAGCGACTCGCCCGCCTTCCGGCACAGGTCCTGCCCGATCAGGGCGTGCGGCCCGTCATACTCAGTATCCACCCCCTTGCCGATGTCGTGCAGCAGGCCCGCCTTCTTCGCGACGGCGACATCCGAGCCCAGTTCCGCCGCCATGAAGCCGGCAAGATGCGCCACTTCTCTGGAATGATTGAGGCAGTTCTGACCGTAGCTCGTCCGGAAGCGCAGCCGCCCCAGGTAGCGCATCATCTCGCTGCTCAGCCCCACGACGCCCACGTCCAGAACGGCCGCTTCGGCTGCCTGCAAAGCCTCCATCTCAACCCGCGAGCGGGCTTTCTCCACGGCTTCCTCGATGCGGCCCGGGTGGATGCGTCCGTCGGCGACAAGCTCGGTGAGCGCAAGCCGGGCAATCTCGCGCCGCACGGCATCGAACCCCGACAGCACCACCGCTTCGGGCGTATCGTCAACGATGAGGTCCACCCCGGTGATGTTCTCGAACGACCTGATATTGCGCCCCTCGCGGCCGATGATGCGGCCCTTCATCTCGTCGGAGGGAAGCGGCACGACGCACACCGTGCTCTCCGCCGCCTGGTCCACCGCGCAGCGGCTGATGGCAAGGGAGACGATGTTGCGCGCCCGCCGATCCGCCTCGTCCTGCGCACGTTCATGGAGGTCGCGGAGCATGCGGGCGATATCCTGCTCGGCGGCGTCGCGGACGCTTTTCATAAGCTCCTCGCGAGCCTGTGCGGCCGGAAGGTTCGCGACGCGCTCCAACTCGCGCTCGCGCTCTCGAAGCACCTGATCGGCCTTCTCGCTGCGCGCGGACATCTGCGCCTCGCGCGCCTGCAGGTCCCGGTCTCTCGCCGCGAGCGACTCCGCGCGGGATTCCAGCGCCTCTTCCTTCTGCGCCAGCCGCTCTTCGACCCGTGTCAGATCGGCGCGTTTCTGCCGGTTCTCGGCATCCGCCTCCTGTTTGAGGCGGATTGCTTCGTCTTTGGCTTCAGCGATGAGTTCCTTGCGCAGGGCCTCGACTTCGCGGCCCGCCAGCGCGCGCGCCTTGTCGGCCTCCCTCGCGATGTTCTTCGCGTGGTCGCGCGCCGATCGGGTGCCCTTTCTGTATGCGGCCCCGTATCCCGCCACCGAGGCGGCAACTACTATGATGAAGCCCACCGCAGCCCATGCCAGGGGAGGCATCGGATTGTTTCCTTTCTATGGAAAGGCGGCTGCGCGCCGCGGCCCGCGGGACAGGCAGGCCGAAGCGCAAAGTCGCCATCAAATGCACAAAACCACCGTGGAAACTTTAGCCGTCTCAGGCCTCCAGTCCTGCGGCGGTTTCAAAAAGTGTGCAAGACTCCTGACACCCCGCGGTTCAGGCGCCGTCCGGATCCCCGGCGTCTTCTTCGGCTTCATCCGCCCCGGCAGCCGATTCGGACGCCGCGGGGGCTTCCACCGACCCCCTGATCTTCGCCTCGATCTCGTCGGCAAGCGCCGGGTTCTCCTGAAGATACGCGCGCGCGTTATCGCGCCCCTGCCCCAGCCTCGTGTCCCCGTAGTTGAACCAGGTACCGGTTTTCGTCAGGATGCCCATCTCCGTCGCGACGTCAATCAGCGACCCTTCTCGTGAGATACCCTTGTTGAAGAACATGTCGAACTCGGCCTGCTTGAACGGCGCCGCCACCTTGTTCTTTACCACCTTCACCCGCACCCGCGTACCCAGGACTTCGGTGCCGGACTTGATGGCCTCGGCCCGGCGCACTTCCAGCCGGACCGACGCCCAAAACTTCAGCGCCCTTCCGCCCGGCGTTGTTTCGGGGTTGCCGAACATGATCCCGATCTTCTCACGGATCTGGTTGATGAAGATTGCGGCAGTGTTGGTCTTGGCGCACGACCCGCCGATCTTTCTGAGCGCCTGCGACATCAGCCGGGCCTGCAGGCCAACGTGCGCGTCGCCCATCTCCCCCTCGATCTCGGCTTTGGGCACGAGCGCCGCCACCGAGTCGAGCACGACAACGTCCACCGCCCCGCTTCGCACGAGCGCGTCCACGATCTCGAGCGCCTGCTCGCCCGTGTCCGGCTGAGAGATCAGCAGGTTGTCAATGTCCACCCCCAGCCGCTGAGCATAGAGCGGGTCCACCGCGTGCTCGGCGTCCACGAACGCCGCCACCCCGCCGCGCTTCTGCGCCTGAGCAACTATATGATAGGCAAGCGTCGTCTTTCCCGACGATTCCTGCCCGTAGATCTCGATGATGCGGCCCTTCGGAATCCCTCCGACGCCAAGCGCCAGGTCGAGCGCGAGCGAGCCGGTCGAAATCGCATCCACCGTGAGCTGAGGCCGCTGCCCGAGCTTCATGATGGACCCGCGGCCGAACTGCCGCTCGATCTGCGCAACCGCTAGTTCCAGAGCCTTGTCTTTGTCCATTGCCCCATCTTTCGTTGCCGTCTCGTTACCCGCGCCGCCCCTCACCCGGAGGGCCTGCGGAGGTCCTTCAACGGAAATGATTCCAGTGATTCGTATAGCGCCCCGCCGGGCGCGAGTGTGCTCTTCATCAGGTGGACGTCCGTCACGGTAAAGCCGCCAAGAGGCCCAATCTCCTCCGCCAGCAGCTCCGCAAGCCTGCCGGAGCGGTCCGGATTCCTGACCCGGCCGATCGTGACGTGCGGCCTGAACCTGTTCTCGTCCTCGAATCCGAGCGCCGCGAGCCCCTTCTCGACCCCCCGGGACAGACTCCGGAGCTGCTCCGCCCCATCCGAGACTCCTGCCCAGACGACCCTCGCTTTCCGCGCGTTCGGGAACGCTCCCCATCCGCTGATCGCGGCATCGAAAGGCGCCTGCGCCACCGCCGCGCTCCGGATGACGCCAGTCGCGCGGTCGAGGAGACTCACATCCGTCTCTCCCATGAATTTCAGTGTTACGTGGAAGTTTTCCTTCCTGACAATAGAAACATTTGTTCGAAAAGGCTGCAAGCGGGCGGCAACCCCGGCAATCCGCTCGCGGACGCTCTCGGGGAGAAGCACGGCGACGAAGAGGCGGGGCCTGTCTTCGGAGGGCACGCTAGAACTCCTCCAGCGCCGTCTTGCGCAGCAGCGCCAGCGCCGACTGCGAGGCGCGCAGCTTCACCGTCTCGCGGCTTCCGGCAAACAGGTTGCGCTCGGCGCGCGCGCCTTTCGCTGTCGAGACGGCGATCCAGACCAGGCCGACGGGCTTATCGGGCGTGCCGCCGCCCGGACCGGCGATGCCCGTGTCGGCCACGGCGATATCGGCGCCCGCGCGCTTCCGCGCGCCTTCGGCCATCGCGAGCGCCACATCCTCGCTGACCGCTCCATGCCGCTCGATCAGGCCTGCTGGCACCCCCAGCAGATCCGTCTTCGCCTCGTTCGCATACGAGACCAGGCCTTCCACGAATGTCTCCGAGCTTCCGGGCACGTCGGTGATGCGCGAGGCGATGAGGCCGCCGGTGCAGGACTCCGCGGTTGCGATCTTCAGGCCTCCGGCGATGCAGAGCCGGACGGTGACCATCTCGAGCGTTTCGTCATCTATCCCGTAGAGCCACTCGCCGGCGCGTTCGCGGATCTGGGCTTCCTTGCCCGCAATCAGATCCATCGCCGTCTTTTCGTCCGGAGCTTTGGCCGATATGCGCAGGTGCACTTCGCCTGTCTTGGCGTACGGCGCGACAGTGGGGTTGCGGCAGGCGAGCAGGTCCTTGACCTTCGGCTCGAGCAGGGATTCGCCGATGCCGACAAAGCGAAGCGTGCGGGATCTGAGCACCTCGGCGGGCGCATAGCCCCGCGCCGACAGCCATGGCACGGCCTCGTCCGTCCACATCGGAATCAGTTCGTTCGGCGGCCCGGGCAGGCAGATGACGGCGCGGTCGCCCAGGTCGAAGACGCAGCCCGGCGCGGTGCCATTCGGGTTCTTGAGGTTGACTCCGCGCTCGGGCTTCAGCGCCTGCTTCAGATTTCCGTCGTGGAACGCGATGCCCCGGCGCTCGAAGAACGCCCGCAGGGTGCTCTCCGACTCGGGGTCGTTGACCAGAGCGACACCGCACGCCCCGGACGCGGCTTCTTTGGTGATGTCGTCCTCCGTCGGACCGAGTCCGCCGATTGCGACGACGACATCCGCTCGCGCGAGGGCCACCCTGAAGGCCTCGACGGCACGGCCCATGTTGTCGCCCACCGTCACGCGGTGCATCACGTCAATTCCCCGCGCCGCCAGGTCGCGCGAAAGAAACACAGCGTTCGTATCGGTAATCTGCCCCAGCAGCAGCTCGGTGCCCACGGAAAGAATCTCAGCTCGCAAGTAGTGTCCTCCAGTGGAAGACAGTATACGGCAAAGGCGACGCGGTGGACACAACCGGCGAGCACCTATACGGCTCCCATTGTCCGTTCCGATGCCAGCCCGGGGAGCAAGATAGCTATTGCCACTATCCGCGGCAAGGAGGATTCAGAGTCCATTGCGTGTAAATGGCGCTCCAAGCAACGATGGCCGCAGAGACATAGCCCTGATGGATGCAGACATTCAATTCCCTATCCTCCTAACTCTTGAAGAAGCCCTCCAGGGCACAACAAGGGAGTTCTACTTCGCGCGCGTTGACACCATGTGTCGCGAGTGCAACGGTACGGGCAAGGTCGCGGCCTTCCATCTGGGGCCTGGTGTGCGGAGGCCATGCCAGAACTGCCTCGGACAGGGGATGCGATGGACGCCCTGCAAAGTCACATGCGACGTCCCGCCCGGTGTCGCGGAACAGGTGCGGTTGAGAGTCCCCGGTCAGGGACGGCTTCTTGGCGAGGAGGGCGGATGGGGTGACCTGTATCTCGTGTGTTACCTCAGGCCGCACAGGCTCTTCCGGAAGGTCGGGTTTGACCTCGAGCTGCTGGTGGACGAAACAATCCCGTGTGATCACGGATCCACACTCGAAAGCCCGCGAGGGCTGATTACCATTCCCTCTGAAGGATTGGACAGCGGCGCGATACAGCGCATTGCCGGGGGTGGTTTTCCCCGGTACATCGGCGGCGACGATTGCGGCGACATCGTCATCAAGCGCACGCCTGAGCGAATACACTGGAACGACGAAGAGCTTCAGATTCGCAAAGAACGCGCGAGGACACAGATAGGGCAACAGCAGTGGCGCGAAGCCATCGCCGAGTTGCGGACGGGCGTCAGTGACAGGCTTCTTGATGCGGAGTCCTTCCACATCCTGGCGGTCTGCTATGATCAGGTGCAGGAGCCAGCCCAGGCCCGGTCGTGCTTCCTGAGAGCTATAGAGCTTGAGCCCGGGAATCCTACGTGCTACGCCAACTTCGGAGTCTTCCTCCTTCACAGAAGCCAGCCACTGGGTGCTTTGTGTGCATTCGAGGCGTCGTTGCGTCGCCATGACACGCCAGAGACACGCCGGGCCCTGACGAGCGCAGCGGGTCTCCTGGCCCGTCAGATTGCTGACCTGCTCCGCGGGCACGTCGACGCTTCCGTCATCGAGCGCATCGAGACCGGCATTACTCACCGGCACTATCCGAGCATCCGCCGTCACATACAGCGTTCATCCGCGGGAGCATCTCCGGAAGTTACGCTTGCCGCATCGTGCCTTGCGCTGGTGACCTGCCACATGGGCTACGAGGAGTTCATCTCAGAGGTCATCAGCAGCATAGCCCGCTGCCGCAAACAGCTCCACCGCTTGCCGCTGCTCGATGATGCCATTGCGGCCACCGAGGCGTACGCCGACTGCATCTGCGGGCTGCCTGGGGCCCTGAAGCTGGCAGAGTACTGCATCGAGAAGAACAGCATCATTACGGCGATTCCTTATCTCAGGACGGCGGCACGGAGGGCCAGGACGCACAACAAGGTTCTGCGCCGGTTCCGCCTGCAGCACGATCCGGTTGAGATGTATGAGGAAGATCAGACTCGCGCATCGCTGGCCAGGCTGGAGGACAGCATCCATGCAGCCAGCGATGACGGCGCGGTTCGGTCCCAGTGCGCCGGACTGTTCAACCTCACGCGAGCACACTTCACCATTCGTGACACGCTGCAGGTCGAGGCCGGTTGGTCCTATGCGGTCGGCGCGGTTGAACACCTTGAGGCATCTGCGTGCGAGAGCCCCGACGATCAGCGTGTCCACGAACATCTCTTTCAGGCACTGGACCTGATGGAAGGCATCGCCAAAGCCACGATGGCTGACTGCGACCCACACCTTCTTGACTTCACTCGCAACTCGTGCGACGCGGCCACTGTCAACTTACTATCCCTGTCCCCGCTGAATGTCCTGGCGAGGCCCGGCGAGCCGACGGATGAACTGGAAGCGATCTGCTCGCGCGCGTATAGCCTTATGTTCGACAGGAGCCGCGGACCGATGCCGGGAGAGTTCCTGGTTGACTTCCGCGAAGGACACTACATGCTGACCAACTACCGAGTACTGCTGCTGGGAGACTCGATGCCGCGCCTGATACCGCTGAGCGGCGTCAAGCACTACTCCGTCCGGACAGCAGGGGTGTCACTTGCGACCGTGGTAGTTCAGAAGACCGACGGGACTGAGACTGTTCTGAATGACCGGGCTAAGGGCTCGGTTCCCGGCGAAGCTCTCCTCAATCACTTGCTTGCCGCCAGGATGTGGGACGGCCTCACCGGAGTGCAGCTCGATATTCTTGCGGCGGGCAAGACGCCGAAACCGCCGAACGTCACAGAGCAGAAGCGGCTTGCGGCAGGCCCCGCAGCCCCAACCGCGCTACCACAACAACCGGTGTCACCGGCATTGACCACTGGCGCTCTAGGCGCCACGTGCCAGGCGTGCGGGACAGCCGCGCGTCAGGGCGACGTGTTCTGCAGGCGCTGCGGGGCAAGACTGGTGTCCGGTCAGGAGGCCGGCCCTCCGGCATTGGAATAGAGGTTCGCAAATGATGTACTGTCCCCACTGCAAGTCCGCAATTGACGATGATGATCTCTTCTGTCCCAAGTGCGGCAAGGACTCCAGGGCACATCCAGGAGCACCCCCTCTGCCGCCTCCGTCAGTGGTTGTCGATACCCAGGCGGGCGCGAGGGTGGCGGCAACGCGCGTTCCTCAGGCCGAGAGCGGGCGGAAATACCCTGGACTCACAGCCGCGGCGGACCTGCTGATCAACACAGGAAGTACCCTGAAGACCCTGTGCTACGTGCTCGCTGTGCTTGCCCTGGGCTCGATGCTCGCATACAACCCACGGAACCCTCTGTTTGGAATCGTGATTGGCTTGTTTGCCGCGGGAGTCGTCGCAATAACCGGCTGGCTCCTCTGGCTATCCTGCACAGTCGTCGGCGAGTTGATATACCTGATTATTGACGTCGAGGCTGATTTGAGGCGCCGATAGGCTTTGGCAGACCACTACGAAGTCCTGCAAGTCCACCCGAAGGCAACTCCGGAGATTATCTCAAAAGCCTACCGGACACTCGCCGCGAGGCACCACCCGGACAGGCAGAAGCCGGAAGATAGGCCTGCTTCCGAAGACCTCATGAAGCGCATCAACGAGGCGTACGCCGTTCTCAGCGATCCTCAGAAGCGCTCCGCATACGACAGGTCGCTGAGCCAGGCTGACATCAGCAAGCAGGGACCGCGTTCGTCACCAGCCGGCGCTCCTTCACCAGAGGCGCCGAGGGCGGGCCCCGGCGTTCGCGTAGCCGACGTCTCCAGGTGCTGGTCGCATCCTGAGCGCCAGCGCGTGAGCACATGCACCAGGTGCCGCGCCGGTCTCTGCGCGGACTGCCGCGTCGTTCACAACGGAAGAGGCTACTGCGCCGCGTGCGCGGCGGACCTGACGAGTGCGGAACCTGAGCAGGCCAGCGCGCAAGCCCCCCGGCCACCCGTATCTGCTTCGGGGCAACAGGCCGTTCTCATGGGTTACGCCGCAGCCGTGGCCGCAGTGATAGTGGCGGCCGTGGTTCCTCACTCGAGTACGTCCGTGCCACAGGCCCTGCTGCAGGCACTCGCAATCGGCGCGATCATGTGCGCTCTGACGCTGCTGCTCTGGAAGGAGCAGCACGACAGCGAGGATCTGGGCACTCTCGTAACGGTGGCTTGCCGACATGCCCGGGAGGTGATCCCGCTGATCCTTCTTGTGGCGCTGGTCGCTGGCGCGGCTCAAGTGATGATGCCGGTGGAACGCGCCAGACGGCTAGCAGACGAGTTCAGGGACGGAAAAGACCAGCCATCGGTGCCGGCGAAGGCTACCAGCCGCTCAGACATATACAACAGCTATCCCTGGACAACAGATGACCCCTACCGCGTGTACAAGGCAACGGAGTTTGTGAGGCTGGGGAAGCAGACGGACCGCGAACTTGCGGCCGACCGCAGAACGATGATCCACTACATCTTGCGGAAATCGCTCAACGACGCTGAGGCGAAGAAGCCGGTTGTCTGGAGGTGGCTTAACGAGGCGCAGGAAATGCGCAAGGATGCAGACTCCAAGAGCATAACGCTGTCTGGCAAGCAGGCCCAGAGTCTTTGGCGGGATGCCACGGAATATCTGGCCCGAGCCGCCCGGACTGACGACGAACGCGTCAGATACACAAATGAGTTCCGGAAAAGGTTTCCAGACGGTGGTGGTATGGACTGGCTGACACCCCAAGAGAGAGAACCAGCGGCTCCGAATCCAGGCGTTCTTCCCGCACAGACGACTGACCCGTTCGGGGGGCCCGATGGCCGCTGACCAGAAACCCGCCGTGGTTTGCACGAAGTGCGGCGCAAGAAACAGCCCTCTAGCGACGCTCTGCGAGCGATGCTTCGCGGACATGCGGTCGCTGAAATGCCCCGCCTGCGGAGCCCCAAATGCGGCGGGGGCACTGCGATGCGCGAAGTGCTCCCAGGGAATGCGCGCAGAGAGCACCCACATCGTCCCGCCCACTGCCCGTCACGCTTCGACCGGCATACGGGAGCCTCAGACCGTGAACGCGTTCATTGCCGGGCTGGTCTGGCTTCTGCTGATGATGCTCGTGAAGCTATTCGGCGAGGACGCGGACCAATCAACCAGCATCCTCATCCTGACCGCGTCTGCCTTCCTGACACCGCTGGCACTGGCGGCGGCCGTGCTCTTCTTGTGGCGGCAGGAAGTTGCCGGCTGGACTCTGGCGGCGGCGGCCGTTCTCGGTGGAACACTGGGCGTGGGCGGTGGCATAGCATTGACCCTTGCACTTCCTTCGGTAGCGATGTCGTTTGGCGCGCCGATGGCCCTTGCGATTGCCGTTGGCGCCGGAGAGGAGCTTGCGAAAGCAGGCGCGGCGTTGCTGCTTTCGTGGAAGGACGAGGGCCTGCGACAGATTGACGGTCTCGTGCTTGGCACGCTCGCTGGCCTCGCTTTCGCCGCCGTCGAGAACGTGATTTATCTCTCCAGAGGGTCTGCCGGCGATGGCTTCGCTGGAGCCTATGCGGTTCTCTGGCTTCGCGTCATCTCGAACACTGCCCACGGCCTGTGGACAGGCAGCCTCATGGAGGTTCTTGTGCGCGAGAGAAGGGTTTCGCTGCAACTGAGCGGCCCCGTCCTCGTTGCATTCCTGACTGTCGCCCTGCTCCACGCACTGTGGGACATTGGCCTGATGACAGAGACGGGCGAGGCCGACGTGCCCGCCGCGGCCGCCGTGCTTGTCAGTCTCGCACTCTCCGCGGGATACTACTGGGTCCGCGTGCTCGATGCACTGCGCGAGCCGCCGGGGAAACTGCGGACACACTGAGCCGACGGCCTTCCGATAGGGATCGCCGGGTGGGAAATGCCTCGACGGTGCGGGCCCTGCTGTCGCCCACCTTCACGCGGTCCATCAGGGCAATTCCGGACGGACCCATGCCTCGCGCCGGATTGCATAGACTTCGTGATGGAAGCCTGCGTGTTCCGAGGCGCCGGCGGCGTGCATCCCCAGCCGCTGAACGACCATCAGCGAGGGGAGGTTCTCCGGCCTCACGAGCCCCTCGACCACATCCAGACGCATCTGCTCGAAGCCGAACCCCAGAAGCCGCCGGGCCGCCTCAGTCGCGTATCCTAAGCCCCAGAACTCCCTGCACGGCAGGTAGGCGAGATAATGGTTCGTGCCGCCGCCATCGCCGCGGCGCATGATGCCCGCCTGCCCAACGAACTGCGCCGTCTCTTTGAGCCTGACCGCCAGCATTCCGAAGCCGGACTCGGCGTAGTCGCGCAGGATCCTGTCCAGCCACATCTCGCTCCCCTCCCGCGACAGCACCGACGGGTAGTAGCGCATCACCTGCGCATCCGAGAGATGGCGATGGAGGACGTCCAGGTCTTCAGGAGCGAACGGGCTCAGGAGCAGGCGGTCTGTTTCCAGAGTCGGCGCTGGCATGACGTGCTATGGATGCGGAATCGAGTTCAGCACGACGCTACCCTCCACGTCATTACGGGCTTGACCCGGAATCCATCCGGACTGGGTGCTGAATCGAGTTCAGCACGACGTATTTCGTGATACTCTCAGCCAGCTGACGCAAGCGCCCTCCTTCTGGCAGGAATGAAACTGCCCGACGCGGCAAGTATAGGACTGGCGGAGGCGCCGGTCAAGACGGCAGGCTTCCCGTTTTGCGAGGAACCTGCGGCGGCGCTGGTTTGTTCAGTCTGACGGAGCAAAACGAAAGGGAAATGGCATCAATGCTGAAACTGAAGGTTATTATCGCCAGCACGCGGCCGGGCCGCGTCGGTCCGGCGGTGGCGGAGTGGTTTGTGGAGCGCGCGAAGGCGCATGGCGCGTTTGACGTGGAGCTGGTGGATCTGGCCGAGGTCGATCTCCCGGTCTTCGACGAGCCGGAGCATCCGGCGGCGCAGAAGTATCAGAACGAGCACACGAAGAAGTGGAGCGCAGTCGTGGACTCGGCGGATGCGTTCGTAATCGTGACCCCGGAGTACAACTACGGGACGCCCCCGTCTCTGGTGAACGCTCTGACTTACCTGTACAACGAGTGGAACTACAAGCCGGCGGGGTTCGTGAGCTACGGCGGCATATCGGGCGGCCTGCGGTCGGCGCAGATGACCAAGCTCATACTGAACACGCTCAAGGTAGTGCCGCTGACCGAGGCGGTCACGCTGCCTTTGGTGTGGAATCAGTTGAGCGAGGCGGGCGCATTCGTACCGAACGACGCGAACGCCGAGGCCGCCGACGGCATGCTTGATGAGCTGCAGAAGTGGGCCGAGGCGCTGAAACCGATGCGCGCTTAGCCGCTCCGGCTGCAGGACACCCACTCGCTGGACTCGGATTCGCAGTCCGAGTCCAGCCTCCGGAGACCGCGGAGTATCGACGCCCACAAGGGGCCAGGATACAGCGGGTGCCCCAATCCCTGTAGCCACGGGCCTTGTGCCCGTCCTTGCCGCGACCGCGAGGGTTCGACGCCCACAAGGGGCTATGCTACGGCGAGTGCTCCAGCGGACGCGCAGCCGTCCCCCTCCACTCCGTCAAAATTCTTTGAAGTTTCTTCACAGCACCCCTTGACAACCCCGAAAACGGCGTCATACTGTTATACATCACTAGAACAGTTGGTCTCCAATGCTTCTAACGGTGGACACAACAGATGCGGTGCCGGTTTACGCGCAGATCGTCGAACAGATCAAGCGGGCGGTGGCGGCCGGGGTTCTTCGCCCCGGCGACCCTCTGCCCAGCTTGCGCGAGACGGCCCTGAAGCTCAGGATCAACCCGCTCACCGTGGGGCGGGCGTACAGGCAACTGGAACAGGAGGGGCTCATTGAAACACGGCACGGGCTTGGGAGCTTCGTGAAGGATGGCGCCGGGGTGCCGGCGGGCGAGTTCCGGCGCGAGACGATCGCGCGGGGGATTGACAGGGTGCTGGTTGACGCGCTGCATCTCGGGGTCAGCTTCGACGATGTGCGCGCGCTGCTCGAGGAGCGCATAACCGCGGCCCCCGGGTCCGCGGAAGGCGATGAGGTGGAAGAACATGGAAACGGATAGGGGCGGGTTTGCCATTGAGACACACGGGCTGACCAAGCGCTTCAGGCAGGCCGATGCGGTCAACGGCCTTTCGCTCAGGGTGCCCGCCGGCTCGGTGTATGCCTTTCTCGGGCGCAATGGCGCGGGCAAGACGACGACCATCCGCATGCTGCTCGACCTGCTGGACCGGACGTCCGGGGAGGCGAAGGTGCTGGGGCTCGACTGCCGCCGTGACGCGCTCGAGATCAAGCGCCGCGTGGGCTACGTGGCCGAAGGCTGCCGGATGTACGACTGGATGACGGTGGACGAGATCATCTGGTTCTGCAAGGGGTTCTACCCGGGGTGGGATGATGCGCTGGCCGCCGAGCTCAAGCAGCGGCTGGATCTCGACGGGAACAAGAGAATCCGCGAGTTGAGCCGGGGAACCCAGGCCCGGCTTCTGCTGCTGCTTGCGATGGCGTATCATCCGGAGCTTCTGATACTGGACGAGCCGACCGCCGGGCTGGACGTGATCGTTCGGCGCAGCTTCCTGGAAGGCGTCA
>Ga0255341_1005108_pt1 | contig 13196 bp, 11 predicted proteins | sample wastewater_treat_8_FD_192418 | JGI IMG/M metagenome (GOLD analysis project Ga0255341, IMG submission 192418) | Wastewater microbial communities from Lulu Island WWTP, Vancouver, Canada - plant12 | ecosystem: Engineered > WWTP > Wastewater > Unclassified | place: Canada: Vancouver, British... | reverse complement strand
GTAATTTCTGACCCCAAATTAGTAAATATTAGCAAAACACCCTTGATATTTTCCTAATAATGGTTATTGCGTGAAGTTGTCAAGGTACATCTATTGTAAAAAAAGAGTTTATGCAGTGGAATCATACATAAATAATATAAAAAATCAAATTTATATTAATCTTACATTTTGGGCTCACAAATTAACTATAGTTTAGGGCTTAAAGGACTTGTAATATACAAATGAAAAGACCAAACACCTTAATATATTATATAAAAAGGGCGAAAAACTTATACATAAAATATGCTAAAATAATTTCCACCCTGTCTCGTCCTGGAAGCCTATCATTCTGAATGTGGAAAATTAATTCTTACTTGCTGTACTTTTTGAATAAGTCATCTAAAGCTTCACGAAGTAAAAACGCTTCAGTTTTTTCCAATTCTTTGGAGAGCTCTGAAAGCCGATCAACTTGTGTTTTGGTAAAATAGCTGGATTTTAATACCATGCTTTCTGCTTCTGACAGGCAAACCTTGTTTTTTCCCAGTTTTTTGGCCCTGAACATGGCACTATCGGCAACCCTGAATAATTCGACTACGTTTTTGGAATCCCTTGGATAACTAGCAATCCCACAACTTACAGTTATATATACGTTTTCAGTTTTGCTTTTATCACTTAAAGTAAATGTATTATCGGAAAGATATCGCCTTATTTCTTCCATCTCCATGAAGCTTCTTTCAGAACCTTTTTTTACAAGAAGTACATTTATCTCATCGCCATGTCTTGTTATCAAGTCAATGGATGAAAGGTTCTGACTAAACACTGATATCAGTTTCTTGATTACTTCATCTCCAATTGAATAGCCGTATATTTTATTAATATTTTCAAAATTATCTACATCTGCTACTGCAATGCTAAAAGGACCATCTCCGCTACGTATTAATTCTTCAACTCTTGCAATAAATTCTTCCTTTGTAACTAAGGCTTTTTCCATTTATATACTATCCCCCGTATAGATCAGTATACCAAATATATATATATATGTCAATATAAATATCTGAATATATAAATGGAATTGTTATAATACTATAAAAAACTAATGTTATACAGATTATAAGGTCAATATAAATTATCCTTATTTAATAAAAAAAATTTTTTGTAGAATTATTGTAGTTTCCTTAATATGTTGTTATAATAATTAAAATTACTGTGAAATATAAATAGAGAAAGTAGGATTTAATATGGGAAAGAACAGATCAAAAGTAGCAATTATTGGTGCCGGCTTTGTAGGAGCATCAGCAGCATTCGCATTATCACTTAATCAATTGGTTAGTGAACTGGTATTAATTGATGTGGCTAAAGATAAGGCTGCAGGCGAAGCTATGGATATCAACCATGGACTTTCATTCTTAGGACAGATGAAGGTTTATGACGGAGATTATTCCGACTGTGCGGATTGCGATGTAATAGTTATTACGGCAGGGGCAAATCGTAAGCCAGGGGAGACACGTATTGACCTTGCTAAGAAGAATGTAGCAATTGCAAAAGAAATAACAAGCAACATTATGAAATACTATACGCGTGGAGTTATTCTTGTGGTTGCAAATCCTGTAGACATTCTGACTTACAAGATACAAAAATGGTCAGGTCTGCCGGAAGGAAAAGTATTAGGAACAGGTACGGTTCTTGATAGCTCAAGATTCAGATATCTGTTAAGTGAAAAGTTAGATGTGGATGTTAGAAATGTTCACGGATATATTATTGGTGAGCATGGTGATTCACAGTTACCGCTTTGGAGTGCAACTCATATTGCAGGAAAGAATATCAATGAATATTTTGCTGATCCGAAATATTCCATAAGTGAATCTGATAAAGAAGATATCATGAAAGATGTTAAAACTGCAGGTGCTGAAATTATCAAGAGAAAAGGTGCTACATACTATGCAATTGCTGTTTCTATCAACACAATTCTTGAATCATTGCTAAAAGATCAGAATACAATAAGAACAGTAAGTTCAGTTATTAATGGCAATTACGGTATAGAGGGCGTTGCACTGAGTCTTCCATCAATAGTTAACTCAAATGGAGTTAAGAGTATTGTTGATTTGAAATTGCCAGATGATGAACTTGAAGCATTAAAATATTCAGCTGAGCAGTTAAAGGCTGTTTTAAATGAGGTAAAAGATATTTAATGCATATATAAAATGTGCTATAATTTTATGGTCTAATTTATGTTCTAACTAATAGACATAACCAACATATTTGTAAGGAGAGGAATTAAATGGATTACAGAAAAGAGTCATTAAGACTTCATGGAGAATGGAAGGGAAAAATCGAAGTAATCAGTACTGTACCTGTTAAAAACAAAGAGGATCTTTCTCTTGCATATACACCAGGTGTTGCTGAGCCATGTTTGGCAATTTCAGAGGATGTAGACCTTTCATATCAGTATACAAGAAGAGGTAACATTGTAGCTGTTGTTACCGACGGTACTGCAGTTCTGGGATTGGGAGATATAGGACCTGAAGCCGGAATGCCTGTTATGGAAGGTAAATGCGTACTGTTTAAAACATTTGGAGATGTTGATGCGTTTCCACTTTGCATACGCTCAAAGAGTGTTGATGAAATTGTAAATACTGTTAAATTGCTTGCTGGAAGCTTTGGCGGAATTAATCTGGAAGATATTTCAGCACCAAGATGCTTTGAAATTGAAAGACGCTTAAAAGAGGAATGTGATATTCCTATTTTCCATGATGACCAGCATGGTACTGCCATTGTTACATTGGCTGCTATGATAAATGCATTGAAGCTTATTAAAAAGAGCATGAAGGATTTAGAAGTTGTAGTTAATGGTTCCGGAGCTGCTGGTATAGCTATTACAAAGCTTCTTATGGCAATGGGACTTGAGAAGGTTATCCTTTGCGATACAAAGGGTGCTATCTATGAAGGAAGAGAAAACCTCAATGCTGAAAAGGCAGAAATGGCTAAAATTTCAAACCTTCATAAAAAGAAGGGGCAATTGAAGGATGTTATTGTAGGTGCTGACGTATTTATAGGAGTATCTGCAGCTGGCATGCTTACAAAGGAAATGGTTAAGACTATGGCTAAAGATCCTATTATCTTTGCTATGGCAAACCCGACTCCTGAAATTATGCCTGATGAAGCTATGGAAGCTGGTTGTAAGGTTATGGGAACAGGTCGTTCAGATTTCCCGAATCAGATCAATAACGTTCTTGCATTCCCAGGTATTTTCAGAGGTGCTTTAGATGTAAGGGCAAGCGACATCAATGATGCGATGAAGATTGCTGCAGCTGAGGCAATTGCTTCTGTGATATCTGATGAAGAAATAAGACCTGACTATGTTATTCCGGCACCTTTCGATCCAAGAGTAGCTAAGGCTGTTGCAGCTGCTGTAGCTGAGGCTGCAAAGAAAACCGGAGTTAACAGAATATAGTAATTAGTATTAATTTAGTTTGTTAAATTAATGACAGTGTTTATTATAAATCTATAAACCCCATAGAGTGGACTGTAAAGTTATTCTATGGGGGTATTTTACTGTCTAGTATTTGTATATGAAAAGAGATTAATATTTTGCATTAATCATATATTTTTTGCATATTGACATGTAGATTTGTATTGATGTAAAATGAACGTTGTTCATTAAAGGAAAGGTGATTTTTCTTTGCCGAAAACAATAATTAATATTAAAGAAGATATACTGGTGGTTACAAGACAATTGCTGCATGAGGAAGGCTATGAGGAGCTGAATATAAGGACAATCGCTTCAAAATGTGGAATAGCTATCGGCACTCTTTATAATTATTACAAATCAAAACAGGAAATTGTCTGTGAGGTACTGAAGGTTGAGTGGAGTATGATGCTTCGTAGAATTGATCAGGCCACAAAGTCTAACAGCTGTTTGATGAATAACCTTAAAATAATTTACGACGAATTGGGAATACTGATGAACGATGTTCATAAAATTTGGTTTGATTTTTCTAGTATTAATTCGGGGAAAAATGAATTTTATAGTTTCAAATGCCATAAGAATGAATTATTAAAAAGTTTATCGGATAAAATAATATTTCTTATAAAGGGCAGTGAACTATGTAAGGACAAACGATGTAAGGACTATGAATTGATTGCAGATGCAATATGCAAACTGTTTGTTTTATATGTTTATGAAGAAAAAATGGAGTTTGCAAGGTTATCATGCATCATTGAATACATGCTGAACTAATTTATTGTAAAAGGAGTATCAAAAAATGGAGAAAGCTAAAAGACGTAACCTGGGAATAATAATGGCTGTTTACCTTTTCGGCATATTTATGGGAGCTATTGATACAGGTATTGTAACTCCTGCAAGAACGGTTATCCAAAACCACCTGATGGTTGATGACAAGACCGGTATATGGATGATTACAATATACACATTGGCTTATGCGGCAAGCATTCCAATAATGGGGAAAATGGCTGACAAATATGGTAGGAAATACATTTACCTGATGAGCATATTCCTTTTTGGACTTGGTTCACTAATCTGCGGTTTGTCGCAGGATATAGGAAGCTTTTCGGTTCTGCTTACAGGAAGAGTTATTCAGGCACTTGGTGGCGGAGGTATAGTTCCTATTGCTACTGCAGAGTTTGGAACAACATTCCCCCCGGAAAAACGCGGTATGGCTTTAGGGCTCATAGGAGGGGTATATGGAGTTGCCAATATATTCGGTGCATCAGCCGGTAGTGCTATAATGGACATTTTCGGTAAGGACAACTGGCAGTTTATTTTTTATATAAATCTTCCGATTACTGTTTTTATTCTTGTTGCAGGATTTATATTCCTTTCGAACAATCGCATTCAGGATGTTAAGAAAACCGATATTTCCGGTATATTATTGCTGACAGTAATGATATTGTCGTTAATGTATGGTCTTAAAAATATTGACTTTTTTGACTTTTTGGCTACTGTTGGTGATGTGAATGTCTATCCTTTTATATTGATATTCATTGCACTTCTACCAATTTTTATTCTGGTTGAGAGGAAAGCGGAGGACCCGGTTATTAACCTGGGGTATTTCACAAATGGGAGAATACTTGTCACATTGATTATTTCATTTATTGTAGGTATAGTAATGATGGGTATGATTTTTGTGCCTCAGTTTTCGGAAAATTCACTTAAAATCGCATCAGGCAGTGGAGGATACTTTGTCATTATTTTAGGGTTATTTGCAGGAGCAGGAGCACCCTTATCGGGAAAAATGATAGATAAATTCGGTGCAAAGGCAGTTTTGGCAACAGGTTTTTTCATTTCAATACTGGGTTCATTATACCTTATTTTGGTTTCGGCAAACTACCCAAACACTATTAATGTTATTGTGAGCCTTGTTCTTATAGGCCTTGGTATGGGATTTACAATTGGAGCTCCCCTTAATTATATGATGCTTGAAAATACTAAAAAAGAGGAGTCAACTTCGGCACTTGCAACTCTTTCCCTTATCCGCTCGGTAGGAACTGTTATTGGGCCTGCCATCATGATAGGTTTTCTGGCACATGCGGGAGCAAACGTACAGACCAATGTTATGGATGTGTTTCCAAAGGAAATTGCAGTTCCTTCATTGCCGTATGCTCAGGAAATCAGTGATAAAATGGAAAATCTCAAGAAAGACCCCAATATGAAAGAAAAGCTTGCAGGCGTTGAAATGCCCGATTTGGCTTCCATGACTAAAGTAAAAATCGATATGAGCGGCAATAGCGGATATAAGATTCCTGATGAACTTTTGGAGCTTATGAAATCCTCTGATGTAACTACTATTACTAAGAACAGTAAAATCTTTGCCCAAAAGATGTTTGAGCAGATGAGTCCTAAAATAGTTACACAAATAGAAGGCGGGATCCAAAAGGGGATTGATGCCATAAACGGAAGCTTATCAGATATGGAAAAAGCATTGGATGGCATTGAAAAGGGTTATGGTGCTATGGCCGCTATGAGTGCATCAAAAGCGGGAAATAATGGAGAAATGGATAGTATGTTAAAAACTATTGAATCCATGAAACTCGCTAAAACTGATATGGAAGATACATTGTCAAAGATGAATGCAATGAGGGCTGCTGTCCCAGGTGCTTTTAACAAGGCAAGTGAAGATTACTTAAAGGATATTGATAATATGAGCGAGAAGATTGAAGGGGAGTTTCAAACTACTCTAAATGATGGGTTTAAGCAGGTTTACCTGACAGTCTCCATATCTTCATTTATTGCACTTATTATATTGGCTTTCTATAGAAGAAAAAGGGAAAATTTGCAGCCCCTAAATTAAATTTACTTATAAACTCGCATTGCATTTAAAATTGCAATTACTGCGACTCCAACATCTCCAAAAACCGCTTCCCACATAGTGGCAATACCGCCGGCACCTAGTAGAAGAATAATACCTTTTACGGCCATAGCGAATATTATGTTTTGCCATACTATGTTGCGGGTTTTTCTGGCTAACTTGATAGCAGTTACAAGCTTTGAGGGTTCGTCTGTCATCAACACTACATCAGCGGCTTCAATTGCAGCATCAGAACCCAATCCGCCCATTGCGACTCCCACATCAGCTCGGGCAAGTACTGGAGCATCGTTAATACCGTCTCCTACAAATACAAGCTTTCCTGATGTTGTTCTACTGCTATCAAGTTTCTCCAGTTTTTCTACCTTCTCATGAGGCAGCAGCTCTGCATATATCTGATCTATTCCGATCTCATTGCCTATTTTTTTACCTGCGGACATACTGTCTCCTGTGAGCATAACAATATTTTTAACGCCCAGGCTTTTTAATTCCTTTATAGCTTTTTTACTGTCCGGTTTTATTTCATCCGATATTACAATATACCCTGAATAATTGCTTTCGATTGCCAGATATACTACAGTTCCATAGGTGTCCACTTCTTCATAAGGTATGTTTTCGTTTGTCAATAACTTGTTGTTCCCAATAAGTATGTTTTTTCCTTCGATTTTTGCACTTATGCCCTTTCCCGGTATTTCTTCATAGTTGGAAACTTTCGATTTGTCAATCTCCTTTTTATAAGCATTAACAATGGAAAGAGCTATGGGATGGTTTGAGTAGCTTTCCGCCAATGCAGCGTATTCAAGTATTTTATCTTCGGTTATGGAGCTTTTGCTTGATATACTTGTCACTTTGAAGACACCTTTTGTCAATGTGCCTGTTTTGTCAAATACAATGGTATCGGGGTTGGTTAAAGCTTCAAGGTAATTGCCGCCCTTAACCAAAATACCATTTCTGGAAGCTCCTCCAATACCGCCAAAAAAGCTGAGGGGAATGGAAACAACCAGTGCACATGGGCAGGAAACCACCAGAAATACCAGGGCTCTGTTTATCCATTCGGAGAATGAAGCACCTTCAATAACCATAGGGGGGATAACAGCCAATGCAGCTGCTGCAAATACAACAAAAGGTGTGTAATATCTTGCAAACTTTGTAATAAAATTCTCTGTAACAGCTTTTTTACTGCTTGCATTTTGAACAAGATCAAGTATTTTTGAAACGGTTGATTCTCCGAAGGCTTTTGTGACGCTAATTGTAAGAACCCCATTTTTATTAATAGAGCCTGATAATACCGTGTCTCCGATTTCAGCATTTCTAAAAAGGGATTCTCCGGTTAGTGCAGATGTATCCAGTGTAGATCTGCCTTCTGTTACTACCCCATCTAATGGTATCCTTTCACCTGGCTTTACAATAATTTTATCTCCTATTTCGACTTGCTCAGGTGAAACCCTTTGTATTTCATCACCGACCATTAAGTTGGCAAAATCAGGACGAATATCCATTAAAGCAGTTATAGATTTTCTTGAGCGATTTACTGCTGTGTCCTGGAAGAATTCACCTACCTGATAAAAGAGCATTACTGCAACACCCTCAGGATACTCGCCTATTGCAAATGCACCAATGGTTGCAATACTCATCAAAAAGTTTTCATCAAAAACTCGGCCTTTAAGCATGTTTTTTAAAGCCCTTAAAACTACCTTGCTGCCCATTAACAGGTAACTTGTAATGTAAAAGCCTAACTCAATCCAAAAAGGAAGGTCTGCAAAAATAGCAACGATAAAAAGTAATGTACCCAAACCAAAGGTTGCTCTTTCTATCCATTCCTTTTTACGGTCTCTGTAAATTGCATTTTCGTCGTTTACATTCCCTGGATTTGCATTATCGATAATTTCAATATCAGGCTCAATGCCTAACGCAATTTCGGCTGCTTGTTTCATAATGTCCTGTAATTTGTTTTTATCAACTGCATCTATAGTAAGCTTTTGAGAAACGAAGTCCAAGGTGACTGATCTAACGCCATTTATACGACTTACTTCGTTTTCTATTTTTAATGCACAATCAGCACAGTGCAGTCCGGAAAAGTATATGGACTTGCGGCTTGTTAATTTTTTTTCGCTTGCTGCCGCCATAATTACACCTTCTTTCATAGATATATTAAATACGATTAATCTTTTACATTTATCTATCGCAAAATTCCGTTAAAGCGTTCGTTATTTTGCTCTGCTAAATGTAAGATTAATAACGTATTTAATGTAGATAAATCAATTTCGTTAGATATATTGGCTATTTTTCATTAATATGAACCAGACCTTGATCGAATATTTGCTTAACATGTTCATCATCAAGGGAGTAGAAAACAATCTTGCCTTCCTTTCTGTGTTTTACAAGCCTTGCTTGCTTTAAAACTCTTAGTTGGTGTGATATTGCAGATTGTGTCATATTTAGCAGCACAGCAATATCACATACGCACATATCGGACTCTGCCAATGCCCAAAGAATTTTAATCCTGGTAGTATCACCAAAGACCTTAAATAGCTCTGCCAAATCATAAAGATTTTCCTCGTCAGGCATCTTTTCCTTTACCTTATTGACAACGTCTTCATGTATTACGTTGCAATCACATCTGTCAGAAAAGCTTTTATTATCAACCATGTTTTTGGCTCCTTTCTGAAACAAAAAATTAAAAGTGTTTAAACATTAATCTTTTACAAATATGTCAGGTGGTACATGCAATATGAATAATTGAATAATTGTTCATACGTTATATTATTATGTTACTATGCAAAATTGATAATGTCAATACATATTGCAAAATACAATTATTCAATTTAAATTGTAACAAAAGTTTTGGATTAGTAATATCATATAGTGTGTAAAAAATAGACATTCCATAAGGATATTTCAAAAGTTAAATTCAATAGCATAATTAATATAGTTTTTTGTACATCTTTTGAAATGTCTTTACTGAATGAAACATTATTTTGAAAGGAGATAACCCAATGTCGGACGGTAAATTTCACGGAGGATTATTTAACAATGATGAAATACTTTGGTTTATAATTCTCTTCTTACTTATATTCTACTGCAGGCCTAAGTGGAGTCGCGGTACGGTTAATCCTGTAGAAAGTTGCTAATGAATGATTGTAATATTACTTTCTATTGTTTAATGAGTATTGATTATTTGCAGGAATGATTTAGAGTAGCTGTTGAAAGGAGTGTTTAAAATGGCTGAAGAAAGAGGTTTTGGATTTGGCTGTGGAAACGAATGGATATGGATAATTATATTGATAATTCTTTTTATTTGCTTATGTCCGGGATTTTTCGGCGGTTTCGGCTATAAATGCTAAAGGTATACATACTAAAGGCATACAAAGAGTATAGGAGGCTTAAAGGCCTCCTTAAAATTTATACTGCCAAAATATAGGGATTAATACTGTCTAAATAGACATGTGTATAACAACTATTTCTTTTATGTTATTATGTTACGTGTATGTTTAATACTTTTATTGACAATGAAATATGTTTTTATATAAACTATATAAAAGAAAATAAGCGTGTAGTCATTTTTATATAGAAAAAGGAAAGAAGGGCAAATCTTATGAACAATTTCAGTTTAAAAACAGTTCTTGAAATAATATTTAAGGTTACTAAAAAGAATGCAAGAATACTTGCCCAAAGTTATTTGTTAAAGGATGAGTCCACGATATCCAAATGGAAAAAAAACAAATTGCTTCCCAGGAATGATGACATTGCTAAAATTGTGGAATTTGTTATGAATGAATCAAAGACTGCTCAACGAAAAATTATAAGGGACAAGATAGAAGAACTGATAAATGAAGCTCCAATTGAAGATGAACTAACAAATATTATTCTTAATACCGAGGACTTTTCAGAATTTCTATATGAGGCTATTAGTGTTTGTGTTGCAGTAAACGAAAATGGATTTAAACTCAACTGTGTAGAAAATGACAGGCCACTTAAAGACAGCTCTTTAAAAGGACAAGTCAAAAATAATGAAAAATACTCCGGAACTTTGGAGTTTGATTTGCATGTCCCCGAGGGATGCAGTACAAAATCCAAAGACTGGCTTGAAAGATCGGTAATTGAGTTTAAAGGAAGGGTTAACTTATCTCCGCAAAATAAAATGGTGAGTGTTGCTAAATATGTAAGAAAAAAAGCTGTTTTAGGAATGATGCTTGTAGTAGTTGCTTTTGGGTTTATAATTCCCGGCTATAACAGTATGCAAAAAAACAACATGCAGTTATTGGCTTCAAAAACTCATGAAATATCAAAGCAGACTTCCACACCCGTACAAACTTCAGTCAATACTCCTGTACAAGCATCAAAACCGGTACCAAGTCCCACACAAAAACCTGAGTTTACATCTATACCTACAGCTATACCTACAGTTAAACCTGCTGATAAAAACCGGGAAGGACAAGCAAAAAGCAGAACCAATATTAAGAACGAAACTAAAGTGAACAGTCAAACTACCATCAAACAGAATGATGGACCTTTAACCATTAACGGAGACCAAAATATAATGATTCAGGGAGACAAAAACTCCATAACCATCATTAAGGAATAGATGACGTTTTAATTTTGGTGAGATATACCCAAAATAGAGTAAATATTATTTTTATAGGTAGGTTTATGAAAAAAGAGTTATTAAAAGCAATATTATTTATTTCAATTGCATTATTTACGCTGGAATCAACATTTATCGCAGTCAATGCGGCCAATTTGGAAGTAACGGCAAATAGTCATAATATAGCTGAAGTTGTACCGTTATCAGTTGATGGAGTTACATATTTTCCTTTAAGAAGTATATTCGAAGCATTTGAATGGAAAGTAAAATGGGATTCCAAATTGAGAAAAGTAACATGCCAAAACGCAGAAAACAGCATTGAATTTGTAGTAGGGAGTAAAGAGTTGATTTGCGATAACTGGAAGGAATTTATGGATTATCCTTTAGTCATTAAAAATAACACCAGCTATGTTCCCAAAAAGCTTATTATAGAAAAACTTGGCCTCAAAATAAGATGGAATAAAAAGGATAACCTCATCATTCTTGCTAAGGGAGATACCAGCAGTATAACTATTAATGGCGGAAGCAACATAGTTATAGTTGGGGATGGTATTATAGTGAATATTTTTGAACCATGCAATAAAGATACTCTAGAGGACATGATAAATTATGCCGATTCACTGCTTGCTATAAATAATCCTGTTGAAGCCCTGCAAAAGTATAAAGAGATTCTTGACAACATTTCTCCCGAAGAGATGCCGGATTTATATGCACGTGTAACAAACAACATGGGTAATTCATACAACATGTTGGCTGAAATAAATAATCCCGGAAAAAACATATTGGATGCCATTCGTTCATACTCCCAGGCAATGGAGTTTTATAAGTTAAATGATGATATATATTGCATGAGCACGATTCTAAACAACATGGGAAACGCATACAAGTCTCTTGCTGATATTACCGGAGATACCAATCATTTGGAGCAAGCATTGTCTCAATATATTGAGGCGTTAAAGTTCTATACCTCAAAGGATTATCCTTTGGATTATGCTTTAATCAAATATAACATGGGGATGGTTTATGAAAATATGGGCCTTACCGATATTGCTGAGGAATGTCTTCAATCGGCAAAGGATGTATTTGAAAGCTCTTCATCGTATACTTCTCCACAATCCTATGCGTTTATCCAGTATAACTTAGGGAATATCTACAGTGCAATCAGGTACCGGGTCAACGACGATGAATTCATAAGAAAATCTGAAGCATGTTATAAAAATGCTTTAAAGGTTTGGACTGCAGAAAGCTATCCTATAAATTATGCAAAAGCACGCAGATGTTTGGGGTATTTATATTCAAAAGCATTTGAATCCGGATATTCTGAAGAGTATTTCGATAAAGCTGAAGCAGAATACCGTGAAAGCTTAAAAATTTATACGATGGAGCGCTATCCTTTCAGTTTTGCTAAAGTCAACCTTGAGTTGGGCAACTTGTACATAAGCCTGGCAAAAGCCATGGAAAAAGTCATGGAAAAAACCATGGAAGAAACCATGGAAAAAGAGAAAAGCCTTTCATATGCTGCTAAAGCGTATGAAAACAGTTTGAAGGTTTTTACTCCTTCAGACTATACCATTTATTACAAATCTGCTCAATCGGGGCTTATGAAATCTAAAATAAGCATAGAGATACAATAGAAAATTTGAGGTGGGTATTACAATGAAATACAAGATTTTGGCAATTCAGGCTATTATAACATTCTTCATATTATCTTTTCAACCTGTATCATATGGAACCGCGTCAAAAGCCTTTAAAGTAAAGATAAATGATAACCCTATAAGCTTTACAATTTCTCCACGCATTGATAATGGCAATCTAATACTGCCGTTAAGGGAAATAGCTGAACTTTCAGGATTTGAAGTGATGTGGAATCCTGAGTTGAAAACTGCGGTATGCTCCAAATCGGATAAAATAATTAAAGTAACAAAAGACAGCACTTATGCTGATATTGACGGTAAGAAAACAACCTTGTCTCTACCAGTTGTTATTATAGAAGGGAGAATATTTATACCTGCTGATTTGATTCAAAAAGGAATGGATATGGATGTGAAGCTTCTTGAAAAGGAAGAGACAGTCTGTTTCTTTGAAAAGAAATCAGCTGCAATATCCATATCGGGAAATAATAATCTCATTGTAAAAGGAAGCAATGTTATAGCGAATATAACAACAAAGAATGAGGCTAGTCGTGTTGCGAGACAGGCATTTTGTCAGTAGGTTAGACAAGATAATTAGCAGAAGTAGAACAGGAAAATTGGTAAGATAAGAAAATCTGCAGGAAGTCATATCTGTCAGTACGACAATAAAATAACAGG
>Ga0255341_1005106_pt1 | contig 13199 bp, 16 predicted proteins | sample wastewater_treat_8_FD_192418 | JGI IMG/M metagenome (GOLD analysis project Ga0255341, IMG submission 192418) | Wastewater microbial communities from Lulu Island WWTP, Vancouver, Canada - plant12 | ecosystem: Engineered > WWTP > Wastewater > Unclassified | place: Canada: Vancouver, British... | reverse complement strand
TACCAGGTCCAAGGCGAACCTTCGCCGTCTCACTGGCAGAGGCTTTGTCCTCGACGCATATTCCGACAGGCACGCCGCTTGTAGCCGTCTTTGTGAGAGCGTTGGACGCGAAGTACAGGAAGTCGCCAGCGGTGAAATCCTTCCCTGCCGCGTCATGCTCGGCTGCGAGCGTGTAAACGCCAGTGATGTACACGTCACCGATCTTGGTGTTCTCGATGTCCTCGGCGGCGATCCCGATGAAATGGCTGAAAGACACCACGTCGCCCTTGTTGATCTTGCTCCCGGAGGTGTTCTTATGCCTGATTACCTCCTCACCGGAATACGGCGTATGCCACTCGTAGCCGATCTTGACGCGCACGATCTTGTCGGCGGTCTCTTTTTTCAGCGCGGCGATCCCGAGGAAAGCCTTTGCCGTGTTGTTCGTTGCCTTCTTGGTCGCGGCGTCGTAGTACACGACCGCGCCCTGCGAAAGCGAGAAGTCGTTCGTGCTCTCCACATCGTACACGCCGGACACACGGACGCTTCCGGTCCCTCCAGCGGGAATGTCGGTCACCGCCACCCCACAGCAGGAGCCGAGCGGGACTACATCGCCCACATTGATCTGCGAGGCCCCCCCATTCGTCCAATCGAGGATGATTCCCTCGTGCCTGAACTCTGCAACCTTGCCCATCTTTTGACCTCCTTTAACCTTTCCTGACTTAAGCTTCGCCAGCGTTGCGGTACAGCCCGCGATAATCGGTGACCGCCGCCGCCGCGTCTATCCTGACCTTCCACTCGGTCCCGTCCACTGTCCACCCGTCGCGGCTCTCAAGATACGGGGTCTGCACGCCGTTCAGGAAGTACACCTTGACAGTGCGCCCCTTGTCGGCGGCCAGGTACCATGCCTTCTTGCCGTTCGTGCCGCTGTCGTCGAGATTGTGGTCGTAGATGACAGTCAGGCCGCCAGCCTTGAACCACGTATTGACGATGTTCGGCGAGTTGCTCACTCCACCAATCAGCTCGGTGGCGAAGAACTGTTCGAAGATACCGCGCTTGGCGACAGGCGCGAGCAGGAAACGCGGAACTATGCCAAGGCGTTTCTTCCCCCCGATGTCCTTCTGCTCGGCCATCTTCAGCACGCCCTCGTTCAGCTTCTCCACACTCACGTTAGCGCCGGAGCTCCCCTGGACGTTCCCGTGTGCGTTGTCGAAAAGATTCACCCCGTCGCTCATGGCCGGGTTCGTATACAGCAGCTCGTACGGCAGTGCGGCAATCGTTCTCTTTGCCGCCGCGCCAAGCTCCCTCATCACGTCGCTGAACACCGAAAGATCGTCATTGATGATGGCCTGACGGGTCAGTCCGAACATCTGCCCGAAGGTCCCGATCTTCACGGTCTCCGCGTGCTCGACACGCTCCGTGAACTTGTACTCCTCGCCCTCGATCAGGGACGGCAGCCGCCCGAATGCGCCTATCCCGACCAGGGTCTGCGGCTTGAAGTCGGGAACGCTGCCTACACCGCACCACTGCGTCCACGACTCCGGCGCGTCCTTCCAGCCTTCCAGAAGTGCCTTATTCGCGATTGCGCCACAGATGTACGGGAAATCAGACGTGCTCATGGCGCGGGAAAGCCACGCCATCGGCTCGCCCCTGCGGTTGTCACCGGCGCGGGCGAGGCAGCGATCCGCGACCATCAGGAAGCTCATCCCCGCATAATCGTTGCGTTCGTCGTTGTCCGTGTGAAGCCCGGACCTCTTGCTCATGCCGTCTATCACGGCCTCGCGGAACTTGTCGCGCTCGTCAACCTCGACATGCGCCGAGGACACTTTCGTTGCAGCCTGCTTCGTCGCAATCTCGTTGAGGATGGCGGTGCGAACGTCGTTGATGTTCGAACCCTCCTCGATGAACTTCACCGCGTCCACGCCGTGACGGGCGCAGACCTCCATGATTTCCCTGATACGCTCGCGCTCGCTGCGGGTTCCCTCGCTGCGGGCCTCGTCCACGTTCACCACATTCATGTCTTTGTCCACTTCTTGACCTCCTATCTCAATCCCCGGCTCCACGTCCGGCTCGTCCAAGTCCACCGCTCGCCCCACGCCGACAGTTGCGTCCGCAGGGACGGACACGATGGAAATTTCCAGCGGCTCCCACTTGACAGCCGTCTCTCTGTCCAGCGCCCCGTCATCGCCCTTTTTCAACTCCCACTCGTGCACGGCATATCCGACGGACACGCCGCGCATGATGCCCTTCTGAACCTTCTGGAACACGGCCTCGCCCGCCTCGTCGTCGTCGAAGCGCAGAATGGCCTTGCCGCGCGACGTGTCCTCTATCCATGCGGATTCCACTACGCCGACAGGCAGCGTGCGGCTGTCGTGATTGACTAGCACCACGCCAACGTCCGTCAGGCGTTTCAAGTCGATTGCGCCTTTCTCGTGAGACAGCACCTCCTCGTAGTACTTCCCGTTCCAGAAGTCATACCGCTTGTAAGGCGCATCACTGGAAAAAGAGACCTCGACAAGGCGTTGCTCCCTGTCGAGGTCTCCGTCAATCGTCATTTCGCGGTACAGTGTGTCCTTGCGCCGTTCCTCCGGCGGCTTGCCCCTTGCCGCTCCGAGCGGCTTTCTTGCTTCCGTCATGTCATACCCCCTTGCTCGTATTCGCCGCGCCAGCGTCCTCCTCAGCCGTCGCGTCCAGCTCCTGCGGCGGCAATGCGCCCAGCTTCACGCCCAACTCCTCCGCGTACCGCTGCTCTCGTGCCCGCTGCCGCAATACCTCCTGCCAGTCCAGCCCCTTGGCCCCGCATATTTCCTCCAAGGTGGTCGCCCCCACCTCCATCGCCTCGCTCGCGGCCCGGACCTCCTTCAGCGGGTCCACCCACTCCCAGCCTGGCGTAATCCATCTCGCGCCCACGTACCGCTCGCGCTTGCCGTGGAAGTCCGCCACCTTGAGCAGCCCCGCCAGCACAATTGACTCAACGAAAGTCTCCCAGACGGGGCGGCAGAAGTGCTCGACCATGTACCGCTGGAAGGTGGCGAAAGTCTTCCGGTCCTCTAGATGCCCCTGTCGCGCCGACGAATAGTTAACCTGGCTCATGTCCCGGCTTGTCACTTCGTACGACGCGCCGAGACCGGAACTGATGAGCCGCTGTTGCAAAGACAAAAAGTCCGCCGCCGTTGCCTGCGGATGGTCAGGCTTGGCCTCCACCACGTCTTCGCCAAGCCCCAAGTACTGAATCATGCCGGGCACAATCTCCTGCACCGGGTTCCCGTCGCTGCCGGTATCCATGCGCCCGATGAACCCGCCAGGGTTGTTCTTGCGGATGAAGATCGCGAAACACGCCGCGATTCTAGCTGCCATCAACTCCGCGTCGATGAACTCTTTCGAGTCTTTTATCCGCTGCATAATAATGGCCAGCTCGCTGACACCGTGTATCTGCGCGGCCCGCCGCCGGTCGAACAGGTGTATCACCTCTCCCGCATCTACGCGGACGGCGTCTTTTGTCAGGTCCATCGGGTCAGGCCGGAACCAATACGCCACCGGGCGCAGATACTCGTCAACCTCTACACCTTGATAGACTTTATTCGCGCCGTTCTCGTCGATCATCGTGTCGAGCTGGTCCGTCTCGATGACCTGCAACCGCAGCGGAAACTTCTCGCCCTTCATCCAGAGCTTGCGGACGAACACTTCACCGTCCACGATTCGCCGACGCAGAACAAGGGCCTGCATCTCCGCGAAGGACGACAGCCCGGCAACATCGCATGTTTCCGGCCGCGCCCACTCCTGCCATAGCTCCTCGACTAAATCGTTCTTCTTCTCGTCCTCCTGTCCACCACCTTTCACGATCCTCGCTTGCGGTGTAATCCCCAGCGAGCCGATAGAGTTTCTCAGTATCGCCGACAGCGCCGCCGCAGCCAGGTCCGAATTGCGCTCAAGGTCCCGCGCCCTGTCGATGAGCAACTGGCGCTCCGGCTTGTCGATCTGCTCCGGCGCGCTGCCGGTCACCGGCCTCCAGCCCCCCTGCGGACGTTCAAGGCTGGCACCGTCATACGCCGCCATACGGACTATCCACCGCGCAAGCCGCTTCATCATCTCCCCGGCCATTTCGCGTAGGCTGTCGTGCCGTAGCTCTCGCCAGCTATCTGTCCGCGCAGATAGTCGATTCGCGACTGGATAGCCCGCAGGTCCGCCCGAGTCACAATTCGTCCGCCAATCCGGTATTCCTGCGCCAGCAGGACGGCGCGCAAAGCTTCCTCGTACAGTTCAAGCTCCTCTTGCAACGTCAAATGGCCTTCACCTCCTTTCGGGCACAAAAAAAGCCGCCCCTCTCGGGACGGCCCTTATTTCGTTTATCTACCTTCTCAGCCAGCCTTGCCGGTTGCCCAGCCACGAACCCGTCGGCTGCGGGCGCGACGGCTGCTCGGGCTGCTCGGGGCTCTGTTCGTCCACCAGGTACCGCACACCGCACAACTCGGCCATTAGGCAGGCGTACACTGTGCAGTCCAAGAGGTGGTTAGGCGCGTGCTGCGACACCTTCAGCCAGACTTCCGTCTCGGCTCCCGTGCGCTTGTTGCGCTCTATCACCTTCTGCTCGGCGGTCATGTGCGCGCCCCAATACTCCGGACAATCCACCGGCACGTGCATGGCCCCCACGCTCCCCGGCGCACGGCGCAGCCGTCCGAACAGGTAGTCCTTCCAGTAGTCCGTGTCCGTGATCCATAGCTTCAGCCCGGCATAACCTTCTTTGTCCAAGTTGGACACGGTGTAGAACCGCCCCCCGAGACTGTGCGACGCGCCCTTGGTGGGCTTCAGTACGTCAGGGTGAGCCGTGCAAGCCTGGTACACCTCGTCGGTTCTGAACCCCGAGTCCACGGCGCAAAGGCGCACCTGCATCAGCTCGCCAGCCTGCGAGCGATACTGCCTGTCGATGACGATGGCCAGCAGCTCATCCCACGTCTCGGCGCGTCCGAAGTCCACCACCCATGACGTCGCACCCACGCCCCAGCCGATAATCTCCCACCAGAAGTGGTCCTTCTGCACGTCCACCCCGGCGGTCAGGAAGTGCACGCCGTGTGGGACTTCACCCAAGCGATACTCGCCAGTCTGCGCGAGAAGGTCCTGCCCCTTGACCTCCAGCCGGGTATCGCGCCACGGCTCGCCGAGCCACGAGTTGATGAAGTTGCGCAGGCGCTCGGGGTATTCCTCGCTCTCGATAAATTCCGCCGCCATCTGCCCGAAGGACACGAACGGCGAGTATATCGAGGACAGGTGATACGCCACGTGCCTCGGCGCGTCCGCCTGCCTGTCGTCCACCCAGCCGCCGCGACGAAGCATGTCCAGCTTGTCCGAGTCGTCTATCACGCCGCCGCAGTAAGGGCACTCGTACCACGCGGACACCATCGCCATCTGTCCGGCGTCGCGCAGCTTCTGCGGGTCGCCCCGCGCCTCGCGCTTGGCTTGCCGCACCTCCTCCGGCCACTTGATATTCGCCATTATCAGCTTCTGATACTCGCCGCAGTGCGGACACGGGACGTGATAAAAGCGGCGCACGTCCGCGCTCTCGTACTCGCGCCAAATTCGCCCGCGCTCTGTAGTAGGCGTGGACGCCTGGATTATCTTGCGGTTGCGGAAAGACTTCGTGCGCTCGCGCGCCAGCGATATTGGGTCGGCCTCCTCACCAGCGAACTGCGGGTATTTGTCCACCTCGTCTAGGAACAGGTAGCGGATGGGACGCGAGGCGAGGCTGGCCGGGCTGTTCGCGCCGGACAGGCAGACGTACGCACCGACGAATTGCAGTTGCAGCTTTTCCGTCCGCTGAATGTCGAGTCTGTCGCGTAATACTTGCGAGCTTTCCACCATCGGCATGAGTCTATTCTTCGACGTGTACTCGGCAAGGTCCAGCGTCGGATACACCACCAGGCTTGATCCGGGGTCTTGCGCGATGGCGTAGCCGAGGCAGTTGTTGATAGCCTCTGACTTGCCGACCTGCGCAGCCGTGCAGAGCGTGACCGTCTCAACTGTCGGCTCGTTAAAGGTATCCATGATGCCGCGCAGGTAGGGCACCGTGTCGGTGCGCCAGCGGCCGGGCATGGCGCTAGTCTTTAGGTCCAGAACTCTGTTTCTGTCTGCCCACTCGCTTACCCTTAGCTTTTCCGGCGGGAGCCACGCGAGACTTTCCTGCGGGAGCCTTCTCGGGATCGGGGGTGTACTTGCCGTCTCTGGCATAATCGTTTAGCACCTCCCTTACCCTGGCCGCGATAATTGCTTCCATCTCGTTCTCGTCCTTCCCGACGAGTTCCAACGGAAGGGTTTTCTCGAAAAGCAGAAAGGCCGCCTTGGCCTCGAATGCCCTGTCAGCCCATGCCTTTTCAACATCGGAACGCAGAAAGTACAGCCCCTCAAGGGCTTCGCGCAACAGCCGCTCGCGCTGCGCTCTTTCTTCGCGGTATTCTGTGTCCGCGCGCAGCTTGCGCTCGCGCATATCCTCGTTTTCTTGAGTCTCGGCAGGTGTATTACGTGTATTGCGGAACCATCGCAAAACATCGGGCAGATACCACATCCCGTGCCCCTCTTTAGGACACTTCGCCTTTTTCCAGCCCGTCAAAGCCATCTTGGTGACGCCAAAAAGCTCTTCCATCTCACCTGTGGTCACCATCCACCGCTCATTTTTCCCGTCCACAGGCCCCGCCTCCCTTTACTAACCACAATACCGCACAAAAAAATAAAAATGTTGGTGTTTTACGAAGAAATGCACGTAAAAAACCAGCATTTCAAGCAGTTTTAAGCGCCTTGTTTTGCCGCCTTATCGCAACGCATACCCGAACTTTATATCATCGCAAATAGATAACATAAAGGTAACATTGACTTTTCAATTTTTTACGCAGGAAAACATCGCGCGTGCCTCGACCCCTGCCTTAAATTGTCTGAAAAGTACCTTTTTACCAGCACAACACTACAATTTGCTATCGATCCCCGCCCGCCGCGTGCGCCGCCAGTAGCGGCTACGACCGCCCACGACGCGCCACCAAAGAAGATGGCCGGGCATCCCTTCGTAGAGACGCCCGGCCAGGTCTCCCCGAGCCGGAGGCGGTGGGCTCGGCTCGAACCACGCAGGATAAGGGATAAAGCGATACACCCGGCCTCGCTGCCAGACCAGGCTGCTACTGTACCTTTCCTCGCACGATACGATATTATCACGCAACAACGTGTCACTTCTAGTGACAATCTGCCTACTATCCCCAGAACAAGGTAGGGTCGAATTCTCGCATGATCGGCTCCAGTTTTTCGAGCAGCCGGGCGCGCCAGCGCCACACTGTGCGCACGGAAAAATCCATGCATCGAGCTACCCCCACCTCGTGAGAGTACACGTCACTACTCATATCCCGCCAGAAGTAATACTCGACGAAGGCCTTCTCGTCCGGTGAAAGGCTTTCGATTGCGGATTCGGCCAAGGAGATGTTTTTCAAGTATCGCTGATACTCTGTACTGCGTTCCTTGGCTATAGCCACGCGCTCTTGCGGCGGCAGATGTTCGCCGCCCTTGACACGCTCTTCGAACACGCAATAGCCACCCGCCACGTCCTCGATGATTCGCTCCAGCTCTTTCAGTGCGCGGCGCATGGCGGGCACCGACTGAAGGTTGCGCTCTAGCTGAGTGTAGCTAATAGGCTGTATCTTCTTTTGGGTTGCGCCTCGCATCGCCCGCCCTCCTTTAGCCACCGCCCTGCGCCGATTCAATATCCTCAAGCGCCTGCCGGTACTCCTTGTCCAGCCGCTCCTTGGCCGCTATCAGGATGGCGCGATCCGGCCCCGGCGTCATGCCGTCTATTCGGTTGTCCAAGTCCTTGATTTTCACCAGCAATCTGTTTGCACGTATGCAGAGTTCGTCAAGCATTGCCATCCCCCTAGCTATCCCCTGTTATCAGAGTGTTGATCTATCGCGTCAATAATCATCTTGATGTCATCTGTACAGCCCGATCATCCCCGCACAATTCGGCGCGCCCAATCACATCCGTTATAGGTTCCAGCCGCCGCCTCAAATAGTCCTCGTCAAACAGTCTTACCGCGAAGGCCACGTTCAGCATGTCGCGACTGGCCCAAACACTGTGCATCGGGCCACTTTGCACCCACCAGCCGCCCATGCTGTCGAGGATGTCGGTGTAGGTTCTGCACAGTCCGACAATTTCCCCGTCGCGATTCAAAAGCTCCCATTCGCCTTCGTCGCCGCGCAGCATGATTTCTAGAAAGCTCAAGTACGCGCCCTTGACCGGCCACTCCCAATCGCCTATAGCAAGATACGGGCGCACTACGTCATCAAGCGCGTCGTCTCTTGTCCCGGTCCACTCGTTGCTTGCCCCGCACTTCACGTAAACATGAATATCGCGGTTTTTCGTGTAGACTTGCTCAAGACCCAGTTCCTGAAGCAACAGCATGAATCCGTTCCCGCAGACGAACCCGGTGTTAGACACGACTACGATACCGGCACCGGCGACGATGCTTTTCTTGTCCAGCTGCCCCATCGTGATCCTGGGGGCCGCACCCATGACCTTGGCGATCTTCTTAATGTGCTCGTCCAGGTCTTTTTCTGATCTGCGATCGCGCTCCTGGGCCTTTATGCGCTCGGCCTCGATATCGAGTATTTTCAGACGTCCCATTTTACTTCACCATCCCTTCAATCCCTGCTCCGATGCAACCCGGCTTGCGCCCGTCAGCCTCGCCGCAGAAGAAGCAGGTTGGGGCGTCTTCCAGCTGACGGAATATCTCCAGCACGATCTCTTCGCAGGACAATCAGGACACCCCTACGTCATCTTCCCGTTCTGCTCAAAGCAACGCTTTAGCCGTACATAATCCACGCCGTCTGAACGCAGCCATACTCCGCAGATTTCGCAGAAAGCGCCGTCTTCGTCTCGCGTTTGATGCAGGCAGCCTTGGCAATACTTCTCTACAAGCCCGTTGTCTTTCGGCGGGCGCTCCGCTTCAGCCATTGCCCCACCTCCACACCCTCCCCAGCACCCTGATACACTCGTCGGTGCGGACGTAGCCCGCTCCGTCGTGGAACAACAACTCACCACTCCTATCGCACCATCCTACGATGCGATCGAAGTAATCGCACCCGTCGCAGTATTTCTCGACAGGCCCCTCACTCATAGTCCTCCTCCTTCGGCTCGATCCCGAACCGCCTGTACACCTCCGGCATCATGCAGCCCGGCTTGTGCCGCCACTGAAGCCGGGAGCAGAGGGGGCAAACAGGATAGCCCGCCAGCTCCAGTGCGAGTTCCTTCAAAAGCTCCGTGTCGCTGCAATCTTGATAGATGTCTTTAGCTTGTAGTTCGACGTTCAGATTGTCCGTCGTCACGTCAACCCGCTCCTTTCAAGGGTTCGCGGCCGGTGGTTACTTTGCGCGTAAGTTTGCCGTTTGCCCGTCCTCGCGCATCATTTGACTCCTCCTTCGCAAGGAGCTTGCTCTTGCCAGATAACGCCTCGCTTGCGAAATAACGCACTCCCCGCTGTGGGTACCTCCGTGCCATCCACAACAAGGGCACATGCCCACGCCATGCGAGGCTATCTCGCTGGCGGCTCGGAAACATCTCGGTCACAAATTCGCAGTAGTCCCGCCAAATCAAACGCAAGTTCATTCTTCCACCTCCCTGTCTATGTACTTCTCTCCGTCGAACAAACACTTTTCTTCCCGGTCCTCCAGCATCTTCACAACCCGCTCCGCCGTGTCCCGCATGTCGTCCGCCATGAAGATCAAGGCCACCGCCGTTCCTCCTTTTCGGTGCTCCCTCTCGATCAGCAGGTCGTTGCGGTTTGCCGATTGGCGTATGATATAGCTCATGCCGATACCTCCTCATCAATTAAGCCGTCCCGCTTGCCGCAAGGCTTCGCGCTCCCATGAGCAGCGGGACGGGCGTTGTTGTCAAATAGGCTAGGCGGTTGTTTCGCCGTCGAAAAGCCCTATTTGTTTTGAAGACTCTTCAAGTATCATTAAATTCCTAACCGCAAGGTCGAAGTAACTTTTTTTTAGCTCAACTCCGATCCCGCGCCGACCAAACTTCACAGCCTGATAAACCTCACTGCCTATCCCTGCGAACGGGGTAAGAACAGTATCCCCCGGATTACTCCACAAACAAATAGCTCTCTCGATGACTTGAAGCTGTAACGGGCATATGTGTCTTTCATCCAATTCATCTCTCGCACTCAGGTATTGCAGTGTGTCCGAGGGGTTGATGTCGTCCCAGACCGGAGAAGCCCATTTCTGCCACTGATCTACAGGAAAACTCTCTTTCGTATGTGTTACTGGTTCGGGATTCACTCCGGGCTTCCGCATGGTGACTAGGTAATCAGGAACTCCTTGACGACTCATTGTCGAATCCTTGCGCAGTTGCTTCCAAAGCAGACCGAGGGCTTTTGTTCTCTGCATAGCAATTACCGGGTCTTTCCAGATACACACCTCGGAGTGGAATACAAAGCCAGCGTCTTGAAACCATCGGATAATGTCTCCGCGAAAGTCTCTGATTGCTATTTCTCCGTATGATTGTTTTGAGAGGGGGAGGTTCATACAATGAATCGATATGTTTCTTCCGGGCTTGAGTACCCTATGCAGTTCTCGAATTAGAAACTTGAAATGCTGTTCAAACTCGTCGTATGTTTTATTGTTCCCCATGTCTCTCTCGCTGTCGCTGTAGGTGTAGAGACTTGCAAACGGCGGACTGAATACCGAGAAATGAACCGACTCGTCCGGTATTTTGCTTACGACTTCCACGCAGTCACCGTGGATGATTTCCCACATTGATCCCGTGGCCGACTTCTCCGCATACTCCGCAACGTGTTTTTTCATTACGTCACTTACCACCCCCTGCATCACCGCCACCACTCCCTCCCATAGCTTTTCAGCGTCTTTCTCCTTTCGAGAAACGTTGTCCAGAATCGGACGCTCTTTCTCTCCAATGACCACGTGGACATTCACGGGATTCTGCTGACCAAATCGCCAGCACCGCCTAATCGCCTGATAAAATTGTTCGTAGCTATGAGAAAGTCCGCAGAATGCGATATTGTGGCAGTTCTGCCAGTTCATCCCGTGACCTGCGATTGATGGTTTTGTGACAATGACGCGATGTTTCCCCTCGGAGAATCCAATCAACGCCGACTCCTTGTGTTCGTTCGTGTCGCTGCCTCGAACCTCCACCGCATCTGGAATCGCGTTTTTCAGAGCGGTTGATTCGTCGTTCAGCTCGCACCAGACAATCCACTGGTCGTTACTCGAGTTGACCATCTCTGCGCACTTTGACACTCGATCCGCAAGACTCTTTCGTTTCGAGGCTCGCTGATCGTTGAGGGAAACGGCCTCTATTGCGAAAAGCGCCCCTTCATCTCTCTCCATCTTGACTATCTCCGTTGTGATTTCGCATGAAGGGAGTATGTATCCGTCGTCCGGGTATCCAATGTCGGAAGGTGTCCTGACCACGACCGCCCATGAAGCAACCCACTCCCAGAACTTATGGCGGGAATGTCCCTTGAGTCTCCATTTCGACGTGTTCCCCCCGTCGTGCGTGAAAAACATCGCCAGCATTTCAGCCCTGCTCATGATGTTCAAAAACTCTGAATGACTGCCGAGTTCCATGAAGTCGTTTGGCGCTGGAGTTGCAGAGCACGCCATCTTGTATGGGGTCCGCATGAAGTTTTCTGTAAGTAGTGCGCGTGTTTTCGAATCAAGCCCTTTCAGAATGCTTGATTCGTCAAGAACCACGCCGGAAAAAGACTCTGCGTTGAACTTGTGGATTTTTTCGTAGTTGGTAATATTGATCCCCTGCTTGATTTGGCTCTGATCTTGCACGATATGGACGTTTGTGATTTTGAATTTCGCGGCCTCTTGTATCGTCTGATGCGAAACGGCCAATGGAGCAAGAATGATTACAGGTTCTTGCGTGCGCTCAAAAACCAACCTCGCCCATTCGAGTTGAATCGCTGTTTTCCCCAGCCCGCACCCAGCAAAAACGGCACTTCTGCCTTTTTTAAGTGACCATTCGACGATCCTCTTTTGAAAGTCAAAAAGAAGAGGATTCAAGTTTTTAGCGACAAAACCGGAATCCTCCATCTTGACTATTTTTTGTTGTAGAAAAGTCATATAATCCATCTGTTCCATGCTATCGCTCCTCTCAATGCGCCCGGCGTAGCCGCGCCGGGCATTGTCATTCACTCAGAGCGGATTCAAGCTCCTCCTCGAACCGGCTCTGATTCGCCTGAATCCGTCGTCTGCTCTTAATCCACCACCTGGAGGGAGGTTTGTACTCGCTCGTCTCCGTCGGCTCCGTGCGGAGGATGTAGGGGCGGGTCAAAACAACGTCGCCTGCCCTTCGTTCCGCAGAATGTCCCTCTCCATCCGTGCGATACGTTTCTCCAGCGCGTCGGCCTTCGACGCCAGCGCGCGATATTCCGAAGACCACCTGTACGTTTTTTCGAGCCTGGGCTTCAGTTCTTCGAGTTCGGCCTTGAGAGAAATCAGTTCGTGTTTTTTGTCTTCCATGATACGCCGCATTCCATCCACCTGCTTTCTCTAAAGTGAGCAAATATGCTCACTCGTTAGATTTGCCGCCCCGAGTGGCCTTGGTGCGCCTGCTCGTATCTGACGGCCGTCACTTCCCGGCAGCCACCGGTAGTGTCCGTCAACAGAGGACAAGGCTGTCTCTTACGTACTGCTCGATGACTTTTGCTGCATTGAGGTCCCTGTCGTGGAAGTCCCCGCAGTGAGGGCACATCCACTCGCGGACGGACAAGGACAACGCCGCAAGTACATGCCCGCAAACATGACACTTCTTCGATGACGGTTCAAACCGCGGATATAGCACAAGCTCGCTCGCGTAGCGGAGCGCTTTGTACGTCACCTGCCTTCGGATTTCGCCGAAGCCGATGTCGGCGATGGCGCGGGCGAGCTTGTGATTCCGCAGCATTCCGGACACGTTCAGATCTTCAAGGCCGATGGCTTGGTTTTCGCGCACCAGCTTCGTCGTGATCTTGTGCGTCCAGTCGTTGCGCAGATTCGTGATGCGCTCATGCAGTCGGGAGACCTGCATCTTGGCCTTTTCCCTGTTCTTCGAGCCCTTTACCTTGCGCGTGACTCGGCGCTGCCGGATCTTCAGTCGACGCAACGCGTTTTTCAACGGCTTCGGCGCGTCGAAGACTTCCCCGTTCGAGCAGGTCAGGGCGGCTTTGACGCCAAGATCCACG
>Ga0255341_1005101_pt1 | contig 13216 bp, 9 predicted proteins | sample wastewater_treat_8_FD_192418 | JGI IMG/M metagenome (GOLD analysis project Ga0255341, IMG submission 192418) | Wastewater microbial communities from Lulu Island WWTP, Vancouver, Canada - plant12 | ecosystem: Engineered > WWTP > Wastewater > Unclassified | place: Canada: Vancouver, British... | reverse complement strand
CCATAGGCCAGGTGCATCAGGGGAATCACGACCAGCAAACCGAGGTCGGCCCACCGGCGGGTTTGCCGCACCGTGCCGCCCGTCACCCACAGGGCAAAAAGACCGTAGAGCCCGAGTTCCAGCGCCAGCAGCCACCCCGCCCAGCGCCAAACAAAGCTTAACGCCACCAGAACTGCCGTGCCGGTCACCCACGCGGCCGGCACCAGCGAGAGTGGGTTGAATGATACCCCGGCCCGCAGCAACCGGATGCGCGTGGCGCCATAGCCCCACACCTGCCGCCAGAAGCGGCGTAGCGATTGCCGCGGATAGTGCTTCACCCAAGCTGCCGGCACAAACATGAGCTTCCAGCCGGCTTGCTCCGCGCGGAAAGCCGCGATCATTTCTTCACCGGGATAAAAATCCACCGGGAAGCCCCCCATTTGCTCAAACGCCTCGCGCCGATAGGCTGCGTTGCAGCCAATGATCCGGTCCCAGTCCACCGCGTAGGGCGCATCGCGGTTGGGCCGATAGCGTTCGGCCACATAAGCCGCCGCCGGCGACGACAGCGCCAGCCCCGCCAGCCGCCCCACCCAATTGATATCCTCCGGCACCAGGCTGGGGCCGCTGAGCAGACCGACTTGCGGGTCTTGAAACGGTTCCGCCAAGCGCCGCGGCCAATCGGTGGCCACAATCACATCATCATCCAAAAACGCAATCAGCGGCGCTCGCGCCATGGCGGCGCCTTCGTTTTTCTTGCGGCTGGAGTCGCCGGTGGCAAATTGGATGTCCAAGTGGCGGATGTTGGCATGGCGCGCGCACAAATCGCGCAACTGGGCGGCAACCGTCGCATCCGGCACCCGCCCGGCCACGATGATTTCAATCGCCGCGAACCCCTCCGCCGCCGCCAACGATTCCAGCGTACGAATCAGAATGTCCCGACCCATCGTCGGGATCACAACGGACAAAAACGGCGTGCGCGTCTCCTGCAAGGGGTCAGTCCTGTGATTGAATGTTTTCAACTCCGCCGCATGCGTCGCGCCACCAGACGCCCACCGGCAAATCAGCGTCCTGCCTGCAGCATGGCATTGGCGACCGTGCGTAACGCCGCACCATTGTGGGCGCCTCTTGGCTGGGTTTGCCGCAGAGCGCGTAGACCGGCACAGCCGGGGACATGAGCACGGATTTCATGCGGCCCATCAAAGTCATTCCCGCCCCTGCTGGCAATGTAAAAAAAATATTTTGCCCGGCCCCTTGACATTTTAATCCCACATTGTATTATCCCGTATCGAATCATACGAAATGAGAGCAGAACCGATGAAAACCAAACGAACTTCGACGGCTGGCCACGCGCGGCCGCAACCGGCGCAAAGCCTCCTCCCGCTCTGGCTGCGCATGGGGCGCGAGTATAATTGCCGCCTCCAGCAGTGGCAGTTGCCGATCAATTTGACCATCCCCCTGCTGAAGCTGCACCTGCACGCGGATATTTCCGAACCTGCCGCGCTGGCCGAAGCCAGCAGTCTCCCGCGCCAGACCATGACCTTTGTGCTCGACGCGCTCGAAAAACGGGAACTGGCTTATCGCACCCCCCACCCCAACGACCGCCGGCGCAAAATCATTCAGCTTTCCCCCAAGGGCCGCAAGCTGGCCACGGCCTTGTATAAGGAACTGCTGGCCTTCGAGGCGGCCGCGTTGCAATCGCTGGGCGAAACCGCCGCGCCCATGCTCCACCAACTGGTGGCCCGGTTCACCGACGCGCTGGCCGCAGAAAATCGCCGCCACGCCTAAACCGAAAGGATAATTCTCATGCGTGTCACCCACCCCATCTGTATCTTCGGCCTCCTGCTGACCGTGACGCTTGGCGCCGGCTGCCGCAGCTTTGATGCCGCACGCGTCCGGCAGGAGCAGACCGATACGTTCACCTCGAACTTGGCCGCGCGCGCAGAGGCTGAACTGGCCCAGCCGCTGTCGCTGGCCGATTGCGTCCGCATCGCCATGAGCAACAACTATGCTGTGCGCAAGGCCGACCTCGATCAAGAGCTGTACCGCATCGGCAAAAATGTGGCTTTCACGGCATTCCTGCCCAACGTGGCCGCGCAAGCGGGCTACACATCCTTTGCCAAGGACCCCAAAATCACCGAGCGCGAGTTCGCAACGGCCGGGGTGGATATTGGCATGCCGATTTTCATGCCCTCGACCTGGTTCCTCTATGCCGCGGCGCGCCAGGGCTATGCCGCCTCTGGCATTGCCGCGCACTATGTACGGCAGGGCATCGTGCTGCAAACCACCGTCAACTATTACAACGTCCTCGTCCAGCAGGACATGATCGCCGCGCTGGAAAGCCAGGTGGCCGCCGCCCAGGAAATGGCCAGCCGCGCCCGCGGATTGGCCGCGGAAGGTCTCGCCGCCAATTGGGAAGGCGACCAAGCGGAACTGGCCGCGCAGTTGCGCCAAACCGAACTGAATCACGCCCGCCGCCAAATGGCTGTCTTGCGCGGGGAGTTGCTCAAGGGCCTCGGGCTTTCCCCCACGGCCGAGATCACCCTCTCCGGCGAGACCGGCGACCCGGTCCGCCCCGACGGCGATGTGGCCGACCTGGTGCTCACCGCGCTGGTCACCCATCCGGAGTTGTCGCTGGCCGACCGGCAGGTGGTCATCAAGGAAGAGCAAGTACGCCAGGCCTTTTGCGCATTTTTGCCCACGCTGTCGCTGTTCCACAATGGCACATGGACCGGCAATGAACTGGCGGCCCATTCCGTCAACTGGACCACCGGCTTCGGTGCAGCGTGGACAGTGTTCGATGGCTTTGCCAACCGCGCGCGTTACCGCGCTGCCAAGGTGGAACGCCGGCAGGCCGAACTGGCCCGCGAAAGCACCTTCTTATCCATTATTGTGGGCGTGGTGGCTGCCGAAGCCGCGGTGCACGACGCCACCGAAGCCGCCGCTGTCAAACAGCGCGCCTATGAAGTCACCGCCGCCAAAGTGGCCGACTACAAAGCCAAGGCGCGCGAAGGCCTGATCCCGTTGAGCGACGCGCTCGATGCCCAGGTCCTCGCCGACCTCGCCCAAGTGGCGCTGGTGCAAAGCCGTTATCAAGAACGCATCGCCCTCGCCAATCTGGAATTGGCCATGGGTCTGACGCTGGTCCCTGATTTGTCATCCGCAACCCCCTCGGAGAAATAACATGAAAAACATTCGTCACTACTGGCTCCCCCTCCTCCTCGCCATTGCGCTCACCCCCGCCGTGGGCTGCGGCAAGAAAAAGAAAACCATCGGCGCGGCCGCGCCGAGCGTCCCCGTCATTACGGTGCGCGCGCAGGATGTCGCGGCGCGCACATTTGAGCGCCGCCTGACGGTGCAAGGCACGCTGGAAGCCAAGAACTTTGCCAACGTCGCCGCACGTGCCGATGGCAACCTTGAGGAAATCTGGGTGGACAAGGGCGACTATGTCGAAGCCGGCAAAACCAAGCTCTTCCAGGTGGATGCGGCCAACCGGCAAAACTCGCTGACCATCGCCGTACAAAACCTGGCGGTGGCTGAGGCTTCCCTGGCCGTGGCGCAAGCCGCCGCGCAAAAGGCCGAGGCCGAAGCCCGCAAGGCCACGCTGGACAAAGAACGCTATGAACGGCTGCATCGCGCCGGCAACGTCAGCGACAACGAATACGAGCGCGCGCAGGTGCAGTTCGAGTCCGCCAACGCGGGCTTGGCCGTAGCCCGCGCGCAAGTGGACTTGGCGGAGCGCCAAGTCAAACAGGCGGATGCCGCGCGCGCCATCGCCAAAAAGAATGTGGACGATGCCCGCGTGGTTGCGCCCATTTCCGGCTATGTCAGCGCCCGCTCTGCCGAGCCCGGCGAGCAAATGTCCGTGGGCCGCGTGGTGCTGCGCATTGAAGACCTCGCCGTACTGGAAGCTGCCGCATTCCTGCCGGCGCAATATTACACTGAAGTTGAGCCCGGCCAGACCAAGTTCCGGCTGGAAATCAACGGCACGGAAGCCGGTTGGCATACGGTGACGTACCGCAGCCCAACCATCAACACCACGCTGCGCACCTTTGAAGTCAAGGGCCGCATTGAAAACGCCGGCGCCGCCGCGGTGCCGGGCAGCATGGCGGATTTGAGCCTGGTGTTTGAGTCGCGCACCGGCCTCGGCGTACCCGCACCTGCGGTGCTGGTCCGCAACGAGAAAAACGTGGTGTTTGTGATCAAGGATGGCCTCGCCCACCAGCGCGAAGTGCAGCCCGGCCTGCGGAATGACGGCTGGCTCGAAATCCTTTCCGGCCTGAACGCCGGCGAGGTGGTCGTAATCGAGGGCCAAACCCAACTGCGCGACGGCCAGCCGGTTGACGTGCTCTAACCCGGACCCACCCGCAAGGAAACTCTGCCATGTTTTTAGCCAATGCCTCCACCCGCCGGCCCATCGCCGTCAGTTGTTTGCTGATTGCACTGATCGGACTCGGTCTCAACTCCTTCCGCAAGCTCCCCATCGAAAACATGCCGGCGGTGGACATCCCCTATGTCGCCGTCCTCACCACCTGGGTCGGCGCCTCCCCCGAAGACATCGAAAAAGACGTCACCAAGCCCATCGAAGACGCCGTCTCCGGCATCGACGGCCTCAAGCACATCGAATCCTCCAGCCTTGATAACGTTTCGCAGGTCATCCTCGAGTTCAACCTCGCGGTCGACGTCGACGTCGCCGCCCAGGACGTGCGCGAAAAAATCGACTTCGTTCTCAGCGATCTGCCCGAGGACGCCGAGCGTCCCGCGATCATGAAGATCAACATCAACGCCTCGCCCATCGCCAACATCTTCCTCTCCGGCGACGCCCCTCTCGACGACCTCTACGACTACGCCGACAACGTCATCGCCGACCGCTTCGCCACCGTCCCCGGCGTCGGCGAAGTCCAGGTCATCGGCGGCAACGAGCGCGAAGTCTGGGTCGAGCTCGACCGCGACGCCCTCGCCGCCGCCGGCCTCACCACCGCCGATGTCGTCGCCGCCCTCCAGGGCGGCATCCTCAACCTCCCCGGCGGCCGCATCCGCGAACAGGGCAGCGAATACCTCATCCGCTTCGACGCCGAATACGAAAACGCCGCCGATATCGCCAATCTCGAAGTCGCCAATGTCGACGGCGCCCGCCGCCGCCTCGCCGACCTCGGCTCCGTCCGCCTCGCCACCGAGGAAGTCCGCCAGCGCGCCATCCTCGACAACCGGCAGGGCATCGTCCTCAAGATCGTCAAGAAAGCCGACGCCAACATCGTCGCCCTCGTCCGCGAAATCCACAAGCGCTTCGAGCAGATCCGCCACACCCTGCCCGGCGGCATGGAACTCACCTGGGTCTCCGACGAATCCGCCAACATCCGCGAATCGGTCAATTCCGCCATTTCTGCCGTCTGGCAGGCCGTGCTGATCTGCGCCATTGTCCTCTTCGTCTTCCTCGTCAATATCCGCACCACCGTCATCGTGGCCATCACGATGCCCGTCACCATCGTCGTCAGCTTCTTCTTCATGCATCTGGCCGGCCAGACCCTCAACATGCCCACGCTGATGGCCATCGGCCTTTCCACCGGCGTGCTCGTCTCCAACTCCATCGTCGTGCTCGAAAACATCGTCGAGAAATTTGAGACGATGGACAACCACTGGGAGGCCGCGCGCCTCGGCACCTCCGAAGTCGCCGTGGCGGTGCTGGCCTCCGCCGGCACCAACGTCATCGTGATGTTCCCCATCGCCATGATGTCCAGCCTCGCCGGCCGCATGCTCGCCCCCTTCGCCATCACGACCCTCATCGTCAACGCCGTTTCCATCCTGATCAGCTTCACCCTCACCCCCATCCTCGCCGCCTTGATGCTCGAGCCCGCGTCCAAGCGGCGCGATAACGCCTTCACGCGCTTCGGCAAGCACTGGAGCGCCGGCTTCGACCGCTTCGGCCGCGGCTTCACCGGCGCCATGCGCCGCATCGCCTCCAAAAAACGCTACAACCTCCCCGTCGTCCTCGGGTTCGTCGCCCTCTTCTTCTTCACCATGAAAGTCGGCGGAGGCCGGCTCGGTTTCAGCTTCTTCGAAATCGCCGACGAAGCCCGCGTCTTCGTCCGCGTCGAGCTTCCGCCCTACTACGACCTCGAACAAACCGTCGCCCGCATCGAAAAGATCCAGGCGCGCCTCGCGGAATTCTCCGACCTCGACCACATCCTGACCACCGCCGGCAAGGCCGAATCCATGAGCGGCCAGGCCAGCGAAGGCGTCTACATGGGCCAGGTCGAGCTGTTCTTCAAATCCAAGCTCGAGCGCGACTGGAAACTCCAGGACCGCCTCTCCGAAATCCGCGCCCTCCTGCGCGACGAAACCGACTGCCTGATTACCGCCTCCGTCCCCGGCCGGATGGGCGGCCAGTCGTTCCAGATCGACCAGAACCTCGTCGGCGACGACCTCGACGTGCTCGACGCCACCGCGCTCGCCGTCCAGGCCGCCGCGCGCGACATCCCCGGCGTAGACCAGCTCCAGACCACCGTGCGCGACTCCAAGCCCGAAATCCGCGTCGTGCCTAAGCGCCCCGTGCTCTCCGACCTCGGCCTGTCCGCCGCCCGCCTCGCCGCCATCGTCCGCGGCAACGTCGAAGGCATCGAGGCCGCCGACTTCAAGCGCGGCGACCGCACCTACGACGTCCGCGTCAAGCTCGCCGAACGCCCCGGCAAGGACCAGATCCGCCAGTTCCTCCTCCCCGGCGCCGACGGCCGCCCCATCCCCCTCGAAACCGTCGCCGACGTCGTCGACGACCGCGCGAAAATCCAAATCTACCGCGTCGACAAGCAGCGCACCGTCAAAATCCTCGGCGACATCAAGGAAGGCTACACGATGTCCGGCATCGGCAACGAAATGGACCGCGTCGTCGCCGAAAAAGCTCTCCTGCCCGCCGGCTACTCCTTCACCAGTTCCGGAATGAGCGAAATGCTCGGCGAAGTCGTCGCCGACTTCGGCGAGGCCATCCTGCTGGCCACCTTCCTCACCCTCCTGACCCTCGCCGCCATCCTCGAATCGTGGAGCCGCCCTGGCTTCGTGCTGCTGACCCTCCCGATGGGGCTCATCGGCGTCGTCGGGGCCCTCGCCATCGGCCAGTTCGCCTTGACCATATTCGCCCTGCTGGGCATCCTGATGCTGATCGGCATCGTCGTGAATCCCGCCATTCTCATCGTCGACAAAATGGCCCAGCACATCCGCGAAGGCACCTGCCGGCGCGAAGCCATGCTGACCGCCATGGCCGAGCAGTTCCGGCCCGTCCTGATGGTCATCCTCGCCTCCGGCCTCGGGATGCTGCCGATGGCCGTCAGCCGCGGCATCGGCTCCGAAAACCGCGCCGGCATCGGCACCGCCTCCGTCGCCGGCGTCCTCGTCGCCGGCGCCCTCACCATGCTCGTCCTGCCGCTGATCTACACCCTCTTCACCGGCAAACCCAAAGGCCAAAACGCCGCCCAACCCGGCCAACCCTGCAAAGATTGACCCGCCCCGATGCCCACCGCGCAGGAAATCGTCGCCCACGCCCAACGCTGGGAACTGCTGCGCAAGCGCCGCGCCAAGGAAACCCAGCGTTCCGTGTTCCGCGTGGATGGCCATTACGTGGTCAAGAAATTCGAGATCCCGCTGGACATGCGCTCCTATCGCCGTCCGTGGCTGGCCGAGGACGCTTGCCTGCGCCGCCTCGACGGCCACGGCGCCCCGCGCTCCTTCGGCTGGTTCGAGGAAACCGAAGCGGACCAGCGCGTCGTCTGGCTCGTGAAGGAATTCGTCGCCGGCGAGCCCGTCGAAACCTTTGCCGCGGCCGACCTGCCTGCCGCCGCCCGCCTCCTGGCCCGCATCCACGAGCGGCTCCTCATCACCGACGACGCCAGCGCCGGGAACTTCATCCGCACCCGGGATGGGGAGCTGCGGTTTTTGGATTTCGGCCGCGCCCAGCTGTTCCGCCGGCCCGGCCTCTGGTTCGATCTGCACGTCGGCTGGGAACTGGCCAAGTTCCGCCGCGAAGGCTTCCGCTGGGACGACGAGCTCTGGCAAGCTTTTATCCCGCTCTACGTCGAGGCCCGCGGCGGCGCGCGCCTCCGCCGCGCCCGCATTCTCGCCGCCGCGTCCGTCTCCGTCGCCCTGCGCATGACCCGCAAATTCTTCCAAGGCAAATCCACCAGGAGCTAACTCCATGATCCGCGTGCTACTTTCCGGTCTCAGCAACGACCGCGTCGAGCTCCACCTGGCCGGCGCCCTCCGCGAGGCGGGCATCGAATTGTTCGTCATCGACAACCCCGACAGCCTCGCGGCGGACTGGTGCGAATCCCAGGGCATCCCGCACATCGACCACGAATTCCACAACCGCTTCGAAATCGGCGCCGTGGCGATGTACCGCGAACTCCTGCACGAACACCGCTTCGACGTCGTCCATTGCCTGACCAACCGCGCGCTGTCCACCGCGCTCCTGGCCACCCGGCTCATGGAGGCGCCCCCCAAGATCGTCGCCTATCGCGGCACCATGGGCCATCTTCACCGCTGGGACCCCGCTTCGCTCCTGTCCTATCTGAGTTCGCGCGTGGATTGCATCGTCTGCGTCTCCGACGCCGTCCGCCGCTACCTCAAGGAATTCGACATCCCCGACTCCCATCTCGAAGTCATCTGGAAGGGACACGATCCTTCCTGGTATTCTCCGGCCCCCCGTTCGGCCCTCTCCGAACTGGGCATCCCGCCGGAGGCCACCGTGGCCGGTTTCGTCGGCAACATCCGGCCCGTCAAAGGCGCCGACGTTCTGTTGCGCGCCTTCGACGACGTCCGGGCGGAGGAAAACCTCCATCTGATCCTCATCGGCGAAGTCCGCGATCCCCACATCGCCCGCCAGATCGGCAAACAGCCCCACGTCCATTTCCTCGGCTACCGCCCCGACGCCGCCCGGCTCGCCGGCGCCTGCGACATCGCCGTCATGCCCTCCATCGAGCGCGAAGGCCTGCCCAAGGCCATCTTGGAAGCCATGGCCCTGGGCATTCCCCCCGTCGTGACCGGCGTCGGCGGACTTCCCGAACTGGTCGAGGACGGGAAATGCGGCCTCGTCGTGCCGCCGCGCGACGCCGAGGCCCTCCGCGACGCCCTCCGCGCGCTGGCCCAAAACGCCGAGCTGCGCCGCCGCTACGGCGCCGCCGCGCGCGCGCGCATCGAAGGTCCGTTCAACTTCCGCCACACCGCGGAGAAAACCCTCGCGCTCTATCGCCGGCTGCTGGAATCGCACGCGGGAACCGTCCCTCATTGATTCCCATGCGGTTCCTCGTTCTCCTGCTGGTCGCCTGGTTGCTGGACTCCGTTCCCGCCGCCGCGCACGAATGGTTCGCGGCCGATCCGCCCCTGCTCAGCCTGAGCACGGGCGCCGCCCAGATTTTCGACAGCCATCAGGAACTTTACTGGAACGTGGAATATCGCCCGGCCTTCCGTTTCTACCACGTCGGCCCTTGGCTGTCCTTCGGCACCGGCAAACACCGCGAGTTCTACGCCGCCGTCGGCGGGCTGCTGAACCTCGAACTCGGGCGCGGCTGGGTGCTCACCCCGAGTTTCGGCGGCGGCTATTACAACGCCTCCAGCGGACTCGACCTCGGCTTCGACGCCGAATTCCGCACCGGCCTGGAACTCGCCAAGCGCTTTCGCAACGGCCATCGCCTCGGCATTTCCCTCGCCCATCTCTCCAACGGATCGCTCAGCGAGAAGAACCCCGGCACCGAAACCTTCGGCGTTTCCTATTCCCTCCCCCTCGATTTCCGGTTCCGCCGCGCCCCGGACGTTTCCGTTCCGGAACGGGCGGAATGAGTCTCCGCCTTTGCCTCGCCGCCCCGCTTGGGGTATAGTGGCTCCCCAACGTGATTTTCTTCTTCCAGATTCTGTGCGTGCTCGGCCTCGTCGCCTGCGGCTTCTTCGCGCGGCGGCGCGGCCTGTTGTCCGCGCACGGCACCAACGACCTCGCCCACGTCGCCCTGTCCATCGTCTATCCCGCGCTCATTTTCGTTTCGATCACGGAACTGTCCTTCGCCGACCTGCGCGCGAACCTGACCCTGCCGCTCCTCGTCATGGCCATCGCCCTGATCGGCTTCGGCCTCGGCCTGCTGGCCGTGCGTTTTCTGGGCAACGTGGCCAAGGATACCGCGCGGGCGTTCCTGTTCCATTGCCTCATCAACAACTATTCCTTCCTCCCCCTGCCCCTCGTGCTGTTCCGCTATGGCGATGCCGGCGTGGCGTTGCTGGTCTTTTCATCCATCGGCTATGAGGTGTTGCTGTGGTCGTTGGGGGTCATGCTGTTCTCCCGCGCCGAACGCAAGCGCGACCAGCTCAAATCGCTGTTCAGCCCGCCCTTCGTGGCCCTGCTGCTCAGCCTGGCCTATGTCGTCGCGCGCGATGTCTTCCCCTGGCCCGCCCCCCCCGCCTGGCTGACGCTGGCTGGCCAGACCGCGCGCGCCGCGCTAAAGACCCTCGGCGCGGCCACCATCACCATGTCCATGCTGGTGGCCGGCAGCCGCTTTGCCACGCTGCCTTTCCGCGCCATGCTGGGCTGGCGCATTTGGCTGGTTTCCGCCATCCGGCTCGTGGCCGTGCCGCTCGTAATGATCCCCATTCTGCGGCTGATGCCGCTCGACCCCACCGCCCGCGGCATCCTGTATATCATTTCCGTAATGCCCTCCGCCATGGTCAGCGTGCTGTTTTCCGAGCGCTACGGCGGCGATACCGAATTCATTGCCGGCGGCCTGCTGCTGACCCACCTGTGGGCGTTGATCACCGTGCCGGTCTTCCTGGCGTGGGCTTTTTGAGGTGGCCATGACGCGCTTGCTTTCCATCGTGCTGCTGCTGACCCTCCTGCTGCCCGGCGCGGCCCAAGCCCAGACCGACACCCTGTGTTTTGTGCAATTCATCCATCCCGGCCTTGAGCACCAGCCCGATACCCCCTCCGGCCGCTCGTGGAACACCGCCCCGCACCGCCGAAAGTTTTTGCTGAACCCCGGGCGCTACCAAACCGCCCTCGCTGCGGCCCCGCAATCCGGCCACCTCGTTTTTTGGGGTGAATACGAGCCCCCCACCCACCTTGTGCAAACCTATCCGGCCCCCCTTTCCGATGGCCCGCAATATCTCTTCACCCCCGCCCCCGTTCCTTTTTATCCCAACGATCCGCCGCTGATGAACACCGACCCGTTTGTCTTTGGCAACCATTTCATCTACAGCATCTGCAAGCAAAACAACAAGCGCGGACCCACCGCCATGCAGCGCCTGGCCCGCGGCTCCGTCATCCTCTTCGGCTCCGGCCGCGACCGCAACCGCTTCGTGGTGGACACCGTTTTTGTGGTGCGCGACTACGTGGACTGCACCCTCAACACCTACCGCGAACAGTTGGCCGACATAGTGCCACCCGAATATTTCCACGCCGCGCTGGAACCCATCGCCTACGAAACGCAAGTCCGCAACCTCACCCCCTCCGCCACCTTCCGGCTGTATATCGGCGCCACGGTGGAAAAACCCTTTGCCGGGATGTATAGCTTTTTCCCCTGCCAGCCGGCCGCCACTGGCCAGCCGCAAGGCTTCGCCCGCCCCGCCATCCACCGCCCCGGAATTATTACCGATAACCTCACCCAAGGCCAACGGATGAACCCCCAATCCGACCTCGCCGCCGTGCAGGAGCTGTGGCAGGACGTGGCGCAACAAATCCTCGCGCAGGGCTTGGCGCTCGGCGTGCATGCCGACCTGCCGCGCCTGCCCTGAAATCCGGGACTTGACCCATCCCGACCCCTCGCGCACAATGCGCGCCAACTTGCATCCTTAGCGGGCGTAGCTCAATGGTAGAGCTCCAGCCTTCCAAGCTGGCTACGTGGGTTCGATTCCCATCGCCCGCTCCACTTGCCCCCCCAAAAAAAAGGCAAACCAGCCGGAGAACATCAACGCAAGCGACGCCAGAGATGCAAAAGACGCAAGCCGGAAAAAAATAAAACCGAGCAGGAACGCAGGAAAAACAGGAAAACAGGAATAGCCCCAAAAAAGGGCTTAGTCCTATGTTATCAGGCAAACCAGCCAGAGAACATTAACGCAAGCGACGCCAGAGATGCAAAAGACGCAAGCCGGGAAAAAAATAAAACCGATCAGGAACGCAAGAAAAACAGGAAAACAGGAAAGAAACTTTTCGGTGTGATGACAAGGCGCCTTTCTGCCTTTTCCTGCGTTCCTGGGTTTCTTATTTTCCTGCTGATTCTTGGGTCGGTTGCGGCGTTTGCGTTGAAACGGCTTCAAAGTTTTCCACGGTGTGGAAATTATGTTTCCACACTGTGGAAAAACAGGGTGCGCAAGGCCAAATTTTTTCCACACAATGGAACAACTTTGAGGCCACTTATCCACACAATGGAACAACTTTGGGGGTACTTTTCCACACTGTGGAAAATTCGGCGGCAAAAGTTCCACGGTGTGGAAATTTATTTATCCCGCACCGGCGGGATTTTCTACGCAATAGAAAACCTTTCCGCGATTTTTCCACGCAATGGAAAATAGGCGAGTGCCGAGCCCAAGTCCGAAGGACGCCGGGCGAACGCGAGCTCTATAGCGACCGCACAGCCGGGCGAGCCAGCGAGCCATAGCGAGCGCAGCGGCAACCATTGAGGTCAGTTTATCCCGCGCGGGCGAGTTTTTCCACAGTGTGGAAAAGCCGGCTATGGGGCGTTGCTGGTCGCGCAATCAGCGCCATTTTCCCCCACCCCACCCAGGGGAGACCACTACCTTGTGACACAAGGTACCTTGGATGACAAGGTAGTATGAAAAATCCGCGCTTTTTTAATGCGATTTTTCCGGGCTTGGCGGCTCTGCGCGAGGTCATCTTTTTGTTTTTTCTCGCCAAGACGCCAGCGGGACAAAAGAACGCAAACAGAGGGGATTTTCCGGGTTTAATTGTAGGACTGGAACGGTCGCAGACCTTCCAGCCGTTCCCGGCGGGAAGGTTTCATTCTTCAACCATTCCTGCCCTACAAAAGCAGCCGGTTGGATTGTTGGGGACTGTTTTCTTCCTTTGCGCGCTTTGCGTCTCTGCGCGAGGTTATCTTTTTGTTTTTTCTCGCCAAGACGCCAGCGGCGCAAAAGAACGCAAACAGAGGGGATTTTCCGGGTTTAATCCCGAAAAATGCATTTGGGCATAGGGGTTGCGTCATCACCCGATGAACACTGGGTGATTTGAGGGTGTTATTCGTTTGGATCAATGGTGACG
>Ga0255341_1005099_pt1 | contig 13217 bp, 11 predicted proteins | sample wastewater_treat_8_FD_192418 | JGI IMG/M metagenome (GOLD analysis project Ga0255341, IMG submission 192418) | Wastewater microbial communities from Lulu Island WWTP, Vancouver, Canada - plant12 | ecosystem: Engineered > WWTP > Wastewater > Unclassified | place: Canada: Vancouver, British... | reverse complement strand
TGCCCTTAAAATCGGAAAAACGGATACGAAAAGTCGATTTAAATTGGTAAAATTCGCCGCACGGCTCAACAGAAATCGGGCAATCGACTTTTTGCGCCGTAAGCGCCGAACGCAACTCCACCACAGGATTTTCCGTTAATTCATCGCAGAGACAGACCGCCACTTTAACATCTTCGGGTAAGTAACCCAACTGATTGACACGCACCCACAATGCACCGGATACATACATGGCAAACATCACAAAACCAAAGGCAACAAACAACTTTTTCATACGTTTTGGATTTTAAAATTTTTAACGACAAGTTCAATTTCACAAAAATACATTTTTTTCACCATTGTACCAAATCTGTTTTTTTGGCAAAATAACTCTTGCAAAAGAGTAGTTCTTTTCGTTTTTTTTGAGTTACTTTGCATCTTCATTTAAAACAAACTATGGCACACATTTTTAATCCCTATGTCATTACCATTTTAATGCTGGTCTGCTCTAACTGCTTTATGACTTTTGCATGGTACGGTCACCTGAAATTTATGAGTAACAAAGCATGGTTTTTGACTGCTATTGTCAGCTGGCTAATAGCGCTGATAGAATACCTGATAGCCGTTCCTGCCAACCGCATCGGCTTTGAAGTCTATACGCTGCCGCAACTCAAAATCATTCAAGAAATGATTACATTGTTAGTGTTTATCCCGTTTTCGGTCTTTTTCATGCACCAGCCGTTCAAATTAGATTATGTGTGGGCTATGCTTTGCCTGCTTGGTGCGGTCTATTTTATGTTCAGAAGTTGAAAAAATTTAAAACAAGATAATTATCAAACCATTTTCCTATGCAAACATCGTTTAGTTGCTTTGGGCGCACATCCGAAGAAGTAGCCAACACACTGACCCACTTAATCGGTATTGTATTTGCATTCGTTACTGCTTACCTACTTCTGACGCGTTGCGCCGAAGGTTCGTGGCAAGAACTATTTGGTATGGCGGTATTTTCGGCGGCTATGCTCTTTATGTACACCGCATCAACTGTTTACCACTGGACATTACCCGGCAAAGACAAGCGCGTGCTGCGCTATTTCGACCATATTTGTATTTATGTGCTTATAGCAGGCTCGTACACACCCATTTGGCTGTGCGTGGTGGGCGGCACGTGGGGTTGGGTAGCTTTCGGATTGATGTGGGGCGTAGCTGTGGCGGGCGCTATAGGCAAATTAGTGGCTTTGGGCAAACATCCGCGATTGTCGCTTACTATTTATTTGGTAATGGGTTGGTCGGCAGTGTTCGCCGTAGTGCCGATATGGAAAGCGATGTCGGCAACTTCGCTCCTGTGGCTTTTGGCAGAAGGCTTTTTCTACTCGTCAGGTACTTACTTTTACGCTCACGACGATAAACGCCCGTTTTTCCACGCTGTGTGGCATCTGTTTGTTTTAGGCGGCACGGTCTCACATTCTATGGCACTCTGGACACTAATGGCATAAAAAAACTCGGGAATGCACCACGCACTCCCGAGTTTTGGGTCTTTGGAACGACAAAATCCCAATAAGTAAATTTATTTCCATTCTACAAGATTAATATCAAAGTCAAGCCAAACTTTTTTATCTTTGCAATCTTTTGACAAATAAACTTTTTGAAGTACAGGCGATTTGAAATACACTGCTTCTAATTTTTTATTTTCTGACAAATCAACAGAAGTAAAAAGGTTTCCGGAAGCTTTTAAATATTTTAAATTAGGAAATTTTTCTATTCCTTTCAGACTAGTTAAATTATGACGCCTACAATCAATTTTTGTTACAGCATTAGCTTCTATTTGTGAAATTTTTCCATCGGAATTCAAATCGTATTTTTTTAATAAAAATTGTAAGAATCTAGCATCTTCAACACCTTCTTCCACATTCACAAATATATCCGACGAAACAACAGCAGATTGTGGCTCATTTTCTTTTGACACACTATTATCCGTGTTTTGATTTTTTTCAGATGAAACAACATTTCTATTATCGGTAAATTCTATAATATAACCTGTAGTAATAGCACTTCGTTGCATATAAATCGGACCTACTATCATTTTATTTGATACCGTTGTCGCTATATTAATAATAGCTTGACCATCTTTCAAATTTGCATTTCTAAACATTTCTGTGCGAGAATTGTTAGTTAATGCTTTCTGTGAAAGTCCTCCAATACCTAATATATAAGTAGAGGTAGCCATACCTGACACTTCTTTCAAAATACGATAATTGTTGTGTGCCAACACTACACTGGTTTGCACTACATCATTATTCACATAATTAGTAGTGTTCAGACCTGCACAACTTGCAAGAAAAACGGCAACACACACCACAAATACAAATTTAATTACTTTCATAGCATATTTTTTGGGTTGCAAATTTTTTGATAAGTCTTGTTTCATAAATTTCAATTTTTTTAATTTTGTTAATTATTTTTTTCTCGACTTTTACGGTGTGCCAGTCGTCGGCAGAAAATTTAGGATTTAGAATAATTTCGCCCGTGTTACCGTCTACGTAGGTTACTATTCTGATAAATTTTACATTCATTTCATAGGCTTACATTTTAGTTTGATACTATTTCGTTGCAAATATAGTATGTAATATCTGATTTTGTCAAATTTTTATTATTAATTAACTTTTGCGCTTTAATTTTCTGAAATTTAGTCATTTTATTTAACTTTTTTAAACTAATATTGTAATATTTTTTATTGAATTCTTTGCTATCATTTCCATATCCTTTCCTTTCGTTTTTTTCTTGTGCATTTTTTAATAATTGTAGGTATTTTTCTTGTTCTTTTTCATTTTTAACGCTTATTTTTGTACCGTTGATGTAGATTTCGCCTTTTTCGATTTTTTCAAGCCAAAGTTTTTCCCTCTCTTTTTCGGTGTAGATTTTATTTCTGTAATATATAGGTAAATTTAATTTTGTGCCGTTAGGTGCGGTATAATATTCTTTTGTGTTGTCTGCTATATATTTATTTTTTTTTGCATTATAGCTGTTAATATAGTTTTTTCCTATACCTGCAGATGTGAAAATTTGAGGTTTAAACCCCTTGTGCTTTTCGTCGATTTTTGTCAGGTATTTTATTATATAATTTATAGTTTTTTCGTTTACATATTCCCCGACCCAAATATTCCCGTAGCTCCATTTTTTTTGGATAAATTCTTTATCTTTTTCTGTAAATATAATACCGTGTAAGTGTATTCTTTCTGTATTATTTTGACCTAATTCTGTAATTAGCCAATGTTTAATACTTTTTTTTTCATTTTTTCGCCACCTTTCGAGGAATAATCTCACGGCATGACCTGCGACTGCGTTGCTTTCAGCGAATTTTATTTTTTCTTTTAAATATATAAGGCTTTCATTTGTGAATGTGAGAGTTACAAATTTTCCCGTAGTATCATTTTTTATTTCTTCTAATAGTCGTACTTGCCATTCTCGACTCTTTTTTTTAAGACATTCTTCGCAATTGCCACACCCTACGCTAACATATTTGAGCCGTTCATCTTCTAATATTGGCGGATGATAATTATTTTTTTTTGTTGGTAGATATTTTTTATTTAGTAGTAGTTTAGGATAAAGACACATTTTTTGTTTTTTTTTCCTATTAAACAACAAGCGCCATCGCGTATGCGATAATAAAGGCGCAACTCCTTGGAATGCCCCCGCTGACTCGGAGAGCGCTAGCTCGTAGAGCGCGGGGGCGTAAAGTTGAGTCTTTTCAATATTCAATTTTGTCCATTTTTTTAATGTATAAATGATACAGCGATGTCGGCTAGTTTTCCGATTACGTTAATTCCAGCTTGCCATAACATTGCGCTTTTTATGGTTTTTGCGTTTTTTATTTCTGCTTCGATTTTTTCTCGTCTAACTTTTATATCTTCTTCTTTCCATTTTATGTTTTGCGTGATTTCTTCGATTTCTTGCGCTATTTTTGTTATTTCTGCCTGATTTAGTTTTCCTTTTGAGAATTCGTTTAATGTTTTAGCAATTAGTAGAGAAGTGTTGATGTTTGATTGTTTGATTTGATTTTCGGCTGTTCTGATAATTATTTCTTTTTCTTTTTTGCTTATGTCTTTCAAATTTTCTTCTTTCGTTGCCTCTGCAGTTAATTTTCTCAATTCTTGTGCTCTTTTGTTATTTTCGTTAATAATGGCGTTAATGTCGCTATTAATAGTTTGTTCTTGTATTGTTTCTTTTATTTCCATTATTCCTGCGTTGGCTTTTTCAAATTGCGTTCGATGTTTTTCTGTTTCGAGCTTTTGTATTAATAGTTTGCTCTCATTGCTTAATTTTGTGGCAGATTTTTCGTAGTGGTTTTTCAATTCTTCATTTACTGCTACCATGCTGTTGCTTTCGCTCGCTTTTGCGTCTGCTTCTCTTCCTTTTGCTTTGTTTAGTGCTATTTCGCTGGCCATTAGTGCGCCTTGCATAATATCCAGCCGTTCCATATGTGGAGTGCCAACGGACACGTTACTGCCTTGCGCACCTGCGGTCGAAGATTGCCCGCCTGCTCCGCCTGCTCCGCTGTACATTAAAGCAGGATTTAGTCCTGCCTCTTGCAGTTGTAACATTTTCGCTTGAGGCGAGTATAAATCTTGATAAAGTGCACGTGTGCGACTATCGGCGTTATTAGCTTGCGCTTCGCCGTACGTATAGTTCAATGCTTGCATTTCTTTTGCCGTTCGGATATTCTCTGCATTTTGTATTGAGGAGAATATTCCGTTGACTAATGCTCCGCCTATATTTCCTATTATTGCCATATTTTTCGTTGCTTTTTTTTATAAAAAGCGGTACGGTTTTTCCTTGATAAATTGTTTTCAGCTGTTCGGTAAACCATTTATTTCCTTGTGTATAGTCAAGGCGTGGAGTTATAGACGCTATGCCCATTATTAGGCACGGTTCATCGCAACGTATAACAATGTTGCCCCCTTGTGCATTTTGCTCTGCTCCTCGCCCTGCCAATGTTCCCAGAGGTTGATTTTCGCTTTCGGCGGTTGAGACAACCTCTTCGAATACTATTTCAGATGAATAGCCTCCGCAGTATATTGGTGTTTCTGCCCGTCTCATAGCTTTCTCACTGTAAACTGCTTCTTGCCAATCTTCATATGTACCCCCGCTTATTGCAATTCGATTAAGCATATTATATACCTTTTGGGCAAGGTTTAAAGCGTCGAGCGTAAAGCTGTCGCCTGTTGTATCTATCGCGGTTATAGCTGCAATACCATTTTCGCCTGTTATCCAATCGGTTTGTATCCAATTGTTAAATATGTCAGATTGGTAGGTTTTTACCACTAAACCGTTTTGCGTGAAAGCGTTAAAGCCTGTACCGCTTGCCGTAGCTCTGACTATTTGGCTATATGGTAGTTTTAAATCAATGTCACTACCTTTGAGTGTTATTTTGTCGCCGATGTTATTTTGCGATAGTATTATTTGACGCATTTCGTCAATATTTTCTAATTTAAAAGGTAATAACTTCGTGTTTCCTATTTCTAACCCTTCAGGTATAATAGTGATGCCTGCGATCTGTGCATTTGTCCATTCACCGTTGGCACCGAATTGGCTATCATCGAAATTAAAGGTGATAACTCGTTTGTATCTAAAAACAGTTGGAATTGGCTTATTGACAGGTGGTTCTATGTAATAATTTATGTCCGTTACATTTTTATAAGCATTTGGGTAATTTCCGAATGTGTAATATTGTTGTGCTCCTACGTGGTATAGTCCAATGTTTTCGAGCAGGTATTCATCTTCTTTGTCATCGATTATTATGGCGTGTTTTTTTGTAACCGCTGTCCCTGTTATCGTGTGCGGTGTTTCTTCTGATACAGGGACAGGTTGCCAAATATCAGGTACTACTTCTTGATATAATTTAGCATTTATGTTTGGCGTATAAGTGTTGCCGATGATGTAAGCATTTTCTTCTTGCTTATTCGCATAATAATTTTTAAAAATATCAAAATATGCTAAAATAGGAATTGCGTTAAATTCGAGCGGGCAAAATCTGTCATTCTCTAAATCCATAAATCCATAGCCTCTTACACCTGTATAAGCAACTAATGAGCTACTCGATATTTGGCACGTGTCAATATTCTGAAATTTTTCTTTATACCATTGGTAGGAGTGTATAACGGTAGTATCTGGTTTCCATGTAGGGAGGTAAACTTCGTCCATTTTCATGCCTATATTAATGGGATTATTATGCAATACTCCCTGATATAGGCGTATAGGTATTTGGAATACATCGAGTTGAAATTTAAAGCTACCAAATAATGGTGAAATTGTTGGTATAGTTCTAATTTTACTACCTAAATTAATATCGAAAGTATCCCCGTTTAGTCCTATTTCTGTAAGGAATGGCACGAGTGTGCCGACATTCATTGTACTGCGGAATATTCTCGAAAGGTCGTGCGTACTTCTTTCGTAATTGTGCAGTTGTACTTTCATTTTGTTACCACTGCCGAGGCGGTCTCCTCCTATTGTTTTTGTTATATTCATTTTTTAAAAGTTTTTTCGGTTAGTACTAAATTCATAACAGCAATAAGCATATAAGGCTTACTTTTAATATATTCCAACGCCTCAATAAGAGTGTTAAAATTTTTTTCGGATACAATTTGATTTCCGATAACGATTTGATGTCCTTTTTTTGAAGATACGATAGTAAATGGTGTATCTTCAACATTGGTAAATTTAAATTCTTCGTTAGTTTTTTCTTTTTTATTCGAAGAGTCTTTTTTTTGCCTCGCCGTCTCCCCGTTCAGCGGTTAATAATTTATGATTTGGGTATAAAAAAAGCGTGGAGACTGTCAGTTTATCTCACCTGAGGCATCGGCAAACGCCCAACCAGAAATAAACAACCACCTCACGCTCGCCGATATATCGCATAATGGATATACACAGGAGCATAGACGTTCGGATTGTTTTCCTTCATGGTTTGAAAAATTTTGCCGAATTTTCGTACGAAGGTAAAAACTAAACGCTTCTCTAAAATATGTCTGCTAAACCGAAAGCCGCTGCCTTCGTTTTTTGTTTAACGTTGCAAATATAGAGTTTTTTTAAGCTTTCTCCAAACATTTGTGGGGTAGTTGCAAAAAATTTCAAAAAAAAGCGAAAGAATAAATAGCTCTTCCGCTTTTAAAAGGGTTTTATTGTAAAACTCAACAATTAAAAAATAGTTTTCAGTTGTATGGTTTGCGTGCGGTCGGGACCTACGGAAACAATTACAATCTCCGTTTTTGTCAATTCTTCTATTTTTTTCAAATAATTTTTAGCATTAGCGGGCAAATCATCAAAATTACGCACGGCGGTAACTTCCTCTTTCCAACCGGGCATCTCTATATAAACGGGTTTGCAACGTTGCAATTTGTTCAACGTGCTGGGCACATAGTCAATCGTTTCTCCGTCCAACTCGTAAGCATTGCAAATTTTCACCGTTTCTAATCCCGAAAGCACATCGAAAAGCATGATAGAGAGATAGTTGATACCTGAAATACGACAAGCGTGCCGCAAACCCACCGCATCGAGATAACCTACACGGCGCGGGCGTCCGGTAACCGTGCCATATTCGTGACCGCGTTCGCGTATGTAGTGAGCAATATCGCCATCAAGTTCGGTAGGGAAAGGACCTCCGCCCACACGCGTAGTATAGGCTTTGCAAATGCCCAAAGCTTTATCGATGTAGCGCGGTGCAAGACCTGTGCCGAGCGGCACACTTGCGGCTGTGGGACTACTCGACGTTACAAACGGATAAGTGCCGTTTTCGATACAAAGCATCACGCCTTGAGCACCTTCAAACAAGATTTTGGAATCTTTTTCCACTTCGGCATTCAACAAAATGGAAGTATCGCAAATGTAAGGTTTCAGGCGTTCACCATACGCCCGATATTCGTTGTAAAGTTCTTCAAAATTCATCGGCTCAAGTCCCAACATCGCTAATTCTCTGTTTTTCACCGCCAACGCATCGTGCAACCGTTCGGCAAAATAATCAGCGTCAATAAGGTCGCCCATACGAATACCGATGCGACTATATTTGTCGCTATAAGCGGGTCCGATACCTTTTTTGGTTGTGCCTATCATTTTACCGCCTTTGGCAGCTTCGTAGGCACCGTCGAGCATAATATGATAAGGCATAATTACCGTAGCACGGTCGGAAATGAACAGTTGAAAATCGGTAATTCCACGCTCTTTAAGCCCGTCCAATTCAATCAAAGCGGCTTTCGGATTAATTACCATACCGTTTGCCATCACGTTTTTGATACGCGGATTAAACACTCCCGAAGGAATAGATTGTAAGGCGTATTTGTTGCCACCAAACGTAATGGTATGTCCGGCGTTATTGCCACCTTGAAAACGCACAACCACATCGGCGCGCTGTCCTAAAAAGTCGGTCATTTTTCCTTTACCCTCGTCGCCCCACTGGACGCCGACAACGACTAATCTGCTCATAAATACATGTTTTTTTAAAATTTGATAGTTGCGTACTACACACTATTTTAAATGTTAATCTATAATTTTGTTTCTTATTCCCATTCAATGGTTGCAGGCGGTTTGGAAGTGATGTCGTAAACAATACGGTTCACGCCTTTCACTTCGTTCACAATGCGGCGACTGATAATATCCAGCACTTCGTAGGAAACGCGCGCCCAATCGGCTGTCATACCGTCAATACTCGTTACGGCACGAATGCCCACCGCATAATCGTAAGTGCGTCCGTCTCCCATTACACCAACGCTTTTTATATTCGTCAGCACAGTAAAATATTGCCAAATTTCTCTATCTAAGCCTGCTTTGGCAATCTCTTCACGAAGTATTGCGTCACTTTCACGCACAATGTGCAATTTTTCTTCGGTAATGTCGCCAATGATGCGAATGCCCAATCCCGGTCCCGGGAAAGGCTGCCTCCAAACAATGTGGCTCGGAATGCCCAACGCCTCACCGAGAGCGCGCACTTCGTCTTTGAAAAGCACTTTCAGCGGCTCTACCAGCTTAAATTTCATATCTTTGGGTAATCCACCTACATTGTGATGGCTTTTAATGGTTTGTGCGGTTTTTGTACCGCTTTCTATCACATCGGCATAGATTGTGCCTTGCGCTAAAAAGTCAAATTCGCCCAATTTTTTGGACTCTTCATCGAAGCAGTAAACAAACTCATTTCCAATTAGTTTACGTTTTTGTTCAGGGTCGGTTACGCCCGCCAATTTGTCCAAAAAACGCTTTTGAGCATCGATGCGCACCACATTGATACCAAACAGATTTTGGCACATAGTCATCACTTGGTTGCCTTCGTCCTTGCGGAGCAAACCATGGTCGATGAACATACAGGTCAGTTGCTGACCTATTGCCTTGTGTATCAGCACAGCCACCACAGTCGAATCGACACCTCCGCTCAATCCGCAGAGTACTTTTCTATCGCCTACTTGCTCGCGTATTTTGGCAATTTGTAAATCGATGTACGAACCCATTGTCCAATTTTTTTCAGCCCGACACACTTTGAACACAAAATTCGCCAAAATATCATTGCCGTACGTACTGTGACGCACTTCGGGGTGGAATTGCACCAAATAGATGCCGCGCTTTTTATCGTAAATAGCTGCCGACAGATTATTGGCACTTTTAGCCGCCAATTCAAATCCTTTCGGAATAGCAGAAACATAATCGCCGTGACTCATCCACACATCTTGCGTTGCAGGCAAACCGTCGAACAGCGGACAACTGCCGTCAACTACGGTTATCGGCATTTTACCGTATTCTTTGGTAGAGCTTTTTTCTATTTTTCCGCCATAGTGCAAACAGGTTAGTTGCATACCATAGCAGATGCCCAAAATGGGCAAACCAAGGTCGAAAATTTTCGGGTCGCAACCGAAAGCATCGGCTTCGCACACACTTTTGGGACCGCCGCTAAACACAATACCTTTCACATCGGGAATGGCGCGTATTTGCTCTGCCGTGAGTTGATGACTACGCAATTCGCTGTAAACACCAAATTCGCGTATACGCCTTGCTATCAGTTGGTTATATTGACTTCCAAAGTCGAGAACTAAAATTTTATCGTAATTCATTGTGGTACAATTATTTCGTATAGTTTGGGGCTTCTACCGTAATATCTACATCGTGCGGATGGCTCTCGCGCAAACCGGCATTTGTGATGCGTATAAACGTACCGTCGCTTTTGAGATGTGCAATGTCGGGCGTTCCGCAATAGCCCATGCCCGAACGTATGCCACCGCAAAGTTGATAGAGCGTATCGCCGACAGAGCCTTTGTAAGCCACACGACCTTCGATGCCTTCGGGCACCAACTTTTTCGCTTGCGTATTTTTGGTTTGGAAATAACGGTCAGCCGAACCGCGTTTCATTGCCATCAACGAACCCATGCCCACATAGATTTTGAATTTTCGTCCTTGGAAAACAACTTCTTCGCCGGGGCTTTCCGTACAGCCCGCCAACAGCGAACCCAACATTACCGCATCGGCACCGGCAGCCAACGCTTTCACAATGTCGCCACTGAATTTTATGCCGCCGTCGGCTATAACGCACACATTTTTATCGCGGCAATACTCCGCCACATCGTTAATTGCTGTAATTTGCGGCACGCCCACGCCCGCCACTATGCGAGTGGTGCAGATGCTTCCGGGACCGATGCCCACTTTTACCGTATTGGCTCCGGCTTCAATTAATGCAGCAGCAGCCTCTTTGGTTACAATGTTACCTGCAATTACATCTAATTGCGGAAAGGCTTTGCGGATGCTGCGTACCGTGTCAATTACATTTTTGCTGTGACCGTGCGCACTGTCCACCGTTACCACATCGACTCCGACTTTGACCAGAGCAGTAACACGCTCCAACGTTTCGGCGCCGACGCCCACCGCAGCACCGCAACGCAAACGACCACGCGCATCTTTGCAAGCATTCGGGAAATTTATTACGTTGTCGATGTCCTTGCTGGTGATAAGTCCTACCAAACGGTTTTCATCGTCCACAATCGGTAACTTTTCAATGCGGTTTTCCCACAAAATCTTTTTAGCGTCTTGCAGCGAAGTGCCTATTTTTGCCGTTATCAAATTATCTTTGGTCATCACTTCCGACACTTTTTTTTTGTCAAGCGTCAAATATTTTATATCGCGGTTGGTAATGATGCCCACCAATTTATTGTCCTTGTAAACCACCGGCAGCCCGCTGATACGGTATTTGTGCAAAATCGCTTCCATATCCATCAGCGTATTATCGGGAGTGAGCGTTATGGGATTGGCAATCATACCGTTTTCGTACCGTTTTACCACTTCCACTTCGGCAGCCTGCTCTTCGATGCTCATATTTTTGTGAATAAATCCGATGCCGCCCTCACGCGCTATAGCAATTGCCATATCCGACTCGGTAACCGTGTCCATCGCCGCACTAACAATGGGAATGTTCAGGTCAATGTTGGGAGTCAAACGGGTTTTTAAACAAATTTGCGAAGGCAATATGGTTGATTCACTTGGAACCAGCAACACATCGTCAAAAGTTAGTCCTGTTCTGATTTTTTCTAAAGTCATATTTCGTATTTTTTTAGTTATCCATAATCAACTGTTTATCCTTCAATGCCGTTGCGGCGATAGATGTAGTCCACTTGCGAAAAATAGTAATCGAGTGTGAAACAGGCGTCCAACTCCGACCGTGTGAGCGACGCCATCACTTTGTCGTTTTGTGCCAAAAGTTCCTGATAATCGAGCCCTTCGCCCCATGCTTTCATTGCTACGGGCTGCACCGTGTCATAAGCCTCTTCGCGTGCCAATCCTTTCTCTATCAGTGCATTCATTACCCGTTGGGCAAAAATTACCTTTTTCGTGCGGTAAATGTTTTCCAGCATTACTTCAGGGAATACCACCAAATTTTCGAGAATATTTTTAAGACGGTCGAGCATATAGTCCAGCAACATAGTAGCATCGGGCAATACGATGCGTTCCGTTGCCGAGTGCGATATGTCGCGTTCGTGCCACAATGCCACATTTTCGTAGAACGTTACCATGTAGCCGCGCATCACACGGGCGCACCCGCAAATATTTTCCGAACCGATGGGATTGCGCTTGTGCGGCATAGCGCTGGAACCTTTTTGTCCTTTACCAAAATTTTCCTCCACTTCGTGCACTTCGGTACGCTGCAAATTGCGTATTTCCAAAGCAATCTGTTCGAGCGACGAAGCAATTACGGCGAGCGTTGCCATGTAGTAGGCGTGCCTGTCGCGCTGTATCACTTGCGTTGAAACTTTTGCGTGGTCAATTCCGAGACGTTCGCACACATATTCCTCTACAAAAGGCGGAATATTGGCAAAATTGCCTACCGCACCGCTTATTTTGCCGCACTCCACATCTTTGCAGGCAGCATCGAAACGTTGCAAATTGCGGCGCATTTCGGCACACCACAACACCCATTTCAGCCCGAAACTGGTAATGTCGGCATGTATGCCGTGCGTGCGTCCGATGCAAGGCGTTTTTTTAAACCGCACCGCTTGTTTTTCGAGCACTGCTATAAACTCCTCAAGGTCGCGGCGCAAAATTTGGTTCGCCTGTTTTATCAAATAGCCGTTGGCGGTGTCCACCACATCGGTCGATGTCAAGCCGTAGTGTACCCATTTGCGTTCGTCGCCCAGCGTTTCGCTTACGGCGCGCGTAAAAGCCACCACATCGTGGCGCGTTTGCTGCTCTATTTCGTAGATGCGCGGAATGGAAAAAGAGGCTTTTTTCCACAGTTTTTCCATGTCGGCGGGCGACACCACGCCAAGTTTGCACCACGCTTCGCTGGCGTAGAGTTCCACTTTCAGGTAAGCATCGAATTTGTTTTGTTCCGTCCACACGTTGCGCATCACGGGGCGGCTGTAGCGTTCTATCATAACTTTTTCGTTTTAGTTTTAATACAAAAAAGAGCAACGTACGGACGTTACTCTTCCTTATAATTTTTAGGCACACGCACCCTTACAAGAGAATTTTCCACAAGGAAAATGCAGGCTTATAAGGGAGTTGAGACGCATTCAACAAGTTGTTTTAAGTTGTTATTTAATGCTCACAAAAATAAAACTTTTTATTGAATTACGCAACAAAAGTTACCAACAATTAAAAAAAACCGATGGACACGCTTTAAGGCACCATCACTTTGCCCACCTCTTTGCCTTTCCTTACAATGTAAGTTCCTTTAGGCACTTCCAAAGTGCAGTTTGTAACATTTGTTCTTTGGGTTACCAGCC
>Ga0255341_1005096_pt1 | contig 13224 bp, 14 predicted proteins | sample wastewater_treat_8_FD_192418 | JGI IMG/M metagenome (GOLD analysis project Ga0255341, IMG submission 192418) | Wastewater microbial communities from Lulu Island WWTP, Vancouver, Canada - plant12 | ecosystem: Engineered > WWTP > Wastewater > Unclassified | place: Canada: Vancouver, British... | reverse complement strand
AGAATCAGACTAAGACTAAGAGAGTCACGCACACGTCACGTGATAATCACGCGGTAGTCACGCGTGACTCAATTGACGATGATGTTTTGGCATTTGGTGATGACGTTTTGGACGTTTGGCGTGAATTGAAAGGCAGTGATTACAAACCATCTCAAAAGTTCTGGCAGATGATCCAGGACTGGTATGAGGCAGGTGTAACCAAAAAACACGTAAAGTGGGCACTGATCCAGACCAGTGAACAAGCACAAACGCCATTTTATGTGCGTGAACTTGCGGTGACAATGCGTGACGATGATCCAGAGGTGCAAAACCAAAAGAACCTGGAAAAGTTTAGGCAACTATACAGGCAGAGCAAAAACCAGGCGGGCGGTGACAATGACGTACACGAATGACCAACGCATGGCATTTGTTATGCAACGCGCACAGGGCAAGTCATTTGACAAAATCGCAGACGATTTGGGAATCACTAAGCAGACTCTAATCAAGTGGCAAGGTGAACTGTTTGCACAGATTAGAGAACAAGAATTTTACGAGGTCCAGGCGATTACAGAGGCGTACGCGGTCACACGCAGGCAACGGTTTGATGCAACTGCACGAACATTAGGCGCGGTTCTGGCAGAACTAACCAGGCGTGTTGATACAGACCAACTGGCAGACATGGCAACGGACAAACTGGTCAACCTGGCATTGATTCTGGAAAAACGATTGATGCAGGACACAGGGCGTGAGTTGGTTAGTGTGCGCACGGGTGACGTTTTTGAGGATATACAAGGCACGTACATTGATGCAGATTAGTTGACCAAAACTTGACCAAAATTTGACCAGGCAGGCGCGTTTGTAATCGTGTCTGCCTGGTTCGTTTTGATGCAGTTATACAGTGATTAACAGTGATAGAACTGCGCAAACTGGACAATTTACCACATTAAAAAGCGGATAAAAACGGACACATAACAGGCGGTAACTGTGCAACTAAGCACATTAAAAGCGCAGACGGTGAACCTGATAACAGGCAGTTAATGGATTGTGCGGACTAAATCGGAGTAGTTTTGGAGTGAATCGAACAAAATCGAACCAGTTATACAGGCATTAACAGGTTATTATCAAGTCATAATGGGATAAACAAGCGAGGTCATGATGAAAAAAATTCTTATTCTGGTTCTTTGTCTTTGTTTTTCTTTTGGTCTGGTAGGTTGCAAAACAAGCAAGGTAAGCACGCCTGAAGCATGCGACTTAGCGACATACAAGAAATATGCCCTGCCATTAATGCAAGAATTAAGCGACATAGTAGACAAAACTGATATGAGTGATGCTTCAAGCAGAAAAGCGGCAAAAAGCAGTCTTCAATACTTACTTTTTAATATCAATCAAGTCAAGTGCAAAAATGATTTTCCTTTGAAACATGAAACACTTGAATATTCTGTGCGACATTTGATAGACGCCATTGATTACGCAGACAAAGGCGATTATGACGAAGCAACTTTGTCAATAAATAAAGCCACTTTGAATATTGAAAACTTTTTAGACTGGTCGGTAGACGTCGATTAATGCAATCAGTTATACTGCCATTAACTGCCTGCAGGACTATTACAGGCGCGGTGATTTGGTGAACCAACGTTTGTAAAATGGCAACGCAAGCCAGGCGGTCAATGCGTCCAGGCGTTTGTTTTGTTGGTCCAGTTGGAATTGCAGACTGGCAACCTGGTCACGTGCAGACTGTAATGACTGCGCAAAATCTGACAGTGTGATTAAGGCAGACGATTGTGCAGGTATATCAGTGACTGCCAGTGCCTGGTCAATTTGAACAAGGGGTGTACCAGTGGCAGACAGGTCACGCACACGCGTTAATACTGCCAGGTCATCAACTGTGTAACTGCGTTTTTTACCAGGCGTGTGAGGTGACAGGTGACGGGCAAAACGTGCAGACCATCTGCGCAGGGTTGCGGTTGAAACGTCCAGTGTTTGTGCAATTTGTCCAGGTGTAAGCATATGCGGTCCAGTTGTAAGCGATTCTGAAAAGCGGTCAAAAATCGGTTCTGCCTACATGTAAGCGATTTGACGTACACGATGCAAGCGCACACGATGTAAGCGATTCTGTAAGCGGATTACGTGCAAAGGGCGTGCCAGACAAAATATGGCATAAAAAATGGCAAGGTTTTGACCATATAGATGGTTCAAAGATGGAGTTTTTGGCACGAATTATGGTTATAAACAATCGTTTTACGGTCACGATAAGAGTGACTTATCATAACCATGAGCACACAAAACACACATTTTGACGCAAAACTGGCAGATCACTTGACCATTTTTGACCTGATTTGTCTGCAAAAACGCACTAATAATTTTGCGATTGTATAAGGTTTAGACGGTTTATGCGGGTTTTGGGGGTCTGGTAAAACGCGAGCAAAAAATAACAGAGGCGATTGTATGCGGTCTGTAATGACCAGGTTACGCGGTGTGTGCGATGCAGACGCGGTCCAGTGATCCAGGTAAAAGAATGACATGCGCAGATAAAGGTTTTGCCAGTTGCAATGAGTAACAGGTTAAGTACCAAAATGAACCGTATAAGTACCATTTTTGGATTTTTGGACGATTGACCAGGTGCAATAAAATCAATAATTCACACTATAAAAAAGCGATTACACGGATGACCAGGCAGACCAGGTGAACCGTTTAGACGGTCCAGAAACGGTCTATGCAGGCATGGGGCGTGTCAATCTCTGGACCAGGATCATCAGTGCAAACGTACGCGGTAAGCAGACGCACGCGCAGGCAGAATTGACGCATGGGTATTAGTGGCAATGTGTGTGCGTCCAATTCCTACCAGGATTCTGCCAGACGCAAAAAAAAGCCGATTTTTGGATGATATAGAATCCTGCTATGAATTAGACTTCACACGCAAACAAACTGCCAAAAATGGCGGTTTTATGTACAGAGTAATCTTAAATTTTTGGACAATCCAACGAGTAAAACATATGAGAATCGTTAGTAATGCTTGCGGATTACGGTCAATCGTAAAACTGTGAGTTATAATCCAGATAATTAAACCAAAAACCAGAGGTTGGAACTCTGGTTTAGCGGTGACAAAACTGCTTGCAGGCGGTGGTTTGTCGTGTGTATATGCAACTATCATATACATTCTACACAATCTGTTTTGTAACGTCAAGTCAAAACCTGCACGCAGAACTTAGTTTGGTCCAACTGGACCAGAAAGGTTGTGCGTATGGCACTGAACAAAATCTGGAATCTGCGTGCAGATCCTGCCTGGATAGAGTTAGTCAAGATCCAGGCAATCGAGGCAGGGCGTGACAATCCAGGCGCGTATGTGCGTGACCTGGTTTGTACACTGGCAAAAAATCCTACAATCAAAAACAGAATATTTGAGGTGATGCAGGGGGCGTGTGATGGTAAACCTGAATGATTACAAACCACGTGATGCAAGCAAGGGTTACAACTGGATCAAGATCAGAACCAGTCTGCTTGATGATCCAAAATATATGCGTTTGTCAGACCTGGCAAAGGTGATGTTTTTTGAGTTGTATCTGCTTGCAGGCAAGTCAGACGCAGGCGGATTAATTCTGGCAGGCGATGATCCTGTAATGGTCCAGGACCTTGCATGGATTCTGCGCAAACCAGACACAGAGATACAAAACGCACTGGACGAATTACAACGCGCAGGGTTTGTCAACCTGGACGATGATCAAGTTACAGTGTGCAAGTTTGCCAATGAACAAGGACCAGACGCAAGCGAAAAGCGCAAACAGTGGGCACTGCGTCAAGCAAAAAGACGCGCACTGGCAAAAGGTGAAGTCTGGATCGAACCAGACGCAGAACAAAATCAAAATCAAGAACCAGAAAAAGAAAAAAACACAGAACCAGATCAAGATCAAGAACAGATTAAGAATCAGACTAAGACTAAGAGAGTCACGCACACGTCACGTGATAATCACGCGGTAGTCACGCGTGACTCAATTGACGATGATGTTTTGGCATTTGGTGATGACGTTTTGGACGTTTGGCGTGAATTGAAAGGCAGTGATTACAAACCATCTCAAAAGTTCTGGCAGATGATCCAGGACTGGCACGAGGCAGGCGTGACGCAAAAACAGGCAAAATGGGCACTGATGCAGACCGTCAAACAAGCACAAACGCCATTGTATGTGCGTGAACTTGCGGTAACAATGCGTGACGATGATCCAGAGGTGCAAAACCAAAAGAACCTGGAAAAGTTTAGGCAACTATACAGGCAGAGCAAAAACCAGGCGGGCGGTGACAATGACGTACACGAATGACCAACGCATGGCGTTTGTAATGCAACGCGCACAGGGCAAGTCTTTTGACAAAATAGCAGACGATTTAGGAATCACTAAGCAGACGTTAATCAAGTGGCAAGGTGAATTGTTTGCGCAGATCAGAGAGCAAGAATTTTACGAGATCCAGTTGATTACAGAGGCGTACGCGGTCACACGCAGGCAACGTTTTGACGCAACTGCAAAAACTTTGGGCGCGGTTCTGGCAGAACTTGCCAGGCGTGTTGACACAGACCAACTGGCAGACATGGCAACTGACAAACTGGTTAATTTGGCACTGGTCCTGGAAAAACGTTTGATGCAGGACACAGGGCGCGAGTTAGTCAGTGTGCGCACACACGATGTATTTGAGGGCATCGAGGGCACGTTTATTGACGCAGATTAGTTGACCAAAATTTGACCAGAATTTGACCAGGCAGGCGCGTTTGTAATCGTGTCTGCCTGGTTCGTTTTGGCAGTGGTCCTGGACAATTTACCACATTAAAAAGCAAACAAAACCTGACAAAACCTGACAAAATCAGACTGTTTTGATGCAGTTATACAGTGATTAACAGTGACGAACTGTGCAATTGCGCACATTAAAAAGCGGTCAATGCGTCCAGATAGTTGGTGGTTAATGGACTGTTTTGGAGTGAATCGAACAAAATCGAACCAGTTATACAAGCATTAACAGACAGATATACTGCCAGTAACTGCCAGGACCATTACAGGCGCGGTGGTTTGGTGAACCAACGTTTGTAAAATGGCAACGCAAGCCAGGCGGTCAACGCGTCCAGACGTGCGGTTTGTTGGTCCAGTTGTGTCTGCAAGTGTGCAACCTGGTCACGCGCAAACTGCAAGGACTGCGCAAAGTCTGCCAGTGTGATCAGTGCAGACGATTCTGCGGATTGATCAGTGACTGCCAGTGCCTGGTCAATTTGGGCAAGGGGCGTGCCAGTTGCAGAGAGATCACGCACGCGAGTTAGAACTGCCAGATCGTCAACTGTGTAAGATCGTTTTTTGCCAGGTGTATGCGGTGAAAGGTAAGGGGCAAAACGTGCAGACCATCTGCGCAGGGTTGCGGTTGAAACGTCCAGTGTTTGTGCAATTTGTCCAGGTGTAAGCATATGCGGTCCAATCGTAAGCGATTCCAAAAAGCGGTCAATAATCGGTTTTTGCCTACTTGTAAGCGATGCAACGCACACGATGCAAGCGCACACGATGTAAGCGATTCTGTAAGCGGATTACGTGCAAAGGGCATGCCAGGCAAAATATGGCATAAAAAATGGCAAGGTTTTGACCATATAGATGGTTCAAAGATGGAGTTTTTGGCACGAATTATGGTTGCGATATAAAAGGCAATATCTCTTACAACTCAGGCGAAAAGATATATCACCTGCCAGGTCAAGACTATTACAGCGAAACAGTAATAAATTCAAAATATGGCGAACGCTGGTTCTGTACCGAGGAAGAAGCCATAGACAATGGTTGGCGAAAAGCCTGGGATTAAATTCAGCACCTGGGCGTTCCAGAACGACAAAAACAAGTAAGCGAATGAGCGATAACTGATCACTCCTGTTAACCTTGCTAAATATTGTATTGCCTGTTAGAATGATTATAGGCAATAGAAACAGCGAGTAAATGGAGCGATAAAATGGACAACAAGCTGATAGTTACACCCCCGGCAGACATCATCCAAGGCATTGATTTTGACCAGGCGATCACCCTTTGGCATGATGCGCTTGACCTACGGATCCGAACAGGTGAGCTTGCCAAGATCACCGCTACAACCTACAAGAGAGGTATGCAAAAATTCACAGATTGGATGCAGGCAGAACGCCCAGCCAGCATCAGCCCGGACACGATCCGGCAATGGTTAGCCTACATGCTCGAAACTAACCAAAAGAGATCCGTCAACACCTGGCTTGCTGGTGTCCGGTCCTTCTTTACCTGGTGCACTGATGCCCGGTTAATTCCTTACGATCCAACCGCCACAGTGAAAGGTGCAAGCCGGAAAGGTGAAACGCAGACACACCGCAAGACACCCCTAACCAATGCAGAAGTAAGACGCCTGCTGGCAATGCCAGACGCCAGCACAGCGCAAGGTGCAAGAGATTTTGCGATCCTGCACCTGTTCCTGTTCACTGCAATGCGTTCTGTTGAAATAAACCGCTCTGATCTGGGCGATTGGCAGACAATTGGAAATCAGCAGGTCATCTATTACCAGGGCAAAGGTCACGATGAAAAAGACGCTTTCAAGGTCATTGTCGAACCTGTTGCGGATGCTGTTCAGCTCTGGTTATCCTACCGGGGAAATAAACCAGGTCCACTGTTCACCAGCTTATCAGACCGCTCACAGGGTGAGCGTTTGTCACTACGAGCGATCCGCAATCTGATCAAAGATTACATGCTCAAAGCAGGCATTGACGATCCTAAGAAAACAACCCACAGCCTAAGACATACAGCGATCACTAATGCGATTGTCAATGGTGCAACGCTCCGCCAGGTGCAGGTGCTGGCAGGTCACGCAAGCGCAAACACAACCAGCATTTATATCCATAATGTGGACCGTCTAACTAACCCAGGTGAAAGGTTTATCGATTACTCAAACCACAATGGAAACGGTGAAAATCACACACAATAAATAACGAGCCAAAAAAACGCCCCAAAAACAGGGGTTTGTTCGAGTTTTGATCTAATGTTCAGGTCAAAACACCGTTACAATTCACTCATGAAAACACTTTACTATGGGGATAATCTGGAAATCCTCCGCAACAAGATCCCAGATGAAAGCATAGACCTCTGTTATATTGATCCACCTTTCAACTCAAAGCGATCCTATTTTCAGATTTACAACAACATCGGGGGAACTGAAGACAAGGCACAGGCACAGGCTTTTGTGGATACCTGGAAATGGGATGACCGAGCGATTGAAGGGTATTCTGAAATTACAACAAACGTCCATGGACGTTTTACAAGGCAAGCTATTGAGTTAATCAGAGGGCTGGAATTGGTTTTAGGCACAGGCGATCTGCTGGCTTATCTAATCCATATGACCTTGCGAGTCACAGAGATTTTCCGGGTGCTAAAACCAACAGGAAGTTTTTATCTGCATTGCGATCCGACCGCCAGCCACTATCTAAAATTAGTTTTAGACGCAATATTTTGCAGTCAAGGGGGAGATTTTAGGAATGAAATTGTTTGGAGAAGATTGGTCGGCGGAAAAAGTGACTCTAATCAGTATGGTAATAATTCCGACCGGATTTTGTTTTACACAAAATCCCAATCTTATTATTTTCTACCCCCGAGATTAAAAGAGCACAACAAAAAAACTGTTTCAGATTGGTATACAAAGGCAGATGAAAGGGGGAGATATGTTGCCCGCCCTCTGACTGCTGCTGGAGCAACCGGTGGAGATAGTGGGCAAGCTTGGAGAAATCGAGAACCAACTGGACATTGGACTGTCCCCCGCATTTTACAAAAACGTTACGAAACGGAAACCGGAAACAGCCTTAATGGAACGGTCAGAGAAAAGCTCGAAACACTTGCAAGAGCCGGGTATATAGACTTCAGTAAATCCGGCAATCCCTCGTGGAGAAGATATTTAGATGAAGCAACTTTACCCAGAATCCACGACCTATGGGTTGATGATGAAGTTAATTCAATAAGCCGGAATAGTGCTGAAAGAATGGGATACCCAACCCAAAAACCTGAAGCCCTGCTGGAACGCATTATCAAAGCCAGTAGTAGCCCAGGTGATGTTGTCTTGGATGCTTACTGTGGCTGTGGCACAACCGTAGCTGTAGCAGACCGTCTTGACCGCCAGTGGATTGGAATAGATATTACTTATCACTCAATTGGTCTGATCTTGAAACGTCTTGCAGGTAACAACGATAAACCCCCAGCTGATATTGTTGTGGACGGAATACCGCAAGATGTTGAAAGCGCAAGAGCTCTTGCCAACCGAGATGATGACCGGGTCCGAAAAGAATTTGAAAAATGGGCAGTGCTTACCTACACCAACAACCGGGCTGTGATCAATGAGAAAAAGGGTGCAGATAAGGGCATTGACGGGGTTGTTTACTTTGCCACCGGACTCGGAAAAACCGAGCGCATGGTAATTCAGGTTAAATCAGGTGGAGCAAACCGGGGAACAATTGCCACGCTCAAAGGAGATATGCAACGAGAAAGAGCAGAGCTTGCCCTGCTTATCACCCTGGACGAGCCCACAAAACCGATGATCTCAGAAGCTAAATCTGCTGGGGCATATGAGCACGCTCTAATGGGTCGCAGTTATGACCGCATCCGGATTGTTACTGTGCGTGAAATGATCGAACAGGATGCACGCATTGATCTGCCCTTATCTTATGATGCAGTAAAGTCCGCAAAAAAGCGTGCAGAAGATCTGCAAATGCGCATGGATTTATAAAAAACCCCTGTTCCAGTTGGATAAATTAATTCCTAAGAGGAGCTCCTACGTTATCTCTGAACCTACCATTGGCGATAGCGATAATATCGCCAAACCATCCAAAGCCAAACAATCCCATCGTGAAAGCATATAGAAAACCACGGCCGATGCGACCTACATAAAACAAGTGGGCGCCAAAAAATCCTAAGAAAATACATAGCCACAAGGCAGTACTTTTACTCTTATCACTTGTCTGGGTTACATAATTAGCTGGCATATTTCCTCCATTTCATAATTACTCCCAATTGATTGGCCTGCTCTTATTCTACCCCTCACTCACAATGGAAAGTCGTCCCAGAACGACAAAAAAAGATCGAGCCCTAAAAACGCCCCAAAATCACGATTAAAAATCAAAAAGGTATAAAGAGCACCCTCATATCAGGGGAATATGAGGGTGCTTTCGCTGTGCTTATCCCAGGGCAAGCCAGGACACAGCCAAGGAGATAACCAGCAGTTAAGCTACACCGTTTCTGTTCAGCTCATCCTGCAAATTTGCTTCCAACTGTTCCTGTGTTCCATACCGTAAGAACTCTGGACAGTGTACAGGCGCAAGCCTCGAAAACTTGCGCTTATCCGTTGCATATGGACCATAAAGCACCTGGAAACGGAACAGACCATAAAGAGCTTGATCGTCCAACTCACGCCCCAGCATAAGCAAGCGTGATTTGAAGGTCGGATTATCTTTGAACTGCAATGCCAGCGCATACGCCAGCGAGCGATCGGATCCTGGTCCAGCGTCATAACGGATCGCCCGAGCGATCAGGTCGTCGATACCCTCACCAATTGCACCGTTCACAGGCTTAGCCTTGCCGAAAATAGCAGCTGTCCCAGCCGAAGCAGGTGTTGCCATGGATGACTTCTCGATCCGGTCTATCAATTCGTGATCAATCTTGCCACCGTTCCAGCGCCATGGGTCCAATGCTTTGACCAGGAGATCCTCGATATCTGCTTTAAGCTTACGCACCCGAGCTGCCTGCATATCCCATTCCTGCCCGTATCGTTCCAGGATTGCCTTAGCCTGTTCATCGGAAACAATAAAGCCATCAATCTTAGAACTGGCAGAAAGCCCAGAAGGTGCGCCTGGTCCATGAACAGCTACATATGCTCGAATGCTGATATCCTCGAGCTGGAATTCTGCTTTGTCAATTTCACCTGGTTGACGGTCCTGTCCTGTCACCGGATCTGTTGCCCAGATCGTAGAAGGATAAGACACCCTGAAAAAGTTGAAGTTCTTTGGATCAGCATCAATAAGCGCCTTATGCTTTTCCCAGAGCTCTTGTTTCTTGCCCCAGGCTTCACGCTTCTTATTGCCGAAAAAGTTCTGCGTGAATTCCTGGCGAGCCTTAGCGTCAGCTCGTTCCTTTGCCTTAGCAGCTGCCCCGCCATCATCATTAGGCAGGCGAGCCCAGCGATTTACTTCCTCAATTTCTTGTAATGTTGTCATGTGATTTACTCCTGTTCACCTGGTGATCAAACCAGGACTAATAATCGAATTGATGATCGAATGATCGAATCGAAACGCCACATACAAACTAATAAATAAGCTTGGGAACACCATCAAAAGTGACTGCTCACCAAAAGAAAAGCAGGTAAAAATATCACTTGAATACCGGCAACTTTTGGGACGTTTTTAGAGAGAAATTGCATAATAAACGCTCTTTCTCATGCGCTCATAAATCATTGCAGGTCTGCCTAAATCGTTGCTTTTTCTGTCCCGTTGCTGTATGCGTTTGGTCTGCTTTGCACTATCAGAATAAAGCCGATAAATCGGTATGTTGCTGGATGTTGCATCACTTGAAAACAACTCAGCCAACGCCTGATTAATCTTCTTTTTTCTGCCCCTGTTTGCGTACTTGATACATTCTGGAACAGTCCTGCTGTTAGGCAATCTGCGCCGGATCTCACCAGCTTGATGGTAATAACCTGGCTCACCATAAACTGAAATAGCCTGCTCTGGGTGATCTTTTACCTTGCCAAAGCTGGCATAATTCGCTTGATTTTCTACCCCTGCTTGACGCTCCCGCTCTCTTTGCGTTCGTTCTGGAACGCCACCGCTAAGCTCTTGCAGGGTTGCTCTGGAAACAATGCCATCATGATTTTTTACGAAGCACGCCCAGACATAAGCTTTCCAGCCCGCATTGATAAACTTGTCTATCTCAATCTCGACCGGATTATCCAGCTTCTTACAACCTGCCAACTTGCTGGCGCTTGTCCAGCTGGACAACTTGATCAACTTTCCAACCTGCTGGAATAGCCCAAGATCATAGGCTTCTTTGATCCAGCGATGATAGCTGGACTTTGCGATGCCTAACTCTTTTAGATACTCTTTGAATTTCTTATCTGGAATATATCCGCTTGCCTTGTGCCAATGCTTTGCCAGAAACCAAACACGATACCCCCCAAGGGGTTGATCGTTGGCTTCTGCCTGCACAAGAATAGACGGATATAACTTCATGATCAGCCTGGCAGGTTATGATCCCATGGGAAAACTGGGCGCTTCATCTCTGGCGCTTTGATTGCTGCCTTGAATGGGCGATACCGGATGCGCTGATCAATTAAATGCCTGCAGATGATCGGACCGCTTTGGGTCATGCGCATGTAGAAAATAAGATCACGCAGGAATTGGCTGGGCGTTCGCTCTGCTTCTTTTGCGAGCTGTCCAACCCATTTCAGGATGCTGTCATCAGCCCTGATTTTCAAACTTTTATCAAAAACTGCTGCCATGTTCAAACCTCCGTTTCACCCCATGGCTGGGGAAATAAAAAAACTCTACAATCAACATTATTTTGCCTTTCTGCCTGTTGATCCGTAAAGTTTCCGGAGGCTTCTCTGATTTGATTACTGGCATTTTATTTGCTATAATCAGATCAGAGAGACGGCAAGGGCTATGGAACGTTGCTGTCACATAAGAGACCGAGTTGACCGCTCAGGTCTCTTTTTTTTATCTGTAAAAGTTCTGCATGTAGTATAGCATATTTGCGCCCCCCTGTTCACTCTTTAAGGACGAAGTAATCTTAAATTATTGCAATATTTAAGAGTAAACGACCAGCCAAACATCAACACCCAAACTGTATAGGAAAAACCTATACACACCTGTTTCCTGTACTCACATCACACAAGCCAAAACAGCCTAAAAACAGCCTAAAAGACCCCCCAAAACCATTAAATCGGGACATTCCCTGACTAAGCGAGATATCCCTTGATAACCCCCAATTACTTGTCCGCAGAAGGGACGTGCTTGCCGATCCGCTTGTACCAGGGCAGTGAAATCCAGGCAGTCAGCTGGTCAACTTGTTCCTGTAATTTGTTCGCCTGCAATTGCAAGGCAACATTTTGCTCTGCAATATTCTGCATAAAACTGACAAGCTCCGGGTGCAAAATAAGACCCGTTTCCGGCTTCTGTTCCTGGTCCACCTTTGACGCAACTATCTTTAGCTTGTCCGCAATGTTATCCAGGCTCTTGCCCTGTTTTGAATAATCTCTTATCTTGCGGAATGTATCCAGATCCTCCATGGTATACATGCGCTTTTTGCTTTCCTGCTTTGAAAGTACGTCCTCAAACCGCACTGCCCAGCGCCGGATCGTACTGCTGGGAACATTCAGGGATTCGCTTACTTGCTTTGGTGTGATCATAGCATTCGCCTATTCTGTTTGTCCTGTGAGCGAATTTTCAACGAGTAACATTGCACGTTTTATCGCTTGAACGCTTGAACAAACTTTGAGCGCTCATAATCGAATTGGTGCAATTATCACGCCAGCCGAATCTTCACCGTACCATTTTCCGGAAGGGGATATCCGGAACTGATGACTGCACTTGTGAAGGTGTGGGTGGTAGTGATTATTCCGTCATCAGCAGGCGCAATCTCCTATGATAAAATCTTGTTATGTCCTCAGAGAGTAATTCTATATGGCCGCAAGACCCCCGAAAAAGAAATGAAGAGCCACCAAAAAATTTTGGTGAAAAACTAAAAGAGGCTGGAAAAGCTATATTGATTTGGATCGTTATTCTTGGAGCCATGTCTATTATAGGTCGTATAACTGATTCTCCAGATGAAAAAGAAGTTCCTGATTACCGGTCACCAGCGCCGGATTCTTCGGAACCGGATTATTTTAACTTGTATATGTCGGCCCTCATTGATAAAGCAAACGCAGAGACAGCTGCTTTGGAGGCGGAGGAGTATTATCCAGACGGGGATTATTTGGAAGCAGAGCCAAATTATTCAGAGCCAGACCCATTCGCTCCAGACCCATATTCTTCACGATCATATTCTTCGGGCTCATATTTTTCAAACACGAATTACTTTGATGATGAATTGGGCTGCCCTGATGGCTGCACTTATCATAATTATGGTTATAAACAATCGTTTTACGGTCACGATAAGAGTGACTTATCATAACCATGAGCACACAAAACACACATTTTGACGCAAAACTGGCAGATCACTTGACCATTTTTGACCTGATTTGTCT
>Ga0255341_1005094_pt1 | contig 13226 bp, 6 predicted proteins | sample wastewater_treat_8_FD_192418 | JGI IMG/M metagenome (GOLD analysis project Ga0255341, IMG submission 192418) | Wastewater microbial communities from Lulu Island WWTP, Vancouver, Canada - plant12 | ecosystem: Engineered > WWTP > Wastewater > Unclassified | place: Canada: Vancouver, British... | reverse complement strand
GGGTGGCTGATCGAAACGGACTTACTGTTCCGCAGGCGACTAATTTAATTACTTTTAAAGTTGAAGGTTGCGGCGAGATTGTCGCCACCGATAATGGCGATCCGACCGATTTCACGCCTTTCCCGACGTCGGCAAGGAAAGCTTTCAGTGGTTTGGCTCTGGTGATTGTGCGTTCCAAACCAGGTCAATCCGGTACAATAACCGTCACCGCCGAATCGCCGGGACTAAAAAAAGCCAAGGCATTCATCACGAGCAAATGATTGGATAATCAAAGAACTAAATTAATCAAGAGGACTTCGATGCAATTTTACCTTAAAATATTAATTTGTATAATTCCACTTAATTTCCTTTTTGGGCAGTCGCCGTCATTTCAGACCTATATCAATCCGGTAATACCCGGCGATCATCCGGATGCCACATTGACCCGTATAGGCAATGATTTTTATACCACCGGTTCGTCATTTAACGTAACTCCGGTTATTTATCATTCAACCGATCTGGTGCATTGGGAAGCCATTGCCCAACCGGTGAGCGCCGCCTGGTCGAATTATGGCGATCAAGCCGGCGGCGGTTGTTGGGGTGGTCAGATGGTTTATTATAATGGTGAATACTGGCATTATTTTTCGCGAGCCAACACGATGTATTATGTAAAAGCATCTGCACCGGAAGGCCCCTGGAGTATGCCCGTCAAAGTCAATAATCCATCCACCCTGCCGTATGGTTTGGGATATGATAATTCCATTTTTATTGACGATGATAATAAATGGTATTTAGTAGTGAAAAATGGACGACCCAATAACGGCATTGTCGAACTCGGCGATGACGGACAGCCAACCGGCGTCGTCTATAATCTCAACTGGCTAAATCCCGATCCGGAATATCCTTATAGTTGGGCGGAAGGGCCGGTGATGTGGAAATATAACGGCTACTATTACTATTCGTTCGCTCGCGACCTTGGCGGAGGGCAAAAAGTTATGCGCAGTCGCACCCTGACTGCCGATCAGTCCGCTTGGGAAATGTTGGGTGATTTCTTCAATGAAAGTGATCCGCAAAAAAGTTCCTCACTTTTCACCAGTCCCAACCACGCTTCGGCGGCGATTATGCTCGACGATAGTACTTCGTGGGTCATCCATCCACTTTATGCCAAGGGAGAATGGAAAGGACAGGGGCGACAGGGATTGTTAAATCAAGTTCATTATGATGCAAACGGTAAACCGGTAGCTGATTATCCGGTCAATAAATCATTCACTGCGCCGAAATTGCCGAGTAGCGGTATTCCTTGGATGGTTCCCCACTCGGATTTCTTTACTTCGTCTGCTCTGCATCCGGAATGGTCATTTTTGGGATATACATCTCCCAATAAATATTCTCTCACCGATCGCCCCGGCTGGTTGCGTCTATCGCCTAAAAATAGCCTACAGGCTAATACGGTTATCAAAAACGATGGGGAACATAATTATTCGCTTATCACTCGACTGGATTTTAATGCTCAATCAACTTCCGACCAGGCCGGTCTCTGGATTATGAGAGGCGATCAAACAATGGAAGTCAAACTGGTCAGCACCTTTTCGACGGAAGGCCTCAAGTTGATAACCTTTAGTTTCAAAGATACTAAATACGAGACTGGAAACACCATCGGCGATACTCTTTGGTTAAAATTAGTCCGTATAAATCATAAAATCAGCGGCTATTTTAGCGGCGACGGATTCGATTGGGTCGAAATAGGCTCTCCAATAGACATTAAAGAAGAAATAGATTCCTACTCTGATTTCTCGACCTTTACCGGAACGCGCCAGGGGCTGTACGTGAGAGGAATGAGCGATGCCTGGTTCGATTTCTATATCTATCGCGATGCATATACGCCGATAATGGCTGAATGCCCGGCGAATCAATTCGGCACCGCTTTGGTGGTGACTAAACTCCCACCGAATTTGCTCGGCAAAATTCACAACGATGACTGGGCATTATACGCCGGAATCGAGTTTGGCAATGCGGAATATGCGAAAAGTTGCGATTCACTCAAAATAACCGCTTCGTGCCTTACCGCCGGAAGTTCAGTGGAAGTTTATATTGATTCGATAGATGTAGATACTAAAATTGCGGTTTGCGCTATTGATACTACCGGTTCATTGACGAATTTTCGGACTTTTACCACGGATTTATTGAAACCTGTTTCCGGAAATCATGATATATATTTGAAATTCGTTGGACCTGGAAGCGGTGAGTTATTCCGACTTGAGTCTTTTCAATTTATCACCAATTCCGTGCCCACCGCAATCAATAATCGCCAGGGAAATAATCGGCCGCAAAGGTTTTATCTTGAACAAAATTATCCCAATCCATTCAATCCGGTAACTCGAATAAAGTATTCGGTGCCAGAAACTGGTTACCTGAGTATCAAAGTTTATGATTTGATGGGGCGAGAGGTAGCCACAATATTCGATGGTGTTCAGCAGGCGGGAAATTATACCGCCATTTTGGATGGGAGCAATCTGACCAGCGGTATTTATTTTTACCGAATGGAGGCTAATGGCTTTACGGAAACCAAGAAGCTGGTGCTTTTGAAATAGGATTGAGAACTTAGTGGTAAATCAAATAACCCGTAGCCGGCGATCGTTAACTTTCGTTTTTCTATCCGCTATTTTCATTTCTGCTATTAGTGAAGTGAGGCCGCCCAAACTAATTAGTGACGGTATGGCTTTGCAACGCGATACCGAATGGAAAGTTGGGGGCAGGGTTTCGCCTTTTCGCACGGATGAGTTTTAGTAATTTAATTGGACTTTAAATGGAGTTTAAGATGTTTTTAAAAAGCCGTAATAAAAAGAGTTCAGGTCTGGTTTTAGGGGCTTTGGTTCTGAACTCGATAATGGTATTTTCACAATTATATCCTCAAGTGTTGAGAATCACTGGTAGTGTAACCAGTTCGACTATGCCAGTTCAGAATGCAGTGGTAACTTTTGAAAATGCTCTGGATGCCAACTACCGATTTTCGACTTTAACCGATTCAGCGGGTTATTATCAGCTGGAAGTGACAAATAGCGCGGTAACACCACCTTATCGAATCCCTACCAAATTTGATCTGGGACAGAATTATCCCAATCCGTTTTCAGCCACGACTACCATTCCTTATTCTCTAAAGCAAGATTCCAGGGTTTATTTGACGATCTATGACTTGCTTGGTCGAGAGGTGCGGAGAATTGAGGCCGGAGTTCAACCGATGGGAAATTACCAGGTTCTTTGGGACGGTTATAATAATTATGGCCAGAAGGTGGCGACGGGATTATATTTTTACCGGCTGGAAGCGGGCGGTGAATCCAGAATCCGCAAACTGATCTATGATGGAAGCGGAATGCACCAATCAGCAACCACGACGCCCCAATCGGTTCAGATGTCAAAAATTGATCTGGCAAAAAATTTGAGTTCGCCGGGACAGAATTTTACGGTAAAACTTGATAATTGTGACAGCACCTTTCCTGTAATTATACCAAAACAGGTTGAAAATGTGTATCTCGAAAATGACACGACTATCAATTTTACTGTATCTTCAGTTCCAGTTGCTATTGTTTATCCGGATAGTCTAAAGCAGTATATTCGAGGTTTTGGGGCGGCAAATATTTTAAATTGGCGACCGGATATGACCGATGCTGAAATCGAAAAGGCTTTTGGCACAGGCGACGGGCAAATTGGTTTCTCGATGTTAAGACTGCGACTGCCTTCAGAAGAAACCACCGCGTCTTTTCAAACGCAAGTAGCGACAGCGAAAAAAGCTTATGACAGAGGAGTTTTGATTTTTGCTTCACCCTGGTCGCCACCGGCCAGAATGAAAAGTAACAATGACATTATAGGCGGTTACCTTCTGGAATCATATTATCAGGATTATGCCGATCATCTGAATTCTTTTATTGATTATATGGCTGACAATGGCGTTGATTTATACGCGGTTTCTGTTCAGAATGAACCAGACATCCAAGTGAACTACGAGTCCTGTGACTGGAGTCCGGAGCAGATGCGGAAATTTATGGCGGAAAATGCCGCCACTATTAAAACCAGAGTCATTGCGCCGGAATCCTACCAGTTCAGGCGAGAAATGTCAGACCCAATATTGAATGACTCGGCGGCTTGCGCTAATCTGGATATTGTCGGCGGTCATATTTACGGCGGTGGTTTAGGCTCTTATCCGCTGGCAGAACAAAAAGGTAAAGAAATTTGGATGACCGAACATTTAACCGGTGAAAAAAGTCACTCCAATGATTGGACCTGGGCGTTTGACGTGGCTAAAGAAATGCATAGTTGTATGGATGCTGGATTCAGCGCTTATGTCTGGTGGTATATTGTTCGATATTACGGTCCAATTAGCGATGGAGAAAAAGAAAGTAGCGGAGGCGGTCAAAAAGGCGAGGTCACCAAAAAAGGCTATGTGATGTCGCAATATTCGCGCTTTGTTCGCCCGGGATATCATCGGATTAAATGTAATTCTACGCCTCAGAAATCGGTATTGGCGACGGCTTATAAAGACAGTGCCTCGTCCAAAATAGTGTTAGTTGTGCTGAATATCAGCACAACTTCGACGCTTCAACAAACTTTCACGATTCCGAATGGAAAGGTGACGTCTTTTACGCCGTTTACGACTACCAGTACGAAGAACTGCCAACCAGCCGGTAAAATTTCGGCACTTAACAATAGGATTACGGTTACGCTGGAACCGTCAAGTATAACGACCTTTGTGTCGGATTAAATCTATGAAAATAGCTTACAATAAAATGAATGTGATAATTGATGTTTTGAATTGTTTAACTAATTAATTTTTTGCTTAGAAAGGAGCGTCAAAATTGAAAAAATGGATCGTATTAGCACTGTTGCTGGTATCATTTCTTGGGGTTAATGTTTTAGCGCAGGAAATGCCATTGGTGTATGAAGTCGAAAATACCGGGGCGGATTGTCCGATACCCTATTTGCCTTCTTTTAATGAACTGCCGATTGTTAGTTCTTTGCCTGATCCGTTTGAATGGTCCGATGGTAGAGGCCGGATGGCTAATTATTCCGACTGGCGTTATCGGCGAGCGGAAATCAAAGCCGAGATCGAGCATTATGAGATTGGAGAAAAACCGGTTCGTCCGGAAAATATCACCGCCAGCTATTCAAACGATACTCTTAGGGTTAATGTAACCGTGAATGGAAAAACGCTTAAACTGGTTTCGAGAATTTCCTTGCCGTCGGGTACAGGTCCTTTCCCAGCCGTTATCGGTATGAATAGTCTCAGTGGTAGTATCCCATCCAATACATTACTCAGTCGTAACATTGCGCTCATACAATATAGCCATGATCAAGTCACTAAATATGGCACCCAGAGTAATTCGGACCCTTATTACCAGCTCTATCCTCATCTCAATGCCGATAACACCGGGCAATACAGCGCCTGGGCTTGGGGAGTTAGCCGATTAATAGATGGTTTGGAACTGGTTCAGGATGTACTTCCCATAGACCTCAAGCATCTGGCCGTAACCGGTTGTTCTTATGCCGGTAAAATGGCACTTTTTTCAGGGGCATTTGATGAACGGATAGCGCTTACTATCTCGATTGAATCCGGTGGAGGCGGTTACACTACTTGGCGTTTCTCGGAAACTTTAGCGGGAGTAGAAACATTGGGCGCTACGGATCATAATTGGTTCAAAGAAAGTATGTTCCAATTTGCCTTTAGCAATGTATCGCGTTTACCGCATGATCACCATGAACTAATGGCTATGGTAGCGCCGCGCGCCTTATTAGTAACCGGCAATCCAAGCTATGTTTGGTTGGCAGACGAATCCGGCTACGTAGGTAGTGTAGCCGCCAAAAAAGTATGGGAAGCCTTAGGAATCCCGGATCGGTTTGGTTACTCCATTGTTGCAGACCATTCCCATTGTGCTATTCCGGATAACCAGTTACCGGATGTATTAGCATTTATAGATAAATTTCTCCTCGGACAGGATGATGTAAATACCAACGTAGCTGTAAGTCCTTACAATACTAATCTTGAACCCTGGATTACCTGGACGGTACCGACCCTTGGTAACGGGACTTCATTCTTTGGAAAGACGACTTTGATTTATCCCACCAATTTACAAACGGGCGTGGATACCGCGAGTGTTACCTTTAAATGGAACAAGCTGGTAGGTGCCGAAACCTATTTCTTCCAATTATCCACCGACCCAACTTTTAAAAGCACTATAGTAAGCGAATCAACGACGGACACGACGCTAATAGTTACCCATTTAGCAGAAGGTAAAAGATACTACTGGCGAGTTCAGGCCAAAAATGCTGAGGGCTCTTTCGGTCCCTGGAGTGATTATTGGAATTTTATCTCATACATTCCTTTACCATCAGCGCCCCAATTAATCTCCGCTAACCTAACCGACCCAGGTCGAGCGGATTATATGACATTTAAATGGAAGCAAGAAAAATATGCGTCTCAATATCGAATCCAGGTATCCAGGTTGACGACTTTCAGTCCATTGGCAGCTCCAGCGGCTACGACCTCTGACACAGTAATCACATTATCAGGCTTTTATGAAGGTCAAAAGCTTTACTGGCGGGTACAAGCCGAGAATATTGCGGGTTCTGGACCTTGGAGCGAGCCTTCTATTTTTGGAGTAATTTTACCGCCATCGGATCTTATTATACAGGATTTTGAAGGAAATAGAGTTACACTTAAATGGAAAGATAACTCAAAAGTTGAAGACGGCTATGTAATCGAACGGAGACAAGGCGAGGCAACTTTCTTCAGCGTCCTTGATTCAGTTGGAAAAAATGTGGTGCAATATGTTGATACAACTATCGCAGCAGGTCAAATCTATATTTATAGAGTTCAAGCCCATAAAAGTTCAGTGGGATCGGAATACAGCAATGAAGTATCATTAAATTTAACAGGTGTTAAAAAAGAGGTTTTACCAAAAGAATATTCGCTCAGCCAGAATTATCCCAATCCATTCAATCCGGTAACTCGAATAAAATATTCGGTGCCGAAGACTGGTTACCTGACTATCAAGGTTTATGATTTGATGGGGCGGGAGGTAGCCACAATATTCGAAGGTGTTCAGCAGGCGGGAAATTACTCGGTAACCTTTGATGCCGGTGGATTAGCCGGTGGGATTTATTTATATCAGATGAAAGTTGGAAATTTTGTGGAAAATAAAAAACTGGTTTTGTTGAAATAAAATGGACTGATAATAGGCATTAATAAAATAAAAATTGTATATTTATGCCAAGAAACTTGATAACTGAAGAAAGGAAATTAAAAATGAGAATGCGGTTCATCCCAGTGAGCGGAAATTCATCACTGAAACAAAACAAACGATTTAATATCGGTTGTTTGTTAATCTACTTGAGTTCATTTCTGATAGCTCAGGCTCAGCCATCCGGTGGTCCGTATGGTCCGATTCACCAAACCTACGAGTTACCGAGCGGGAAGGGGAAAATTTATTTCGTTGCCCCTGATGGAAAAGCCGAGTTGTCGGGAAAAACACTTGATAAACCTACTACCTTGGAAAACGCTATTGAAAAGGTGAAAACCGGGGACGCCATAATTCTGCGGGGCGGCGTTTATCGCACCGGCGGTTTACTCCTGAATCAAAGTATTACGATTCAACCTTATAAAGACGAAAAGCCGATATTGAAGGGAACGTACATTGCGACCGACTGGAAAAATTTAGGGAATGGATTGTGGAAAACAACCTGGACTCGTCTGTTTCCCTCCCAGCCGGATGATTGGTGGATTCGCGACCGCGAAGGCAAAAAGACTCCCTTGCATCGTTTCAATGATGATATGGTTTTCGTGGACGGCAAATTTCTACAATCGGTTGGTTGGGAAGGTGAGGTTGACGAAAATAGCTACTATATAAATTACGATAAAGGAGAAATTTACATTGGTATAGACCCAACCGATCGTCTAGTGGAAATAACGGCTTTCAACAGCGCTTTGATCAGGACTACCAAAGATGTGCACGGCAAGAAATCGGACGGCAAAGGCCCGACTATCCGCGGAATAACTTTTACCCAATATGCCTATGAGGCAATCGAAATCGAAGGTGTATATCCTGAGGGTTTATCTCCGGAAGCAAATCATGGCAAGGATGTAGTCGGCACTACCATTGAGAATTGCACCATTTCATATTGCTCGCGCGTAGCCGGATATTTTAAGGGCGATCATATGACCTTTCGCCATTGTAAAATTAGCGACACCAGCACCGAAGGTCTTTATATTATTGCTTCCAATGATGTATTGCTCGAGAAGAACATTTTTACCCGTAATAACATTGAAAATATCACCGGTTATTTTCCCGCGGCAGTCAAAATATTCAATCAATGCTATCGCGTAACCTGTAATGATAATCTGGTGATTGACCTCCCGAATTCAAACGGTATCTGGTATGATGTCGGCAACGTTGACGGCGTATTCATTAATAACTGGGTCGAAGGCGTTGGGCATAACGATGGCCACTTTTCCAAAGATCGCCCCTGGCCGAGCGAGAACGGCTTCTTTTTTGAAATATCCAAAGGAGTAACCTGTGCCGGAAATGTATTTGTGAATTGTGATCACGGACTCTGGATTCTCAATAGTTCGAATGCCCATATCTATAACAATACTTTCGTCAATAGTACCGCCTGTTTCGGGCGCAATGAACGCAGTGCCGCGGGCGATCACTTCGGCTGGCATCCCAGCACTGGGCCGGATGTTGATGAAAGAGAAGGGCATATTTTCGTTAATAATTTAATGTATGGCGCTAAAGATTTTGAGAGACCATTGCTATTTGTTTGGCAACCGCCTACAATATGTGAGCGGCTTAGTCAACCGATGCTGACACAGCTCGATTATAATATCTACGTGCGGGCTGATGAACGTAAATATCCGCTGATTTTATGGAGTCCGGCCGCCAATCCTAATTGTCAAATTGAAATCAAATCATTAGCAGAAATACGGAAATTGTATCCAAAATTTTCAGCTAATAGCCGTGAATTTCTGAATTACAGTGATCCCCTGTTTAAATGTCCACAGTTGCACAATTTTCAGGTTTTACCGGAATTTTCAGCGGTAAAATTAGGCTTTAAGTTGCCGATAGAAATTACCAAATTGCTAAAATCTCCAGAGAAAATTGTTAATTATATAGGTGCATATCCACCAATACCATAAATTTTTAAAATTTTTCTTGACATTTTGAAACGGTTCAATTAATATTAAACCAATAAAAAGAGGATAGTGGCTTTATGAAAAACGCAGAAACTTTTAAGAAGATGGCAATCTACTTACTCAAGAGTAGTAGAACAAGTTTTCAAATTCATAATGGTATGCTTTTCAAAGTAGGAATAATTTTTCTAATGACGGTTCAACTGGTAATGGCAACTGGTACTGTAAAGGGAAGGGTGTTTGATAAAAAAACCAAAGAAGCGTTGCCAGCGGCGAATATTATCGTAAGTGGTACCAATATAGGAACAGCCGCTGATTTAGATGGGAATTACTTCATTAACTATGTTCCATCTGGCACGCAAGTACTTGAAGTAACCTATATCGGTTATGAACCAATCAAAGTTGAAGTAATAGTACCTGAAGATGGTGTGGTTATTCAGGATTTAATGCTTTCACCGGTGGCGATTAAAGGCGAAGCGGTTGTAATAACGGGCCAGGCCGCCAGCCAGGGAGCCGCAATCAACCAGCAGATAGCTTCGAATACTATTACAAATATCGTCTCTAGTTCAAAAATTCGCGAACTGCCGGATGAAAGCGCAGCGGCAGCTCTAAGTCGTCTACCAGGAGTTTCATTAATGGAGGGTGATAAGGTCGCTATCCGTGGTATTCAGGCGAAACAAAATCTGGTTCTAGTCAATGGTGTCCAGCTTCCGTCAACCGATCTGGAAGATCGTTCGACCAATTTGGGCTTCTTTTCATCGAATATGCTTTCCGGTATCGAAGTTGTTAAAGTGCTTACTCCGGATATGGATGCCAATGCGATTGGTGGAGTTGTTAATTTGAGATTGAGAGAAGCTCCAACCGGGTTTCAATCTGATGTATTTGCCCAAGGTAGCTATAATACTCAAGATCACACCTATCCTGGTCAGAATTATAAATTTTGGGCCAGTGCTAGCAACCGCTTTTTCAATGATAAGCTGGGAGTCTTCGTTCAGGGTAATGCCGAACGTTCTAATGTGGGTAATGATGTAACCACTGCCGGATATGCCAGGGATGCTGGTAACGAACCGTATGGCGAGGGTATTTACCAGATGAAAGATTTTGTCTTTATTGATGAAGAAAATATCATTACTAACTATGGCGGTAGTGTTTTTCTGGATTATAAACTTCCCAATGGTAAGATTATATTGCAAAATGCACTTACCCATACCGTAAACGATAATGCCAAATATCGTTTGGAATATGATCTGAGTATTAATGAAATTGGATACGCATTAAATCGCGATAAACATAATAAAGAATTGCTAATCAATGCTCTGCAAGCTAATTATAATTTCGGTCTGGTCCAGGCCGAATTGGGTTTATCGCATTCCTTCAGTGATAAAAACACTGATATAAGATACGGCGATCCGGGTAATGAGTTTGGCTTTATGAATGCCAAATCTGATGTCCCTTTTGTTGATGATAATGGTAATCCAATCTATTACGATGTTGCGCGGCGTTTTTTTACACCTGAGGATGTATATAATATAAAAGTTAATGAAAATGACTGGGAAAATGCCGAAATCTACGGCTGGTTTGTGACTCGCGACGAAGCATTTAAACAACATTTGTATAATGGCACTCTGGATTTTACTATTCCGGTCTCTTTTTTGAGCGTTATCTCGGGTGATATTAAACTGGGTGGGAAGTATACTCTTTCAACTCGCACCAATGATGTTGAAGAATCCTATCGTAGAACCGGTGCCGCGGATTTTTATATCGGAATAGATAGTACCTGGTTAGGGGAAAAATTCAATCCGGCAACCAATGCGATTACCTTTGCCAATTTGAGAAATAATGATTATGAGAGTGAAAGAGGAAAATATTATTTCGAGGGTGACTATCCCTTCCAATATGCTTTGGATAAAGAGTTGACTGATGAATTTATTGAAAAACTCATCTATGGTTGGAATCATCCCTCGGAATTTGATCCGGCTATAACCAAGAGCATAAATTATAGACATAAAGCTAAATCCCTTAGAGATGACTTCGACGGTTCGGAAGTGTTTTCAGCCGTATATCTAATGGGTGATTTCAATATTGGGCCGCGCCTATCATTAATTGGTGGCGGAAGATTCGAACATTTCAATATGGATTATGATGCCAATTTTGTTTATGTAAGACATAGTGTTGATGGTGATGCCAATGATACCACCCGATCGGTTGATCGAACTGACGATACCTTTTTTCCGAATGCTCAACTACGTTATAAATTTACCGAATGGGGTGATATCCGAGCGGCCTATTCCAAGTCAATTTCGCGTCCTGATTTCCTGGCTATTTTACCAAATGTATATTATCCGAAATCCGATGATGCTCTGGCTGGTAATCCAGGACTAAAACCATCAATATCAACCAACTATGATGTATATTTATCTTTATATAGCAATAAAATTGGTTTATTTAGTCTGGGTGGTTTTTATAAAGAGATAGATGATGTATTTTTTAGAACACAGGTATATTACCCACACCTAAGCGCTTATGGGGTAGTTTTTCCTGATTCAGCCGAAATGGTAAACTCCGGATTGGATATTCAACCAGCTGCCGTACCCGGACCTTCAAATAAAGTAACTACTTATGTTAATAATCCCAATCCGGCTTTTATAAAAGGCTTAGAACTTGAATGGCAGACCTACTTCTGGTACTTGCCGAAGCCATTTAATGTATTGGTATTGAGTGCCAATTATACCCGAACCTGGTCGGATATGGATTATCTCCAAATTGAAACCAAAGATACGACCATTTCTTATATTGATCCCGTAACCGGAAGAACGAAGAGTAGGAAGGAATATCGAACTATAGAAAGTGTCCGAGAGAATACCAGACTCGTAGGTCAGGCTGATCATCTGGTGAATATTGCCCTGGGTGTCAACTATAAAGGTTTCGCTGGGCGTATTTCCTTTAGGTTAACTGATAATATGCTTTCCTATGTTGGAATCAGGCCTGAAGAAGATGAATTTACCAGAACCGTAACCAGATGGGATATTTCATTGAAGCAGAAATTACCGATTAAAGGTTTGTCAGTTGGATTTGAAGGAATTAACATTTTTCATTCTCCCACCGAAACATATAAGGTTTTTCGGAGAAGCAGTGACACTCCAATTATTGAAAATACCGCTACAACTCAATATGAACCCAGGAAATTTAGCCTTTATCTGAGGTATAATTTTGAATAATTATAGCATTTGTTTGCCTTTAATAAACCAATTAAAAGAAAGGAGGCTGGATGGTAAAAGGGTTTTCCTAATAGCTGTATTTATCTGCAGCTCGTTTGTTTCATTGTTTTTAATGTTAATTTTATTGAAAGGAGTTTTGTTATGAAAAAGGGTTTGTTATTATCGGTGGTGTTAGGCCTGTTCTTAACAACCGCTGTTTTTGCCCAGAATAACTTGATGGATTTTGTCTTAGAACAAAAAGGAGATACTCTGGTCATTAAGGATTATTTTGATATGCCTGACGAGGCTGGTTCTCTAAAAAGTGCTATTGATGCCGATTCTGTAGATGTACCAGCCGGCCGCGTTTATGAATTGAAAGCCGGTGGATATTACCCGCTATCTAGTAACCTTACTACGCCAGCCACCAGGGCAGTGGTAATAGTCGGATCCGATAATAGACGTCTGGTAAATAATGATGAGGCTACATCAGCGCCACCATTAATTTGCGGATTCGGTACCAATACAGGCGGTATTAATTTCCAGAATGATTTGACGGTGAAAAATTGCAATATCATTCAAGCGGCGAATAGAACCACGCTGGGTTGGGCATTCTTTGGGGCATCGGCATCGAATAAGACTATCCGTTTGGACAATTGTTTGTTTGAACATACCAGGTGGGTTATGGTACAATCTAATGATGCAGAAGGCACCGATGTCTATTTTACCGATTGTTATTTTGTCAATATGACTGGTGAAGCCTGTCGTCGTAATGGCGGTGTTTATGATAATGTCAATCATAATACTGGTACTTTATCGGCAGAGAACTGCACGCATGTCATGGCTCAAGGTATGTTGTATAAAATGAGGAA
>Ga0255341_1005080_pt1 | contig 13265 bp, 9 predicted proteins | sample wastewater_treat_8_FD_192418 | JGI IMG/M metagenome (GOLD analysis project Ga0255341, IMG submission 192418) | Wastewater microbial communities from Lulu Island WWTP, Vancouver, Canada - plant12 | ecosystem: Engineered > WWTP > Wastewater > Unclassified | place: Canada: Vancouver, British... | reverse complement strand
AACCGGTGCCGGAACCTGCTCAGGCGGTGCCGCGTCAGGAGCGGAAAGCTCCTGCGGAACGCCCCTCGCGGACCCTTCCGCGCAACCGGCATCACCGGAGCCGCCCGAATTCCCCCCCGTCTCCACCAGGTTCACGGTGAGAAAGGACTCCTGAAGCATGGTCGGTGGCTGGAAAAACGCCAGCAAGACGACCGCGGTGGCTGCCAGAAGATGCGTCAGCACCGCCCCGCCCGCCCCCAGAATCACATCCATGGGCGCCGTTCGACCCGCCGGGCCCATCAGCAAGGGCGCATCGGATAATTCCAGGTCCGCCGGAAACGATACGGTGAGTAACGGTTCTTGCTCCATGTTCAGCCCATCCAACATTGCTCAAGGTTCCTCGTCATCATTTCCAAAAGTCCCAAGCGCAGCCCCTCTCCCCACGCCCCACGCCTCACTCCCCAACAACCACGCCATTCAACAGGGCGTTCAGGGCCATCTTCACCACGACCGGGATTTCGGGGGTGGTAACATAGTCTTTCCAAGCCTCGATCCACCTCCCTGCAATCTCATCGGCAACACTCCGGCACCAGGCTTCAAAGGGCGCCAGGTCGGTCACCTGGCCCCGTTCATAGGCATCGCTCAGGGCAAAAGCAGCCTCGATGAACGAGGCGTAGCGAGGCTGGAGAAGGAGTTCTTCGAGGCGGACGAGTCCCTGCCGCAGATTGTCCTGATACGCGGGACAGTCACAGCGGCTCAGCAGGCCGTGAAGGTCGAGATGCCGTTCCTGCATCCGGCGAAAGACCGATCGCCGATCGGCAATCCCGTTTTGCCGGTAGACGGCTTCCCTAACGCCGGCGTAGACGCTCCTGGCAATCAACTCGCCCATCTTGCAGTGCCCGCCGGTATTGTCGATGGGGAGACCGCGCCCCTCAACCACTAGGATTTCATCGGTTCCCGTGCCGGTGGCCTGGTGGCGCAGGGGGCTTGCGGCACTGCGCACGTCCAGATCCTGGAGAGCCGCCGTCTTGGCTTCCGTGGCGCTGATAATCGCTCGCGTCCGGGCTCGCGCACTGAGCTTCATATTGGTCATGACCACGACATTGATGGTTCCCGGTTCATAGAACCGTCCTTCGTCCTCCGCCATGCGAACGGCGTTGGATTCAACCCCGGCGGTCACCAGGGCGTAGACGGTCATGGCTTTAAACTCGGCCTTTTGCACCGACAGGTTGCTCATGTCGGCACCGGTAAAGAGAAAGCTGCTGTTTTCTCTGCTTTTGCCGATGGCCTTGCAGATATGGCTGCGCGACTCCTCCAGGCCGAGCCGGTGGGCAATCCCCCAGCAGGGAGGCGGGGTGAAGTGATTGCCGACGGCCACGATTCCCTGCCGCTCGCCTTCGAGGGTCGAGGTCACGCGCAGGGGTTCTTTGAATTCCACCACCAGGGTCTTATTGGGGAAATCAAAGATCCGGGTTTCATCCACTCTCGCCGACCGGACATAGCTCAGGGGAACCTCCAGGGGACGGGTGCGAAGCTGTTTGTCCTCGGAAACCCGCGTTTTCTCCCCGGTGAATTCCTCGTCGTAGATGGTTGCCGCCAGCCAGGCCACGAAATCGCCGGTGTGCACCGAGGCACGACAGGTCAGAGCGCAGGGGAAGTAATGAATCCTGCCCGTACGCACCGCCGTAACGTCCTTCCAGCCCGGCCCGACAAGAACCTTCTCCACCAGCTCCCGGTCCTCGCCACAGCCGTAGATCACCTGAGGATCAAACCGCTGCCACTCCTCGAGGGCCACTTCCACCACTTGTCCCTTCTTGCCGAATTGGGGCGGAATACCGCCGGCAGCGCGGATGAACTCGTTTTGAAAGGAATCCTCGCCGGGCGTCATCAGCTGCTCCCGCCCCATGATCCGCATCACCCGCCTGCGGTTCTCCGGGGCGATCTTTTCAATCTTACGGGCGATGTGCTGCAGCTCGTTCCGGATCTGAGCAACGATTTCTCCGGCCTGCACCGGCCGGTCGAAAATCCCTCCCAGGGTCTCGATATTTCGGTACAGATCAGCGATCGAGCGGCATTCCAGGTCAATCAGGCGACACGACCGGCCGGCAAAGTGGTCGCGAACCTCCTGGTGGAGCGGTGAGAGAAAGATCACATCGGGGTCGAGGGCTTCCAGTTGCGTCAGGGAAGGAGTCAGGAAGCCGCCCACGGTCACCTTTTGGTTCACTTCGGGCGGCAGCGTATCATGATAGGTAAGGCCGACGAGGCAATCGCCGGCCCCGAGCCGAAAGATCATCTCGGTCAGGGATGGCACCAGGGAGACCACCCTCTCGGGAGCCTTTTCCAGGACCACGGTCGTCCTGGCAGAATCGGTGAGGGTGGCCGGGGCGGCAAACAGAGGCGTCCCGCTTCCCGCCCCCGCCAGGAGGAGAAGGGCAATCAGACATAGGGACTTCAATCGTGGACACTTGCAGGTTCTCACGGGTTCAGCTCCTCGCACCGGCTAGAAACGCATTTCGAGGCCCCCTTTGATGGTCCGTCCCGGCATCGGGTAGCCATTGACAAAGGCGTATTTCAAATCCGTCAGGTTCTCCACGGCCAGAAAGCAGTTGAAGGCCTTGACCGGCGTCACGGAAAGCCGCGCCGAAAAGACGGCAAATCCGGATTGATCGATGGCCTGGGAGTAGGTGGATGAGCGATAATTCCAGTTCTCCTGCTGCTCTGCCCCATTGAAAACCCCAGTGAAGGTGATGCTGACTTTCTCGGCCACGCTCAAATCGACCCCGCTCGTTACATTCCACAAGGGAACATAAGGAACCAAGTCGGAATTCAGGGTCTTGGCATAGGCAGGGTCCCGCAGTTTGCGCTCGGTGTAATAGGACAGATTGGCAAAGGGCCGCAGCGCCCAGGCCAGGTTCAGGAAGGAGAAGGGCTGCCGGTAGCTGACAGTGGCTTCGAGGGCGGAGAGGACCGCCGCATCCACATTCCGATAGGTGATCCAACTGCAATCACCGTCCACACAGGTCGGAAAGCCGTCGGAGATCCGATCGTACTCGTTGGTGTGAAACCATCCCAGGCCGACGGTCAGACCGGCATATTCAGCATCGACACCGAATTCGTAGGTCATGCTGGTCTCGGGCTTGAGATCCGGGTTGCCGATATATTTGGCGTAGGAGCCGTGGGTGAAGCGGCCCGCCAATTGATCGGCAGAAGGAGCGCGAAAGCCGGTGCCGATCGCGGCCCGACCTGCCAACCAGTCGGTAACCCAGTACTTCGCTCCTGCCCGCCAGCTGACATGGTCGAAATCCTGGCTCCTGGAAGCCACTGACAACCCCGGCGTCGATTCGAGGTCTTCCTTCCAGAGATCATAGCGGAGCCCGAAGAGGAGTGAGAGGCGATCCCACGTCACGGTTTCCTCGGCGAGGAAGGCGTAGTTGTCGTAACGGCTGTTAGGGGTCCATGCCGATTCGACAGGAGCCGTGATCGCGTCCTGTTGAATCCCGTCCCACTCGAGGCCGAGCAGCAAGCGTCCGAACGACAGGGTGGGCAGCGTGAAACTGCCTTTCACCCCCTGCGTCGTGGTGTCGGTCGTGGTTGCATATTGGTACGAAGGGCTGTTGTAGTTGTACCGATCCAGGACATGGTAATAGCTGAAATGCCAGTTCAACCCGGTTTCGGGGTGAGCGCCGTCATAGGCCAATGAGCCGTACCGCCGCAGGTGGTTGGCAAAGTCATCCCTGCTGAGGGCGTAGGTCGGTCCCGGGCTTCCCACGTCCCAGGCCCGGAAATAATTCCCCACCGCAAACAATTGGTGATCGGGATGCGGGGCGGCAAGAAGGCTGAGAGAATAGGCTTCGTCGTTGTAGGCGGTGTTGGGATAGGTTCTGCCGCCGCCCATCTCGTAGTTGCCGTGATGGACGCCCCGGCCGGTGAGAGAGAATCCCAATTTGTCATTGAGAAGACCTCCGGAGACCTGGGCACGCCCCTTCAGGTAATCCCAGCTCCCCGATTCCAAAGCCACCTGGCCCGAAGGGCTTCCTGACCCCTTACGAGTGATGACGTTCACGACCCCGCCCATGGCTGCCGACCCATACACAACGGAACCCGGGCCACGCACCACTTCCACCCGCTCCACATTTTCCAGGGGAATGACTGCAATGTTTCCCGTGCCCGCCCGGTGACCGTCGATGAGCACCAGGACATGGCCTTTGACGTCGGTTCCGACGGTATTGGTCCGCTGCCCCCGGATGGTCACGGAACTCAGGGCGCCGGGATAGACTTGAAAGTGCTCCGGGAGCTTCTGGACGAGGAGCTCAGACAGATCATTGGCGTGGGATTCCTCAATTTCCTTGCGGGAGATTACCTCGACCGCAACGGGCAATTCTTTGGTGGGAGCGGGAATGGCCGTGGCAGTAACCACGAGTTCTTCAAGCTTGGCCTGACCTGTCCCGTCCCGACCCTTACCAGCCAACGACGCGGCGGGTTCCGCTGCCGGGGACGGCAACCGAGTGTCAGCAGGCTCCTGGGCAACAGACACTGCGCCTTCGCCAACCAGCAAGAAAGCGAGCAGAACAACCACAGGAGCACGAGCGACAACCCAATCGAACATGGAATCTCCTTCTCCCCCCCCAAAAAAAAATCCTTAGAGCCTTTCGCTCTAAGGATTGCACCCTGGTTCACTTGGTCCTGCCACGGTTCACCGGGTATCGCTCGTACCGGTTTCCCCAAAACCCCTCAGGCAGGTTTTCTGGCTCTCGGGTTATGACCTACTCTCCGCACCTTCCCATCGCGCCTGCAGCACAACAGTGGCTCTGCCGGATTTCGCCCCCGATTACAGCGGCGGGACCGCTCCCGACTTTCACGGGATTCCCTATTAAACTTGATCGTGCCTGATGGTCATGCAACGATAGTCAGTTCTTGATACAAGGCGTTGGCGGACCTGTCAACCCCAAAGATCAAGAATCCGGCTGGAACTCCGCTTATGTCCGCATGAGCGGCGCGCTGCAGGTTGCAGCGGAAGGATGAGGAGGGGCGACTCTGGCAACGGTGATGGAAGCGTCTTGCAGAGATCAAGACCGCAGCGACTTTCCTGCGGGCAGGAGATTTTTCAGTTGACAGACACCGATGACTTGAGTAGGAGAGAAAGGGTAGTAAAAATTTGAGAGAGTTATCAGGCACCCTCAGGGGTTTAAAAGGGAATCCCGGGTAGTTCGGGAACGGTCCCGCCGCTGTAATCGGGGACGAAATCCGAAAATGCCACTGTCGCGCTTCGCCGTGACGGGAAGGCTCGGAGAGTAGGGTGATCCGAAAGTCAGAAAACCTGCCTGATCGCTGATGGAGCATCGGTACGTGGAAATGCCTGATGTCCGTTGAAGGATGAAGTTAACCAGGGTGCAATCCTTAGGGCGTACAGCTCTAAGGATTTTTTTTTGGCTGAACTTGCCGTTCAGCTCGGCACCAACCTCAGTGTTATCCACCAGTTATGAGTGGAACAGGCGGACTTGGGTTATTCTATGCCAGGGAGGACGAGATGAGTGGTAATGAGATGAGTGAACACGACCGATTGCTGGACATGTTTCCTCCACACACCTACGAGCAATGGCGTCAAGATGTTGACAAGCAGCTCAAAGGAGCGCCGTTCGAGAAAGTGCTGGTGAAAAAGACCTACGAAGATATTGATATCCAGCCCATGTACTACCAGCGTGACGTGGAAAATCTGCCTCACATGGGAGCGTTGCCGGGATTTGCGCCCTTTGTGAGGGGCACGAAAGCCCTGGGACATGTAGTTGATCCGTGGTTGATTGCCCAGGAAATCCCCTACGGCGACCCGGCGGAATTCAACCGTGCCGCCAAGGCGGACCTGGAACGGGGACAGACTGCGCTGAATGTTCCTTTGGATCGAGCCACCCTATCCGGATTGGATCCTGATGCCGCCAAACCGGGCGAGGTCGGACGCGGGGGGCTTTCGCTGGCCACAGTTGATGACGTGGCGAAGGCCTTCGATGGGATTGATCTCGAACGGACACCCATTCTTCTTCAGGCCGGGGCTTCCGGTCTGGCCGTCATGGTGCTGATCGCCTCGCATATGAGGAAACAGGAACAATCTACAGAAAAACTAAACGGTTGGGTTATGGTCGACCCACTGGGAACCCTCTCTCTCGAGGGCGTTTTACCCAACACGATCGAAAACCTTTATCGGGAAATGGCCCAGCTGACCAGCTGGGCAAGGGATAACGCTCCCCGCCTGCGAACCATTGCCGTTTATGGGGATCCCTTGCGCAACGGCGGCGGCAGTGCGGTACAGGAACTGGCGTTCACGGTGGCCACCGGGGTGGAATATCTGCGGGAAATGCTGGCGCGCGGGATCGCCCTTGACGACATTGGCCAACGGATGGGTTTTGCCTTTGCGACGGGCAGTGATTTTTTCATGGAAATCGCCAAACTGCGTGCAGCCAGGCTGGCCTGGGAAAGGGTCATCGAGGCCTTCGGGGGAAACGACGATTCGAAGCGGATGTTCATCCACTCCCGTACCCTGTCCTGGGACAAGACCGCCACCGACCCTTACGTAAACATGCTGCGGGTCACCACCGAGGCCTTCTCGGCAATCTGCGGTGGTTGTGACAGCTTGCACATCGCCCCTTTTGATGAGCCCCTCGGCCTGCCGACTGATTTTACCAGGCGGATCGCCCGCAATGTTCATATCCTCCTGAAGGACGAGTGTCATTTTGACAAGGTCGTGGACCCGGCGGGAGGCTGCTGGTATGTGGAGTCCATTACCGATACCCTGGCCAGAAAGGCATGGCAATTGTTCCAGGAGATCGAGAAGCGAGGCGGCATGTTGAAGGCGCTTCAGGAGGGATTTCCGCAGAAGCAGCTGGCCGAGACCGCGGCGAGACGGGCAAAAGGCATCGCCACGCGCAAAGATGCCTTTGTAGGCACCAACAAGTATCCCAACCTCCAGGAAAAACTCCCGGAAACCATCCAGCCCGATTTTGACGCCCTCTACGCGGATCGGCTCAACCAGCTGGCTCAATTTCGATCAACCATTGATTCTGATAAATGAAAGGCGTTGCCGATGAAACCGTTTCCGAATCCCGTCGATATCGCAGATGGAGTGGTTGAAGAATTGATCAATGCAGCTCGGTCCGGCAAGACCCTGGGAGAAATTACCAAAGAGCTGCGTACGGAAGATGGTCAGAAGGTTGCCGTCGAGCCGGTTCGCGTTTACCGAGGGGCCGAGACTTTTGAGTCCTTGCGCAAGGCGACCGATGACTTTTTGGCGAAAACGGGTTCCCGTCCCAAGATCTTCCTGGCCAACATGGGGCCCATACCCCAGCATAAGGCGAGGGCGGATTTCTCCATCGACTTTTTCCGGCTCGGCGGCTTCGAGGTGATTACCAACAAGGGCTTTCCCGACGTGGACAAGGCTGCCGAGGCAGCGCTCGGCTCCGGCGCCAAAATTGTCGTCATCTGTTCAACCGACAAGACCTATCCGGACCTCGTACCGCCGCTCACCCGCAAGCTCAAAGAGGCGGAGCCGGACACAACCGTGATCCTGGCGGGTTATCCCAAGGACTACGTCGAGGCCTTCAAGGAAGCCGGGGTGGACGATTTCATATTCATGAATGCCGATGTGGTTGCGCTTCTGACCAAACTCCAGAGGAAGGAAGGAGTGATATCATGAATACACCGGATTTTGCCACAATCGATTATGGCGTGCGTTCCCCTTCAAGCACCCTGAAGGACTGGGAAGCAATGGCTGAAAGGGAAGCCGGCTGCTCGGTCGATCAGCTGTGGTGGAGGACCCTGGAACAAATCATGGTCAAACCGGTCTATACCGCCGATGATACCAAAGACCTCGAACATATGGCTCTTACCATGCCCGGGATTCCTCCTTTTCTGAGGGCTCCCTTTGCCACCATGTACGTGCAAAAACCATGGACAGTGCGGCAGTATGCCGGTTTCTCGACCGCCGAGGAGAGCAACGCCTTTTATCGACGGAACCTCGAAGCCGGCCAGATGGGACTTTCCATCGCCTTTGACCTGGCCACCCACCGGGGCTACGACTCAGACAACCCCAGGGTGGTGGGGGATGTCGGCAAGGCCGGAGTTGCCGTGGATTCCATCCTGGATATGAACATCCTCTTTGACGGCATTCCGCTGGATCAGATGACGGTTTCCATGACCATGAACGGGGCCGTGCTGCCGATCCTGGCCTACTACATCGTGGCCGCCGAGGAGCAGGGGATCAAACAGGAGCAGCTTGCCGGCACCATTCAGAACGATATTCTCAAGGAATACATGGTCCGGAACACCTATATCTATCCTCCCGACCCGTCCATGCGCCTCATTGGCGATATCTTTGCCTATACCAGCAAGAACATGCCCAAGTACAATTGTATCAGCATCTCCGGCTACCATATGGAGGAAGCGGGCGCCACCTGCGATATCGAGATGGCCTATACCATTGCGGACGGTATCGACTACATCCGCACCGGCCTGAAAGCTGGCCTGGACATCGATGCCTTCGCCCCGCGCGTTTCGTTCTTCTGGGCGAATCACATGAACTATTTCATGGAAATCGCCAAGATGCGCGCGGCTCGCGCCTTGTGGGCCAAGCTCCTGAAGCAGTTCAACCCGAAGAATCCCAAGTCGCTGATGTTGCGCACGCATTGTCAGACCGCGGGGGTGAGCCTCACCGAGGGCGATCCCTACAACAACGTGGCCCGCACCTGCATCGAGGCCATGGCCGCCGGCCTGGGTCATACCCAATCCCTGCACACCAATTCCCTCGACGAGGCCATCGCCCTGCCGTCGGATTTTTCCGCCCGCATCGCCCGCAATACCCAGCTCTATTTGCAGGAGGAGACCAACATTCTGAGGCCGGTGGATCCGTGGGGCGGTTCCTATTATGTGGAAGCCTTGACCGCTGCCATCATGAAGCGGGCCTGGGGACATATTCAAGAAATCGAGAGTCTCGGCGGTATGGCCAAGGCCATCGAAACCGGCTTGCCCAAGATGCGCATCGAGGAGGCTGCCGCCCGCCGGCAGGCCAACATCGATGCCGGAAAAGAAACCATCATCGGGGTCAATAAGCTTTGCCTGGACAAGGAAGCCGCTTTGGAAACCCTCGAAGTGGACAATGTCGCCGTGCGTGAGTCCCAGGTCAAGCGCCTTCAGAAATTGAGGGCGGAACGGGACAACACCAAGGTCGAGGCGGCCCTGAATTCGCTCACCAAGTGTGCGGAAACCGGTGAAGGCAACCTCCTCGCTTCTGCCATCGAAGCAGCCCGAGCGAGGGCCTCGGTGGGTGAGATCAGCGACGCCCTGGAAAAGGTTTGGGGCCGGTACAAGGCCACGATCAGGTCAATCTCCGGGGTGTACAGCTCCGAATACGACGAAAAGGAAGAAATCCAAAATGTCATCAAGATGACTGAGGAATTTGAAAAGATCGAAGGCCGTCGCCCCCGCATCCTGGTTGCCAAGATGGGACAGGACGGGCATGACCGCGGGTATAAGGTGATTTCCACCGCATTCGCGGATATGGGCTTTGATGTGGATATCGGTCCACTCTTTCAGACCCCCGAGGAAACCGCCCGTCAGGCAGTGGAAAATGACGTTCACGTGGTGGGCTTCAGCTCCCTTGCCGCAGGTCATAAAACGCTGCTGCCAGCGCTTGTCGAGGAATTGAAAAAACTTGGGCGGGAAGATATCATGGTGGTCATCGGCGGCGTCATTCCCGCTCCCGATTATGACTATTTGAGGGAACATGGGGCCGCGGCCATCTTTGGACCCGGCACGGTGGTCCCGGTTGCCGCACAAAAAGTCCTGGAAGAGCTGCTGGCGCGCTTGCAGCATAAAGGCTAGACCATGACAAAGAAGGATAAGCTGCCCGAATGGGCACCTGAGGATGCCGGGCAGGAATTTGCCTGCCGGGTGCTGGAAGGGGTCGAAGCGGGACATGACGGCATCGCATCCTACGCCGGCACCCGCTCCCTACGCGTGCCGGCGAAACACAGTCGTCCCTCATTTACCGTCGATGATTATGTCGAAGGGGTCATGAAGGGCAATCGCGCCATGCTGGGGCGCACCATCACCCTTGTTGAGAGCAACTCCCATGCCCACATGGAATTGGCGCAGGAGGTGCTGGGGCGACTCATGCCTTTTACCGGCAATTCCATGCGGATCGGGATTTCCGGCGTGCCCGGGGCCGGGAAAAGCACCTTCATTGAAGCCTTGGGGTGCCACATCATCAAGCAGGGGCATAGGGTGGCGGTGCTTGCCGTCGATCCGAGCAGCAGCATCACCGGCGGCAGTATTTTGGGCGACAAGACCCGAATGGAGCGGCTGGCCCGTGAAATGGATTGTTTCATCCGGCCGTCTCCTTCGGGCGGAACGCTGGGAGGCGTGGCGCGCAAGAGTCGCGAAACGATGCTGGTCTGTGAGGCCGCCGGGTATGATGTCATCCTGATCGAGACCATCGGAGTGGGCCAGAGCGAAATCACGGTCCGCTCCATGGTCGATTTTTTCCTGTTGTTGATGGTCGCCGGCGCCGGTGATGAGCTCCAGGGAATCAAGCGAGGCGTTACCGAGATTGCCGACGGGATACTCATTAACAAGGCGGACGGCGCCAATAAAGCCTTGGCGAAGGTTGCCAGAAATGAGTATGAAAGGGCGCTGCAGTATCTTCGCCCCGCGACCAGCGGGTGGCGAACCGGGGCCTATACCTGCTCGGCGGTCACCGGCGAAGGGATTGACAAAATCTGGTCGGTCATTGAGGATTTCCGCAAGCAGACCGCCGGTTCCGGGGTGTTTGCCTCACGTCGGCAAGATCAAACCCTGGATTGGCTGCATGCCATGTTGTATGAGCATCTCCACACGCTTTTCATGAAACATCCCAGGGTGGTCAAGGCCCTCCCCAAGATCGAGCGATCGGTAATGGAGGGCATCATGCCTCCCACCGCAGCCGCCAATAAACTGATCGCCATTTTTGAAGGAAAGCCGCAATGAGGTCGGAAAAATCGCATCTCTTTTATTGACAGGCAGGGGACAGTGAGGTAAGGAAGGCGCGTAGTGAAAATTTGGGAGAGGCATCAGGCACCCTCAGGGGTTTAAAAGGGAATCCCGTGTAACTCGGGAACGGTCCCGCCGCTGTAATCGGGGACGAAATCCGAAAAGGCCACTGTTGTGCTTCGGCGTGACGGGAAGGCTCGGAGAGTAGGGTGATCCGAGAGTCAGAAGACCTGCCTGACGGCCGTTGGCACATCGGTACGTGGAAATATCCGATGGACCGATAAGGGAGCAAGTGAATCAGGGTGCAATCCTTAGGGCGAATAGCTCTAAGGATTTTTTTTTGGGCTGAATTTGTCGTTCAGCTTGGCGCCAACTCCTCAACACTTCTTTCAACCCTCAAGCGCCCGGAGTCGCCGCCTCCGGGCGCACCAACAACCACGGAGGCCTGCCACGAAAAAGGGCATGATCTTGTATGTCACCGAAGGAAAGGAAGAAGTCCCCTTGGACGACTTCCGAGGCATCACCGGAGCTTGTGCCCCACCGGGGATATCCGCCATCTATGTGGCAACCTCGGAGGATGAAGTCATGCACGGGTGGTGGCATCTGATCAGCCGGGGCATGCACCAGGTTTCATGCACGGCGGCCGTCTACAACCCCGCTTCGCGCCGGTTCGATGTGGTTGGTCAACCATTGCGATTGTGCGGCTGAGGCACCGAATAAGGAGAATAGTATGGAGCTGAAGGATTTCGCGGATGTCAGGGATTTTCTTTCCTATTACCATATGACCTTAACGCTCGGGTCGGAGCAGCGCTATATGGGGCGGGTGAACCACATGCAGGTTCTTCCCCTGCCTCGCGAAGCGGTACGCGACGGCATCTCCCACGTGGTTTGCTTTTACGACGGTGCTTATCGCCGGGAGCTGTTCGGGACGGTACGCCTGGATGCCGGGGAGGGCGGCGATGGGGAGGGCGCAGTCCTGACCCTCGATATGGGAGCCGGCAAGCGTTACTGCTTCAAGAAACACAGGAGTTAGCAAACGGGCGGAGGTCGAGCAATCGCCCATATGCGAGGCACCTCATGAAGATCTATACCGGCGCTGGAGATCACGGCTTCACGAGCCTTTTCAGCGGGGAGCGGGTCCCCAAATGCCATGCCCGCCTGCAGGCTTACGGGAACCTGGATGAGCTCAGTTCCTTCCTGGGACTGCTTGCTGCCCGGCTGCCCACCAGGGAAGTGCAGACCGCGGAACAGCTCAAGCGCATCCAGTCCGATCTGTTGAATATGGGGGCCTGGCTTGCCACCACCCCCGATTCGTCGTCGGCCTGTGTGCTGCCGGGGGTGGGCAATGCTCCCGCAAAGGCCCTGGAAGAGGCCATCGATACGATGCAGGAGCAACTGCCGCCCCTTTCGTGTTTTATCCTGCCGGGAGGACACGAAACAGCAGCCTTGGCGCATGTGGCCCGGACCGTCTGCCGACGAGCCGAACGCGATATCGTGGCCATGGTGGCGGCCATGGACGGAGGCGAGCGGACGGACCAGATCGAACACTTCCTGATTTACCTGAACCGGCTGTCCGATTTTCTTTTCGTCCTGGCAAGAACGTGCAACATCATGCACGGTACTGCGGACAGTGTCTGGGCGCCCTCATGAAACCCACAGCCGAGATGATTCACGGCCGCGGCTACAGCCCCCGCCAGCACTCCTGCTTCAGCCGATGGGCGGTGGCGAATTCGCCCGGGGAAGCGAGCGGCACCCCCCCTACCCTCAAGCTTGAAGCCCGCTGCAAACAAGGCGGTCAAGCTTTTGTCAAATATACGAACGACCGAACCTCACGGTGTGACCTCTGCCGGAAAGGTGCTCTCAAACCGCATCTTTCCCGGAAGGAAGCGACCAGCGCTGAATGACGCTACGGGACGGTCCCCTGTCAGCAGTCGGTGAAAGCAGGAAAACCCACTTTCAGATTCTGAACACGTCTTGGATAGGCGGACGTTTCCTCACTGGGCACCGGACCTCGTTACCCATTGGCCCTGAGAAAGAGCAAACGCGTTCTATCCTTGAGCAATTACATCCTAGCTTTTCTACCCTTTTTCCAAGTAAGGGAGTAGTCGCGATAAGGTGCCGAAAGGCTTAAATGGGAATCCCGTGAGAATCGGGAACGGTCCCGCCGCTGTAATCGGGGACGAAATCCGAAAATGCCACTGTCGCGCTTCGCCGTGACGGGAAGGCTCGGAGAGTAGGGTGATCCGAAAGTCAGAAAACCTGCCTGATCGCTGATG
>Ga0255341_1005069_pt1 | contig 13305 bp, 9 predicted proteins | sample wastewater_treat_8_FD_192418 | JGI IMG/M metagenome (GOLD analysis project Ga0255341, IMG submission 192418) | Wastewater microbial communities from Lulu Island WWTP, Vancouver, Canada - plant12 | ecosystem: Engineered > WWTP > Wastewater > Unclassified | place: Canada: Vancouver, British... | reverse complement strand
AGCCGATACCTTTCGAGAATAAGGTTCTTGGTGAGAGAGGACTTCTTCCTCAGATACCGTCAAGATATCGTTCTCCTTATTTCAACCATACTTTTGGTGGTGGCTATACAGCAGGTTATTACAGCTACATCTGGGCTGAGGTACTCGATTGCGATGCATACGAGGCATTTGTAGAGACCGGAGACATATTCAATCCTGAAGTTGCGCTCAAATTCCGTCAGGAAATTCTGGAGCGTCCCGGTGTTGACGAGGCAATGACGCTTTATGTCAATTTCCGTGGCAGAGAGCCCAGGATAGAGCCGTTATTGAAAAATAGAGGACTCAACTAGCATTCCGTCAGAGAGATGAGTAATTTCTGGAGTGCGCTTGGCAACGGCATAACTGTCGTTAGCGATTTTATTTGTGGATATCCGCTCTTTTTCCTCCTTATCGGTGGCGGATTCTTCTTTCTATTTTATTCAAGATTCACACCGTTACGCAGGTATGGTCGGGCTATTCAAGCTCTTAGAGTCAAGGACGAAAAGGCAGACGGACAGATCAGTTCCTTTGAGGCGCTCTCCAGTGCTATCGCGGCGACTGTCGGTATGGGCAATATCGCGGGGGTGGCCATCGCCATCTCTGTCGGAGGTGCAGGAGCAATATTCTGGATGTGGATAAGTTCCATTGCAGGTATGGCGACCAAATTTTTTGAAGGCACCCTCGCCGTGATGTTTAAAGGCAAGGATTCGGCCGGCGAAACACAGGGCGGAACTATGTATATGATTACAACGGGCCTGGGCCCCAAATGGAAACCGCTCGCAGTATTCTTCTCTATATTTGGTCTGATAGGCACGCTCTGCATAATGCAATCCAATCAGCTCACTGAGTCTGTTACCTCGCTCTTCTTTACTCCTGAGCAGAATACTCTTCTGTTGAGATTCATAATCGGAGTAATCATCACAGTGATTGTTGCCGGTGTTATCATAGGTGGTATCAAGAGGATTTCAAAGGTCTCTACCAAATTGGTTCCTCTGATGGTTGGGCTCTATTTTATTCTTGTACTCTTTATCATGATCAGGCATATTGGTCATGTGCCGGGAGTATTCAAGGATATAATAACCGGTGCCTTTACACCAAGAGGCGCTCTTGGTGGAGGTATAGGTTCAATAATAATGATCGCTCTTACCGGTGTACGCCGTGCGGCTTTAGTCAATGAGGCCGGAGTCGGTACCGCATCCATGATGCATGGTGCCTCAAAAAATAACGAACCTGTGCGTGAAGGTCTTGTAGCAATGATTGGTCCCTCGATTGATTCAGGTTTAGTATGCACCCTTACAGCCATTGCCGTTCTTATTGGTGTTAGAATCGATCCTTCGATTATGCCAGCCGGATCGGGAATGAGTTCGATGGAGGGCCTAAAGTTTGCCATTAATGCTTTCAATGCTTCGATTCCCGTCGTGGGCGGCTATCTGCTATTTGTAATGGTGTTGATGTTTGCATTCAGCACGATGTTCTCCTACTCCTATTACGGACAAAAATGTACCGGCTTTCTTTTCGGTGCTCAATATTCAAAATACTACAACATATTTTTCCTTCTTATGTTGATTGTGTCGGCAATGATTCCGCTGAAGGCGGCGGTCAGTCTGATTGATACGGCTTACGCTCTGATGGCATTCCCGACCATGTTCACTCTGTTTATGCTGGCTCCAAAGGCCAAAAAGGAGATGAAGATCTATTTTGCAGCAAATAAAAAGGAAAAGAAAAAGAAAGTAAAGCAATCAATCAAAACCAAATGAATCCGACAGATTTTTTACAAGAAGCGATAAAAGGGGGACTCAAGTCACTATACGGCGTGGAGCTCCCCCAAACAGAGATCCAGGTGCAGGCAACAAGGAAAGAGTTTGAAGGTGATATCACCCTCGTAGTTTTCCCTTTGCTCAAGATGAGTAAAAAGGCACCTGAAGCCACCGCACAGGAGATTGGCGCATATTTGGATAAAAACTACCCCGAGGTTGATTCGTTCAATGTCATTAAGGGTTTCCTCAATATCAAATTTGCTTCCTCTTTTTGGGCGAGGGTACTCAAATTCATTGGTGAAAATGAAGATTACGGCCAGTTACCTCCCACAGGAAAAACAGTAATGGTGGAATTTTCTTCACCCAACACCAACAAACCGCTTCATCTGGGTCACATTCGCAACAATCTTCTTGGATGGTCTATTTCGCAGCTTTTGGCTGCTAACGGGCATAATATTGTAAAGGTCAACCTTGTCAATGACAGGGGTATTCACATCTGCAAATCAATGCTCGCATGGCTCAAAAAGGGTAACGGTGAAACTCCCGCCTCTACCGGTCGTAAAGGAGATCACCTGGTGGGCGACTATTACGTGAAGTTCAACGATATGCTCAGTGCTGAGGTAAAAGAGATAATGGAGCGTGAAGGTGTAGAAAAGGATGAAGCTGAAAAAAAGGCTAAATTGCTCAAAGAGGCGCAGGATATGCTCTTAAAATGGGAACATGGTGATAAAGAGGTGGTTGATCTCTGGAAAACCATGAATGGATGGGTTTATGCAGGGTTTGATGTTACCTATCGCAATCTAGGTATAGAATTCGACAAGACCTATTATGAATCGCAGACCTATCTCTTGGGCAAATCACTTGTCCTTGAAGGATTGGCAAGAGGCATCTTCGAAAAGCACGAAGATGGTTCCGTATGGTGTGATCTTACCGAAGATGGACTTGACAAGAAAATTCTCCTCAGAAGTGATGGTACCTCAGTCTATATTACGCAGGATATTGGTACGGCTCACCAGAGATATGATGAATATAACTTTGATGAGCACATTTATGTGGTTGGCAACGAACAGAATTACCATTTCCAGGTTCTTAAACTCATCCTTAAAAAGTTAGGATTTGAGTGGTCTGATTCCATTTATCACCTCTCTTACGGTATGGTGGAATTACCCGAAGGGAAGATGAAATCACGTGAAGGAACTGTTGTGGATGCTGACGATCTCCTCGAAGATATGTACAATACGGCGAAGGAGACCTCTCTCGAACTCGGCAAAATCGAGGATATGACTGATGAAGAGCAGGATACCCTTTTCAGGATGATCAGTCTGGGGGCGCTGAAATATTTCATTATCAAGGTAGACCCCAAAAAGACAATGGTCTTTGACCCTAAGGAGTCGATTGATTTCAACGGCAATACGGGACCCTTTATCCAATACACTCATGCTCGCATCAAGTCCATACTTAGGAAAGCCTCGGAACAGAATATGGAACCTTCGGCGACAGGAGCACTACTGCTTCCCAAGGAAGAGGTTATTATTCAGTTGCTAAGCACCTATCCGGACAAGGTAAAGGAGGGCGGAGATGCACATTCCCCTGCAATTATCGCCAACTATGCTTATGATCTGGCAAAGGAGTTCAACCAGTACTATCACGATACCTCAATTTTGAGGGAAGAGGATGCGGATACTCGTGCCCAGCGTCTCTATCTGATATCCATTATCGCGCAGGTCCTCGTTAAAGCGATGGCTATCCTCGGTATTTCATTACCTGAGAGGATGTGATGATCCCAACTACCAAAAAAGAGATTGAAGCCCTTGGCTGGGATGTGCCAGATATCATCCTTTTCACGGGAGATGCGTTTATCGACCACCCCGCTTTCGGCGCTGCCGTTATAGCGAGGGTATTGGAGAACGCTGGTTATCGTGTGGCAGTGGTTCCGCAGCCCAATTGGAGGGATGATCTGCGGGATTTCAAAAAACTTGGACGACCGAAACTTTTTTTTGGTGTCACCTCCGGTGCAATGGACTCGATGGTCAATCACTATACCGCTGCAAAACGTCTGCGCAGTAATGATGCCTATACTCCCGGCGGTAAAGCTTCGTTCAGACCAGATTATGCAGTGACCATATATACTCAAATTATCAAGGAACTTTTTCCACAGGTACCGGTGGTGATAGGAGGTATTGAGTCCTCTCTGCGCCGATTGACGCACTATGATTACTGGCAGGATGCGCTAAAACCCTCTATTTTGGTAGAAAGCGGAGCCGACCTTTTGGTCTACGGAATGGGGGAGAGGCCTATCTGTGCTATAGCGGATACTCTTACCGCCGGAGCACCCCTTCAGGCATTGCAATCCATACCTCAGGTGGGATATCTTTCCGATAGTAAGCCATTGACAGAACACATTACTCTCGCTTCATTTGAACGTTGCATGGCTGATAAACGGGAGTTCGCTGCCAACTTCAACATGGTCGAGAATCAGGCTAACCGTCTGAAGCCTAAAATGCTGGTGGAGAAGTGCGGAGAGCGTTTTGTGTGCATAAATCCTCCTTATCCACCGGCAACGGAGCAGGAGATGGATGAAATCTATGCACTGCCCTTTACCAGAAAGCCGCATCCCAGGTACCGTGGTAAACACATTCCCGCCTATGAAATGATCAAGCATTCGGTGACCACTCACCGAGGCTGCTTCGGAGGTTGTAATTTTTGTACTATTTCAGCGCATCAGGGCAAATTCATACAGTCCAGAACTCCTGAATCAATACTAACAGAGGTTGGAGAGCTTGTAGCAATGCCTGATTTTAAAGGGAATATCACCGATCTGGGTGGTCCCACAGCCAATATGTACCGGATGAAGGGGCGTGATCGTTCGCTTTGTGCCAGGTGTCAAAGAGATTCCTGTCTATTTCCGTCGCGCTGCGAAAATTTGGAGACTTCGCATAAAGAATTACTCTCGCTATACGAAAAAGTGCTTAAAGTTCCAGGTATCAAAAATGCCTATATCGGTAGCGGTATCAGATATGACCTCTTCCTTGACAAAGATGGCTTTTTGGATCCCACTTCCAAACCTTACCTGGAACAATTGGTTACGAAACATACCTCCGGACGTTTAAAGGTAGCTCCGGAACACACCTGCGATAATGTGCTACAGGTAATGGGCAAGCCTTCTTTTAAGATTTTTGAAATGTTGAGGCAGGAGTTTGATGAGATATGTCGTAGCAAAGGGCTCAAATTTCAGCTTGTACCTTACTTTATTTCAGGTCATCCAGGGTGCAGAATGGAAGATATGGAAACTCTTTCGCGCAATCCCCACTTGAAGAATCTCTATATGGAACAGGTTCAGGATTTCACGCCGACTCCTATGACACGTTCCTCGGTAATGTTTTATACCGGAATTGACCCCAAAACAGGCAAGTCGCTCTTCGTAGAGCGTAACATCAGAAAAAAACAGAGACAAAAATCATTTTTTTTCAAGAAATAATGTGATTTACACTTGTATTTAAAAAAAATCTCCTATTATTGCACAAGTATATTATTCGAATCACTTTATGATAGGCACTAACAAAAAAAGAGCTGTAATTAGCTATGAAAATATGTCTCCAGAACTCGCAGAAGCCTTCAAGGAGAAATATCCTCATGGATATGCAGATTATATGGGTGACATCTTCAAGGTAGTCAAACCGGACGGTACCTTTTTTCATGCTGTTTCTTTGGAGATTCCTGATGCCATCTACCTTGTGAAGATTAAGGTGAAGGTTGATGATTATGAAGACGTGCAGAATGGTCTTTTTAAGGACGATAACGATGACGATGACGACGATTCGGGTGATGACGGATTCCCGGCAAGTGACGAAGACTTCGTAGATGCCCAGGGTTCGGACGAAAATGAGGAGTAGTTATTAGTTCCGAGTTTTGAATTTTGAGTTGAGAGTGGCCCGAAAGGTTGCTCTCTTTGATTAAAATAAAGGCGTGAAATTATTTTCCAGAATAAAAAAGGCTTTTTTGGCTATACCGGAGCGCACTCAATTGGTGTTGCTCTCGTTTATTGTAGGTCTTGGATGCGGTTTTGCGGCCTTATTGCTCAAGACCCTGATTAAATATATCCAACACGGCATCACCTTTTGGTTTAATAAGCCCTCTGACGCCTACCTCTACCTTATCTATCCCGGCATAGGAATGCTGCTTTCATTCCTCTTTGTAAAATATGTAGTAAAAAGCGATATCAGCCATGGAGTTACTAAGGTTCTGCTTGCGGTCTCGCGCAATGAGTCGCGAATAAAACCCCACAACACCTGGACTTCGATTGTGGCAAGCTCACTCACTATTGGATTTGGCGGCTCAGTAGGTGCCGAGGCTCCTATAGTCTATACTGGTGCAGCGATAGGCTCCAATGTCGGCAGGAGCATGGGTATGTCATACAAGAATATGACTATCTTGCTTGGATGTGGCGCAGCAGGCGCTGTGGCGGGTATTTTCAAGGCCCCATTGGCTGGAGTTCTATTTACTCTGGAGATATTGCTTTTCAATATTTCGATGACTTCCATACTGCCGTTATTGATTTCTTCAATTACAGCAACGGTGGTTTCATATATTTTTTTAGGTGATGCTGTAGCTATTTCCAATACCATCGAGACCTTTTCGATGGGTAATTTGCCCTATTATTTCATCCTGGGTATATTTTGCGGTATAATGTCACTCTATTTCATCAGGACCAGTCTGAGAGTTGAGGACAAAATGAGGCGGGTAAAGAAACCTATCAATCGTTGGCTTATCGGTGCCACCGCGATGGGAGTTTTGGTATTTCTCTTTCCACCCCTTTACGGTGAAGGTTACAATTCCCTTACGCTAATGCTCAACAATAATCCCATTGAGATGGCAGGTGGTATCGTTGGAGAAAATCTTTTGTCGAACAAATGGTTAATACTTCTCTTTTTTACGGTAATTTTGTTTGTAAAGGTATATGCCACAGCCTTTACTAATGCAGGAGGGGGAGTCGGCGGTACTTTCGGTCCTACCCTTTTTACCGGAGGTATTGCCGGATTTGTAATAGGTCGTCTGATCAATCTTACCGGCATACACGTTATTCCGGAAGCCAATTTCGTGCTTGTAGGTATGGCAGGAATGATGGCAGGTGTAATGCAGGCTCCAATGACTGCTATATTCCTCATTGCGGAGATGACCGGTGGATATGACTTGTTGATACCGCTTATCCTGACCTCTGCTATTTCGTTTGCAACAATACGTTTGGTAGAGCAGTATTCTATATATACAAAGCGTATTGCGCAACAGGGCGATCTGCTAACACATGATAGTGATCGGGCGGTACTTACATTGCTTAAGACATCGGATCTGATCGAGACGGATTTTTCTACAATCGGCTTCAACAGTAATCTGGGAGATTTGGTCAAGGTGATTGCTACTTCCAGTCGCAATATTTTTCCGGTTGTGGATCATTACAATCAGTTTCAGGGAATTGTCTTTCTCGATGATGTGCGGACCATTATGTTTGATCAGAGTCAATACGAGAAAGTTCGAATACCTAATATTATGAAAAATGCCCCGGCTCTTGTCTATTACGACGAGAAGATGGAGAGCGTAATGAATAAATTTGAAGTTACACAGGCCTGGAATCTTCCGGTAGTTGACAGGAATAACAAGTACCTTGGATTTGTCTCAAAATCTAAAATATTCTCCTCCTATAGGGAGCAATTGCAACAGGTTTCCCATGACTAAACTCTATCTCGATCATATTGCCGAGACGATGAATGTCAAAATATGGCAAATTGAAAACTGTATCTCCTTGTTCAAGGAGGGCGCTACCATACCATTTATAAGCAGATATCGTAAAGAAAGGACGGGCGCTTTGGACGAAACTCAGGTATCTGAAGTCCGACACTGGTACCTTCGCTTTGAAGAACTCGATAAACGTAAGCAGACCATTCTTACTAGCATTGAAGAACAAGGAAAGCTCACCGAATCATTGCGGATTCAGATTGAATCGCTCATTGATCCACAGACTCTGGAAGACATCTACCTTCCGTATCGTCCAAAAAGGCGCACAAGAGCTTCAATTGCAAAAGAAAAGGGCCTCGAATCTCTTGCAGAAGCCATCTTCAACATCAAATGTGAAGATCCTCAAAGTCTCTCACAAAAGTACATTAGTGAACAGGTTCCTTCACAGGAAGAGGCTCTTGCGGGAGCAAATGATATAATTGCGGAGTGGATAAGTGAATCACAGCCGGTGCGCGCAGATCTTCGTGATCTCTATTCGAGATGGGGCAGAGTGGTCACCAAGGTTTCAAAAGGAAAGGAGGAGAGCGAGGAAGCTTCCAAGTATCGTAATTACTTCGATTTTTCGGAGCGCCTCGATAGAATACCTTCACATCGTCTGCTCGCCATTCTCAGGGCCTCGTCTGAGGAGATCGTAGGAGTCAGGGTGGATGTGAATAGCGATCACGCTATCGAACGCATTTCCAAACATGTTTATCGAGGCAAACGCAAACCCTCCCTTGCAGTACGAGAACTGCTGGATTCTGCCGTGGAAGATTCCTACAAGCGTCTGCTCCATCCTTCAATTGAGAACGAATCCCTCTCAGCAGCTAAAGAAAAGGCAGATATCGACTCTATCCGTGTTTTCGGAGAGAATCTCCGCCAGTTGCTTCTGGCTCCGCCGGTAGGTGAGAAACGTACCCTTGCCATAGATCCGGGCTTCAGGACCGGTTGCAAAGTGGTTTGTCTTGATGCACAAGGGGCATTGTTACATAATGATACCATATATCCTCATCCTCCCAACAATGAGAAGATTGCTTCGATGAAGAAGATTTCCTATTTGGTTGAGGCTTACAAGGTAGAGGTTATCGCCATCGGCAATGGCACTGCAGGGCGCGAGACGGAGGCTTTTATAAAGAAAATTGCGCTTCCTCAGGGTGTGAGAGTCTATTCAGTCAGCGAAGATGGTGCTTCTGTCTATTCTGCTTCCCAAATTGCGAGGGAAGAGTTTCCGGATTATGATGTAACGGTTAGAGGGGCTGTTTCTATCGGTCGTCGTCTTATGGACCCTTTGGCTGAACTGGTCAAAATTGATCCCAAGTCCATCGGAGTGGGCCAGTATCAGCACGATGTAAATCAAACTCTGCTCAAGGAACGTCTGGATACGGTAGTCGAGAGCTGTGTAAACAATGTAGGAGTTAACCTAAATACCGCCAGCAAGCACCTTTTGCGTTATGTTTCAGGTATAGGCCCCGTTCTGGCAGGCAATATAATAGAGTATCGCGATGAAAACGGTGCATTCAGCGGCCGCAAGGAATTGCTTAAAGTGCGTAGACTTGGTGAAAAGGCATTTGAGCAATGTGCCGGTTTTATGAGAATACCGAATGCCGACAATCCGCTCGATAATTCGGCTGTCCACCCCGAGAGGTATGAACTCGTGGAACAGATGGCTTCTGATCTAGGCGTATCGCTTACTGATCTCATTTCTAACGAGCAGTTGGCCTCTTCTATTGATATTTCAAAATATATCTCCGAAGAGGTTGGTGAGCACACACTCAATGACATTAAAAAGGAGTTGGCCAAGCCTGGTCGTGACCCTCGTTCCATCATTAAGGTGTTTGAGTTCTCTCCTGAAATCCGCTCCATCGAGGATGTAAAGGTGGGTATGATCTTACCTTGTATTGTAACGAATATCACCAATTTCGGTGCATTTGTAGACATTGGGATCAAGCAGAATGGCCTTATACATGTTTCGCAGATAAGCGACAAACGTGTGTCAGATCCCTCACAAGTACTCAAACTTCATCAGCAGCTCCACGCAAAAGTTGTAAATGTAGATTTGGAGCGTCAGAGAATAGGCCTTTCTTTGAGAGGAATCTGATTTTTTACTATCTTTACACGATAATAAACTTAAAATTTGAGAGATTATGACACGACAGGTTGTTATTATTCCTACTTACAATGAAAAGGAGAATATAGAGAAGATTATCCGCGCAATTAGAGACCAGGAGGTGGATTTTCATATACTGGTTATTGACGACGGTTCACCCGATGGCACTGCGGCTATTGTCAAATCTCTCCAAAGCGAGTTTAAGGAGTCACTTTTCATCATTGAAAGGGCCGGCAAACAGGGACTGGGTACAGCATACATCACAGGTTTTAAATGGGCTGTCGAACATAAATATGATTATATTTTTGAGATGGATGCCGATTTTTCGCATCCGCCAAAAGATCTGCCTCGTCTTTACAAGGCCTGTCATGAGGATGGTGCTGATCTGGCCATAGGTTCACGTTATTGTAACGGCATAAGTGTAGTAAACTGGCCTATAGGTAGGGTGATAATGTCATATTACGCCTCCACTTATGTTCGTACGGTACTTGGCATGAAGGTCTATGACACCACAGCAGGCTTTAAGTGTTACCGTCGTAAGGTACTCGAGACAATAGATTTTTCAAGAATAAGGATGAAAGGTTACGGATTTCAGATTGAGATGAAATACAATACCTATAAGCTCGGATTCAAGATCGTTGAGGTTCCAATCATTTTCGTGGACCGCACTGAAGGTACCTCCAAAATGAGCAGCGGCATTTTCGGCGAAGCCTTCTGGGGCGTAATAAAGTTAAGATTCCGCAAGATCAAACCCGCTCCTACGGCGTAAGATCCAATCAGGTATAAATGAGCATTTTTATTGAAAATGGTACAATCATCAACGAGGGGCTCTCTTTTAAAGGTAGCCTCTTTGTTGAAAATGGCATCATCTGCGTGATCACAGAGGATCCGTCAGATTTTCCGCAGTTGCGGAAAAGAGCGAATGAGGTGATAGATGCCTCGGGAATGCTTATTCTTCCTGGAGTTATAGATGATCAGGTGCATTTCCGCGAACCGGGAGCAGAATATAAGGGTAGTATTGCCACTGAAAGTGCTGCGGCGGTGCTCGGCGGTGTTACATCCTATATGGATATGCCCAACAACAATCCCCCTATATGCTCCCAGGAGTTACTTGCGCGTAAATTCGAAAAGGCAGCACAAGATTCCTTAGCCAATTATTCCTTCTATATAGGTGCATCTAACGACAATATATCTGAGCTCCTTGCGACTGATCCGCACAATGTCTGCGGTATAAAAGTCTTTATGGGCTCATCTACCGGAAATATGCTGGTGGACAACCCTGAAACACTGGAAGCTATTTTTTCACAAGTGCCGGTACTTATTGCAACCCATTGTGAAGAGGAATCTATAATCCTTGCAAATACCGCTGCTGCCCGCAAACGATTCGGTAATGAGATGCCAATTGCTATCCATCCGCAAATACGTAGCAGAGAGGCTTGTATTGCTTCCACCCGCAAGGCTATAGATCTGGCACTGAAACACTCTTCACGTCTGCACATACTCCATATAAGCACGGCCGAAGAGGTGGAGCTTCTTCATAAAGCCAGGGAGCAGAGTGACCGTATTACCGGCGAAGTGTGTGTGCACCATCTCTGGTTTTCTGACTGCGACTATGAGCAATATGGCTCATTGATCAAATGCAATCCCGCCATCAAGAGCTCTTCCGACCGAGAGGCGCTCCGACAGGCAGCACGTCAAGGAGTGATCTCAGTAGTGGCGACGGACCATGCACCTCACTTACTATCGGAGAAAGAAGCTCCTTACTTACAGTCACCTTCCGGCATTCCACTGGTCCAACATTCACTTAGAGCTATGCTCGAGCTTTCGGGTAATGGTGTTTTTACACTCACTGATGTAGTTCGTCTGATGTGCCATGCTCCTGCAGATTGCTTTAAGATCTCTCGCAGAGGATATCTCCGTGAGGGATATTTTGCCGATATAACCATTGTTAATCCAAATAAACCTTCAGATGCTACGCCCGCTTACAGATGCGGATGGACACCTTTCACCCGTTTCAGTTCGACTATTGTACATACGTTGGTTAATGGTGTTCCGGTAGTACGCAATTCACAGCTCACAGGTCTTAACTCCTCATTACCACTCTCTTTCGATGACTAAGCCCCGAAGCAAATTTCCCCTCTATATATCTATTATTACCGCCACCATCTTGTGGGGATTCTCCTTTATTTGGACCAACGACCTTATTGCAATGGGGGTACCGATCTTTATCTTCATATTTATGAGGATGTTGCTGTCGGGAGTGATCATGTTTGCCTTTTCCACGATTACCCGCACTTTACAGAAGGTGGCCCGCAAAGATATCAAGTGGATGTTTCTGCTGGCATTTTTTGAGCCCTTCGTCTACTTTATAGGAGAGTCCTATGGCTTGAAAATTACCGGTTCGGCCACCCTTTCGGCAGTGATAATCGCTACAATTCCCATTTTTACAATGATTATGGGTAGGTTATTATTCAATGAATCTCTTTCCCGGGTCAATGTGGTCGGAATAATTACTGCTGTTTTGGGAATAGTTCTTTTTGTGTGGAATGGCAGTATTTCTTCGGAGAATTACTATGGAATACTCTTCCTGCTTCTTGCAGTTGCGGGTGCGGTGGGCTACTCTTCCATATGTAAACGACTCACAGGCACCTATAATGCCATTACTATTACTACATGGCAGTTTCTTTTCGGGGCAGTTTTATTTTTTGTCCCTTTCATGATCTGGGGTCTGCCTCAATGGACTCCGAGATTTCTCTCTTCTGATGTGCTTAAGCCCATAATCGCACTTGCAGTGCTTTGTTCATCTCTATCTTTCGTGCTCTATACAAAGGCAATTGATGGGCTCGGTATGACAAAAGCAGCAATTTTCACAACTATGATTCCCGCAGTTTCGGCGGTAGCTGCCTATTTTCTAGGACAGGAAAGCTTTACAACCATGCAGATTATTGCACTTGCAATTGCCCTTTTAGGAGTCGTTCTTTCACAGTTACGGAAAGGACTTAGAATTATTTGAGTGGTTCTCAGAATGATAGTCTTTTTTGGGAGAAAACTTCCGATATTTTTTTGCCAATTTGAAAAATATTCTTAACTTTGCAGCCCGTTTCCTCAAAGGGAATGGAAGTTCTTTGATAATATTGGAAGACAAAAGTACAAGCAAGTACCGAATTTGTAACAAAATTCGAGCGAAACGTTAATTTTTTTGAAACCACTTCAAAACGAGTATCAGGTTCAGACGCAACAAATAAATAATAAAATTTATACAATGAAGAGTTTGATCCTGGCTCAGGATGAACGCTAGCGGCAGGCTTAACACATGCAAGTCGAGGGGCAGCGAGAGTAGCAATACTTGTCGGCGACCGGCGTAAGGGTGCGTAACACGTGAGCAACATACCCCTATCCGGAGGATAACCGGAGGAAACTCTGACTAATACTCCATAGCATCATCAGACGGCATCGTCTGATGATTAAAGATTTATCGGATAGAGATTGGCTCGCGTGACATTAGCTAGTTGGTCAGGTAACGGCTGACCAAGGCTACGATGTCTAGGGGTTCTGAGAGGAAGGTCCCCCACACTGGAACTGAGACACGGTCCAGACTCCTACGGGAGGCAGCAGTGAGGAATATTGGACAATGGTCGGAAGACTGATCCAGCC
>Ga0255341_1005068_pt1 | contig 13308 bp, 12 predicted proteins | sample wastewater_treat_8_FD_192418 | JGI IMG/M metagenome (GOLD analysis project Ga0255341, IMG submission 192418) | Wastewater microbial communities from Lulu Island WWTP, Vancouver, Canada - plant12 | ecosystem: Engineered > WWTP > Wastewater > Unclassified | place: Canada: Vancouver, British... | reverse complement strand
TTAACCGGAATTGTATTACAATATTCCTTGCGGTATTAATTTTGGGGCTATAGCGCAGCTGGGAGCGCGCTTGAATGGCATTCAAGAGGTCAGGGGTTCGATCCCCCTTAGCTCCACCAAATAAAGAAATCCTGATTATTTCAAAGCATATTCAAATTTAGGAGAGAATTATGTTAAGCTTAAAAATAAAGAGCTTGCTCTTGAGTATTTTAATAAATATTTAAAATATGTTCCAGACGATTCTGATACTTTACGTATTATTGATGATTTAGCAAAGCAATAAATAATAAACAAGTATATATTTTCATAGGGGGGATAATAAAATGATAATGGTAAATATGCCAAAGCAATCCAATGGAGACAAAATAATACCAATAAAATATATTAATAATAAAATTATCGTACAAAAGCAGTCTGCGGATAATAAAATAGATGGGTTTCAGGAATGGTTGGATCAGCTACTTCTTCGGCCTCGTCGAAAAGATGGAGTTGTCCTATGACTGCCGATGTCTTTTCACTGCTTCTGCCAAAGAGTTTACGGGTCAAGAATTCTACTGATTCATGGAGACGTTTATTCTCCTGTACCAGTAAAGCGATCTTATCTTCCAGTTGTTTAACATAAGCTTCAGTATACATTATTGGCAGTCTCTTCTCCTGTTTTTAATAGCTTAATTATACCATAAAAGAGAGCTTTTTGCATCAAAAAAAGCCTGAATTTCTGCATGTTTTCAGACTTTTTTAAAATTATAATATTTTTGATTCTTTTATTTGTTTAACAGCTTTAGGTTGAATTATTGAAAGTCCTTCAAGGAGCCACCGGAATTCCTGAGGAGTGATAAGTTTAACTTCTTGGGTATTCCTTGGCCACTGAAATTTACTACCTTCTAACCTTTTGTAAAGAAGAACAAAACCATCTCCCTCCCAGTAAAGTGCCTTAAGCCTATCTCGTTTGCGTCTGTAAATGTCAATAAAAATTTAGGTCAGTTACCGGAGTAAAATCAGGCCACCAATTCATAAAAAATTAACTAATATCTGTCTGTTTCGAAAGAGCCTGCTTAAACCTGTGGCTTTCCCCATTAATGTTCAGTATGTGTGCATTATGGGTCAATCGGTCAAGCAAGGCAGCTGTCATTTGTTCATCGCCTAACACCTCCGTCCATTTTGGAAATAAAGAGAGCCTAATTAATGCTGTTGTAAATAGCGAATTAGAAAGAATAGAAATTCACTTAATAGAATTATGCTCTAGTTCTGATAATAAAGGAACACTCTTAGAAAATTTCGTTAATGCTATATCGTCTGAAGAGCAATTTTTAAGCATTATATATAAAGAGTTTTTTTTCCTACCTGAAATAATTACTAATAGAATAGCCTCTATGGAACTCGTTTTGCGTAATATTTTTTTTAATTCTATTCTTAACTCTAATTGCCTAATGTATAACAGATGTCAAATTATGATTGGCCTTGATGCTTTTTTTTCAACAATAAATTGTTATCTTGCTAATAAAATGTTTAATGTAAAAAAAGAAAATATATTAAATCTTTATTATTTACTTTTCTCAAATAGATAAAAAATAATTTTATCAATACAAGTCCAATTGTTTTACATGCTTTTTATAAGTCTTTATCATTAAATAAACTCAATTGAATGGAAGTTAACTTGTTAGCGTAAGTAGGTATCTTGGTTGAAACGCCATACTTATTGCAAGATTCAAAAAAGGCTTCCTTAAGTTTGCTAACACTTTTTGAATTGCAGCAATAGTAGTTACCATAGCTCTTTTCATATTTTTCTTTCACGCCTGGAAATAACCGTTCTATTTTTTCATAATAATAATTCCTTTGCCTATCCCTGAGGGTCATTCCAAAACTAGGATAAATAAAACTAGCACCAAATTCTTTTGCTAATTTAACTATTTCTATAATATTATTTGTATTATCCTCAATGAAGGGAAGAATTGGCATCATTGTTATACCTGTACAAATACCTAAAGTTGAAAGTACGCCCATAGCATTTAGTCTTTCAATAGGTGACGGTGCATTTGGCTCAACCTTTTGGGCAATTGTATTATCTGTAGTAGTAATTGTAAATGCAACGGACGCATGTATCTTATTTATTTCTTGAAGGATATCTACATCCCTTAGAATTAAATTACTTTTAGTTGTTATATGCACTGGATACCGGTTTTCTGCAAGAACTTTCAATGCTTTTTGTGTAAGTCTGTATTGTTTTTCAATAGGTGTATACGGGTCACTCATTGCACCGGTCCCAACCGTACCCTTTTTACGCTTTTTAGATAACTCTAAATCTAACAAATCAACAGCATTTACTTTAACTTCTATATCATCAAAACTCTCTATTCTATAGCATTCGCTTCTGGAGTCGCAATATATACACTTATGCTCACATCCTCGGTATATATTCATATTATACATTACTCCAAACCATGAGCTAGGATTCTTCACTGTTGAGAGAATAGTTTTTGCTTTTATTTCTTTTATCATACAAGTTCCTCAATGTTATCATTAATTTTAATAATTAGTATTAATAAACTATTTTATTAATAAATTCAAACCATTAATTAAATTCTTAAACTCCAGAAGATTTAATTGCTGATTACTATCAGATAATGCAGTTTGTGGATTGGGGTGAACTTCAACCATTATTCCATCAGCACCAACCGCTAAAGCAGCCTTTGCTATCTGTAATATTATATCTTTTCTCCCTAAAGAATGGCTTAGGTCAACAATTACTGGTAGTTTTGTTTCTATTTTAATAATGGGAATGCTTGAGATATCTAAAGTGTTTCTTGTTTTATTTTCAAATGTTCTGATCCCTCTTTCGCATATGATAATCTTTCTGCTACCCTGTAATGCAATATACTCAGAAGCATAAATTAACTCGTTTATTGTAGAACTCATAGGAGTTGCACTAGCACTTCCATATACTTCATATACTTCAGGTGTATTTGATAATACATCAATAAGCTTTGTATCCCAATTAGTACCTACAGAAAGTTTCATTTTGATCTTCCTTTCAAAAAACAATAATATAAAGTTATTAACCAAATATGTTAGCTAATTATCATATTTGCTACCTTTCTGACGCTTTCATTTTCATCCTTAACCCAATTATTCATATGATTCAAAATAATCTCTTCATTAGTCTTGCTAGCTTCCCTTAGAACTGATGCTACACAACCTTGCACATATCTCCTACTATCTTTTGCAAGTTCATATAGCAATGGCAAAGCCTTTTCCGGCAACTTATTTGCTATATTCCTAACCCCATCTGTGACAGTCCACCTTGCATATTCTCTTTCATCATCCTTTAAATGAAAAAGATTTTCCATTACTAAATCCGAATAATTTCTACTCATATTTCTGAAAGAGTTAGCAACTGCCTTCCTGACATATAAGCTCTGGTCACCTATAAGCATTTTTAAAATTGGTAATGCTAGCTCAGGTTTTTTCTTTCCAACACCTCTTCCAAGTGATTCAGCTATAGCTCTCCGAACATTTTCTCTTGAATCCCTTGCCCAGTCCTCCAAAATATAAACAGAATCAGGATTCTTTTCATGAATAGCAACTAAAGCACCAGCAGCAGATTCACGTACAGTCCAATCTGTGTCATCCGACATAATCCTAATATCATCTAATACTATAGAATAATTTTTTACTCCAAGCTCGCCAAAGGCAATTGCAACTGTCCATCTGATATTAACTTCATCATCTTTCATAAGGGATTTTAAAAAATTAAAGGTTTTTTCAAAGGAATCCCTTCCTTTTTTCCCAAGCCACTCACCTGCCTCCCTGCGAATTTTTCCACTAGGATTTAAAGCAAACATTTTAAAAATTTCAAGGGACTTTTCACTATTTGAATCTAATAATTCAATAACGACTTCCATTTCACTTCTACACTTAATAATTAAGGATTTTTCATCCATCTACCCACCTCCTGTTTAAATTTCAATAAACTAAAACTTTGTTGATAGTGTATTTACAGATCTCAATAAACATTCTAATCTTAAATATTATTTTCAAACTTAATCCCTAACTCTATCAATTTCTTTCTCATATTTTCTTGTTCGTTTTGTGGAGTCTCAGAGAGGAATGCATTAACCATGTCTTGCTCTTCCACTAATAAACTATTCCTTTCTCTTGCGTTATCCTCTGCCTGTCTACCAACAACTTTTTTTGCAATATCTCTTACTTCAGCTTCTACTGAAGAAATAAGTTGTTCAAAAAGGCTTTTACAACTTGGTTCCCACTGCATATTGTTATCTCCTTTGGATGGCTTGATATTAAAAAACTCGCTAGTAATAAGGTTGTCCAACTTTTTATTAACTTTTGATAAGGCTATTTGCGCTTTATCCTCATCTACTTTATATGCTTTATTAGCAATACTAGTGCAATAGCCACAGTCTTCACATGATGTTTTATTACAATCATTATATTTAAAATGCTCAATAAACCCATCTAGTGATTTATTATCAAGATATTGTTCTTTTAAGAATAATGCATCCTCAAAATCCATTAAATTTTTGACATTCGCAAATTCAGGTTTATTAAAATAGCTAACATTAATTGGTACTTGTCTCTTCGGATCAGTCTTTACGTCTAAAATATCTATAAGGTTACCATCATATGCTCTTTGAGCATACGCTTTTACAGTATTAGTAATAACTTCAGTAGTATTGAATCTTTCAACAATTTTAAAATAATCAATACCAATTTCCTCGTATATATGTAAATCTTCCGGCCGTATCCATCTAGACTTAATTAACTCATCTCTATTTGACATTTTTCTTTTCATACAATTTAAAATACAATAGTCAATGTAGAACCCTTGAGTATATTTATCATCTTGTGATGCATGACTTGAAATAGTTCCATGATATAATTGAAATGGACAGCCATAAATACAAGTTACATTTGCAAGAAGTTGTATTTCACACTTCACGCTCTTGCGAATGGCACTCAATAGCTTAAAATCTCTATTTACAAACTCAGGAAGTGCAATAACATCAGCCCCAAGAGATTCAAACAATTGTGCACGTCGTACACTATTAATATAAGCAAAAATGGAAACACCAACTTTTAATTTTGGAAATCGATGCTTAATAATCTGTAACAGATAAGGAATGGTAACGGTAATGCAATCCACTCCCATATCAACAATTCTTTCAATATATTCAATAATTTTATTATGAGATTCGGCAACAAACTCCTTGTTTCCCATGCAAAACGAATTTAATAGGTATGTAAATTCCATTCCATTTTTATGAACTTCATCAATATATTTTTTAATCTCTTCCTCATTTATTTCAGGCAGTAAGTATGATGGTCTTCCGCCACCAACGATATCTTTATCTACTTTGCCGTATAAATTGTAAACAGGTAATCCTGAAAGATTTTCGATAAGCTTCCGATCCCAATTACACCCTACTGATAATTTCAAATTATCCACCCCTTTATCTGGATATTGTTTACTCGACTTTTACTTATACTGAGATAAATTTATTCCTTCATTAGACAAACTTTTTATCATATCATCTTTAAAAAGATCAGGCGTACCTTCTAATAAAGCATATACAACATCATCAATTTGCACTACTTTAGAAGAACGCTCCTTTGCCTTTGTTTCTGCTAGTTTTGATATTGTTTTTATTGCGACATCACGAAACATTTCAGGTGTATTCTGCATAAGCCTATCAAACGTATCTTTTACTTTTAAATCCCACATCATAGAAATGGTTTTTTCTGATTCTATATTAGCAGATCTATTAAGATTCATTAATGGCTCAATAAGTTGTTCAATCATGTTTATGTAACTTGAAAGTTCTCCATTAGAATTAGAAATCTTAACAGCTTTTTCAGCAATCTTTGAACAGTAATTACAATCACTATCACATTGTGCAAAACATTTATTTTTTCTAAAATAGTCGATAAATCCATCTAATTTACTATTATCAATAAATACACCTGGAGATTTTATGCCCCAGATTTTAACCATCTGATCCCATTCTTGCTGTGAGAAGTTCTCTAACTTACTACTTTTAGGCTCTTCTATCTCTAACGACAATGGAGTTAATAAGTCTGCAATATTATCCCACTTTCTCTGAGTAAAGGCCTCGAGACAGTTTTTTCCTATCGCCCCTGGACCAACCCTATTGCTAATCTTAAAGCTATTTATTCCTATTTCCTCATAAACACCAATATCTTCAGGTCTAATCCATGGTGCTTTAATAATTTCTTCAGGGCTAATTAATTTTTTAGGAATACATCTCATCATGCAATAATCCATATAATATCCATGGAGAAAGTGTTGTTCCTGAGTTGTATGACAAACCATATTGTTGTGGTAATCATGATATGGACAATGTAATATGCAAGCAGCATTCACAATAACTTCAAGTATTACTTCGGGCCTTACAGCTTTACGCATACTTTCGAGCACCTGAAAGTTCCTATTTTGTGTTAATTCAATTGTTATAAGATCAATTCCCATACTATCATAATATTTTGCTCTTTGTGCTGTACCTACATTTGCAACTTCTGAGACTTTAATTTTTATATTTGGGAACTCACGTTTAATAATTTCAATTAGGTATGGAACAGCAACAGTAATAATATCTGCTCCTAAATCATTAATAACTTCTAGGAATTCAATTATTCGCTGTCTTCCATCCTTTGTAAATTCAATATTTCCTAGGCACGGTGAATTCATAACATAATTAAATTCCATGCCAAATGAATGAATTCTTTTTATATGATCCTTAGCAAAGCTAATATCTGAGTCTGGTAAGCAAGCTGCTGGCCTAATTGACCCAATTGGATCTATTCTTAATGAATTATATATCTCAGAAACACCATATTTTGAGCATATATCTAAAAAATCATTATCCCACTGACTACTTATACTAATGCGCATTATTATCACCTTTCCTTACAACCCAATTATTCCCGACTGACTAATGAGCAAAAAACATTATGTTAAGCTTTCTTCGGTGCAGTTCCATACTGCATAAAGAAGTCGCCTTCCTTTTTTTGTAGCTCAATTCCATTAGGCTGCAATTTACCCCAGTCTTCTGGTGAGTAAAATGCCTTACATACATTTGAAATATATTTTTCCCCTTTATTTGTAACCCTGATAAAATCAGTATCATTTCTAATCAATCCCCAATTTTCGAGTTTTTCAAGTGTTTCTAAAAATACATTTTCAACATTTATACCAAAGCATTCTCTAAATTTCGCCTTACTCACTGAAAGAAACTTAACTCCAAGAACCATAAACCTCGACATTTCATCCTTTTTGCTGAGTTTTCTGCCAAACGAAATAGGAAGCTTACCACTGTTCACTGTGTTAATATAATCATCAATTGGATGCACATTCCCATAAAAACAACCATTAATGTACGATCTCCCCCCTGCACCTAATGCCAGACATTCTTTCTGAGGAGCATAAAAGCTTGCCTTATGATATTCACATTCCTTACCAGGTAAAGCATAATCATGTATATAGTGCTGACTGTAATTTGAAGAAACAAGTATTTCTTTAATTTTGTCAAACATTTCAAACTCAACCTGTTCAGACGGCTGTTGCGGCAGTTCCCCTCCCATAATATCCTTAAATAATTGTGTTCCTGGCACAAGACTTAGGCAAAAAGTTGCAATATAATCCACTTTAAGTTGAATGGCTTTTTGCAATTCATTCTGCCAATCTTCTATAGTTTGTCCTGGGATACGATACAGTAAATCAATTCCTACATTTCCAAGTCCAAGCTCTTTAACCATATTAATTGCTCTAATAGATGCTTCGCCTTTATGAGCACGTCCAATAATTTGTAAAAAACGGTCATTGAAAGATTGTATTCCAAAACTAATCCTATTTACACCAAGATCAAGCATACTTTTTACTTTATTTGAGTCAACCGTTTCAGGATTTGCCTCAATACTTATTTCTAAACCTTCTACACAATCAAATTTTGTTTTGCAGTATTCTAACAAACCAATAAGCTGCTTTTCACTTAATACAGTTGGAGTACCTCCACCAATACACAACGAGACAATCCGCTTGTCTTGAACATACGGAAGTGCACTTGCCATATCAATCTCTTTGTAGAGTGCTTTCAAATAGTCTTCTATTATTTGATCATTGTGAGGATATTTGGTAAATGGACAATATTTGCATAAACTTTTGCAGAATGGAATATGTATATAAATAACTATTTCCTTCTTCTTCCACACATCATCCTGATCCATAACAGATACTGATGTAGGATAAACTCTAATATATTCAATATCCCTCTCTGGATACTCCTTCCAGAATCTTTTAAACCGTTCATTATATTGTTGCATTATTGACCCATCTCCTTCACATAAAGTTAATAAAAACATTCATTGAGTAAATTCTATATTTAATAATATAATGAGCATTATGACATAAATATTTTTAATATTATTACAATACCTTTGGCTGAACTTTCAATTTAATATCCTCTGGATAATATTTATATTCCTCCTGATAAAACGCACTACTTACATTATATAAATATTTCATACCTTTTTCAGTTAACGCCAATGTATCCTGGCTATTACTTATTAAACCCCAGTTTTGTAGTTTGGAAATCTCATTTTCAAAAACGACTTCAATTTCAATTCCAAACTGCTTCTTAAATTCAGACTTTGAAACTGACAAACAATAAAAACCAAACACCATAAATCTAGACATTTCATCTTCTTTAGTAAGCTTTTTACCAAATGCAACAGGCAATGTTCCATTTGATATTTTTTCATTATAAATTTCCGGCTTTGCCACATTTACGTACACATAGTTATTAATATGGGAAATGGCCCCTGCACCTAAACCCATATATTCACCTTGTGGTGCTTTCCAGTTAAGTTTATGATGCTCACACTCTTTGTCAGGTTTAGCATAATCATATAAAGTATACATATGATACCCATTATCATTTAACTTTTTAGAGGCAAGTTTATACATATCTAATTCAAGGTCTTCAAGTTGTCTAGGTAAGTTCCCAGCGGAGTAATATGCCTCAAATAATTCAGAACTAGAATCCACAAAAAGGCACATGGGGCTTATGTGATCTAATTGGAGTTCTATTGCTTTATTTAAATCATACTCCCATTCTTGCAGTGTCTGTCCTGGAATATTGTATAGAAGATCTATATTAACACTATCGAACCCTACTTCTTTTGCTATCTTTATTGCATTTACAGCCTGTTCAACAGTATGACTACAACCCATAGATTTCAAAATCCTATCATTAAATGACTGCACTCCTAAACTTAGCCTTGTAACCCCTAGCTTAGTAAGCGTTTTCAACTTTTCTTTATCAACAGTAGTAGGATTAGCCTCAACAGTAATTTCTATTTTTTCATTAATATTAAATTTTTCCTTAATAAATGTTATTAGGTCGATGAGTTGTTCATTATTTAACGTGGTTGGTGTACCTCCACCAAAATAACCAGCAACAATTTTCGAATTCTTTATATAATTATTTTCTGCAAAGATACTTATCTCACTTTTCAATGCTCTCAAATAGGATTCAACAGCTTCACTACTCCAACGATACCTATTAAACGGACAATATTTACATATACTTTTGCAAAACGGAATATGTACATAAAAACCTATTTCTTTTTTTTCCCATATATCATTTGGGTTAATTTCTCCTAATGACGGAGGATACCATATCGTTCCCCTTGTATCCCTTTCAGGGTATTCCTTCCATTCATTATATTTCTTCTTATCATCTTCATTCATATGATTAACGCCTCACAATACCTTTTTGATTATTTATTATTTAGTTATAAAACTATGGTCTAATTTTTTCAGTCATAAAAATCATATTTGCATTTTTCATATTAGCAACATCTTTATACTGAATATTTCTTACTTCGAACCCGCTATTTCCCAGCATTTCTTTTACTTCAGTTGCACTAAAATATCTTAATTTATTCTTCATAATATTCATTGAAAGGTTGCCTTCTTCTTCAATAAAATACACAGCATTCCAAAATTCAAAGTCATCTATCTTCTTCATTGAATTAAGCCTAACAATTTTATAATCTTCATTTTCAATTACAAGATCCATAAAAGAAGATGTAGGAGCACCATTTTCAATTAATTCAAATTCCTTATTTAATACACCAAATGAAAACATCCCACCTGGTTTTAGTGAATTGCCTATTGCAGAGAGTGCCATCGCAAAATCTTCGTTTGTTTCCAAAAAAGACATTGCTTGGAAGCATAATACTACATCGAATTCTTCATTAAAATTAATATTCCTCATATCTCCCTTTAAATAGTTGATATTCAGCCCTTTGTTTTTAGCCTTTTCTCTAGCAACTTCTAACATATCCTCGTCTATATCAACCCCTGTACAGTTATACCCTAGTTCAGCTAGACACGTAGATAATATTCCTGTACCGCAACCTAACTCTAGGGTTTTATTAACACCTCTACTCTTAAACATTTTATCCATTTCAACAGACTGCCTTTGATAATCAACAATATGTTTTTGTATTTCATCCCAATATTTTGCAACCTTTTTGTATGCTTTCATAAAATATATCCTCCATTTTTCATTTTACTTATGTAGATATCTATATAAACTTGTTTACGCTAGCTCATATTAAGCTTCTGATACAATATTTTATCAAAAATTATTTATGAATATTAATTTCATTTAGGCAGATAATGTCTGTCAGACATTATCTGCTTAATATACCATTAAGGCCTTATTCTATTTTTGCACATTTCTTGATCGATACATACCTAAATATGCACTACTATATGGGTAGCCTTGATCATGCAACTTACAAGGAAACTCATTGCAGTCTCTTGAACAATAAGGTATTTTTTTCTCTGCTGCGCACTTTAAAATTGGGCATGGTATATTCTGTGCAACCTCAGGTGGACAAATATCTCCACTTACACAACCCTGACATATTCCTTTAGCGTAAAGTCCACAAGCATCACATGAAATTCCACAAGCTCCTGTTGCCATATTATATGACCTCCTCAAAATTAATTTTTTTATATTCAATTAAAGATACTGACTGTATTTAAACATATGTATCTTAATTTGAACCCAATCGAGATAAATGCAAAATTTACAATTTAAAACACCTTACATAACTATACCAATCTCCAGATAATATCTCATTTTTTCCATCATTGTCTACATCACCAACTGCTACACAGTCAGGATACCTATCAAGTCTGCCTATCCACACTTCTTTAGAATTTTTTATTACTCTTAATGTATGATCTCCACATCCAACTACAATTTCATTCATGCCGTCATTATCTATATCTCCAATGGTTACAGCTCCAGGGCCACCCATAATTGTAATCCTCCATATTTCATGCCCATTTTTAAAACACCTTAATGTACCATCATTACTTCCAGCAACAACTTCATTAAGACCATCATTATCTACATCTCCTACGGCACAACAGTTTACCCATTCTCCGAACCAAGCCCTCCAAAGTTCATTTGGACCATTTTTAAAACAACGTAAGGTTTGATCATTGCTTCCTGCAATTAATTCATTATGTCCATCATTATCAATATCTGCAACCACACAGCACCCTACCCAACTATCAAAGTATGTGGACCAAAGCTCTTTTCCCCCATCTTTATATACATGAATAGTATCATCCATTCCTCCTGCAATAACTTCATTTTCTCCGTCATTATCTACATCGCCTATTGTCACACACCATACCCATTGACCAATTTCGATCCTCCATACTTCTTCCCCGCTTGAATTTAGACAAATAACTGAGCCATTATAAGTACCTATTACAATTTTCGTATCGTCTCCTTTTCCAACCTTTCCTACTCCAATAACTGGAGAAGGTACATTCCCGACGTTCTTTTTCCAAACCTCAACCCCATCTTTAAAGCAATAAATACAATTATCTGCACATCCAACAATGACCTCACTTTTCCCATCTCCATCAACATCTGCAATTGAACAGCAAGGTATCCATTTTGGAAATTCTCTTGTCCACATTAGTTTAATAGGATAATGGAAAATATTATAGAGTCCCCATTCTTTTAATCCTCTTGTAAATATTGCTGCAATAACACTTCCAAATAGTGTAACTACGCAGCCGGTTGTTAATGTATTAAAGAATTCCTTATAACCTTCTATATTTTTAGTTAACAATAGGATTGTTGATGGCATTACAATCGATATTACAACGGCTACTTGCATGGAATCGAGTACTTGTAGATAACTATTATTAACATAACCATATCTTACACTATGAAAAATAAATTTAATATTCTTTAAGCTTAGTGATGCAATACAACATTCTGTTATTACACCAACAATAAAACCTAAAAAGATTATCTCAATTCTACTTTCTTTAGGTAATAAAAGATTAACATTCGATTCACTACCTAAAAATGATATCAATACCGAAAAAATAGTCATTATCGAAATAATAGCCCCAAATTTGTTTATCAGAGAATATGAGAATGTCAAAGTCATGGACACAAAAAATATTGTCATTAATATTTCAATGCCTTCAATCTTAACATTTGAAAAAGACATTACAGTAATAAAATTAATTATACTTACAATTAATACCAGAATTACTTCTTTTATTGTAAGTATTTCAAATATAATTTTTTGTGGTTTACAGATTGTAATCACAACTTCTACTACTAAAGTTAAAAAGCACACTAATAACAATATTTGCAGTATGTTTTCGGTTTTTATATTAAAAATTTGTTGGTTAAATAATGTGTAACTAATAAATGTAGCAATCGCAAAATAAACTGATTCAAGAAATAATATCCCAGGCAATTGTACCCTTAATCTATATATTACTGATATAACACAAATGATAATTATTAATCCTGAAACAACAAAATTATTACCATAGTTAATAAAGTTATTTATTAGCAATACCCCTAAAGCCAATAAAGAAAATAATGTTGGAATTATGCTATTTTTTAGTAGGCAATAAATCCTCCCTTGGCTTAATAAAGGGTTGTACACTGCACCTTTATACTGTTCTCTTGAATGTACTAAATCATTTGTCCAGCCTTCTCTCATTTATCAAGACCTCCCATCTGTTCCCCAAAATAAAAACTAACTAAGTCTATTGATTAAATCTATTCTTTCAATCGATGGACTTTTATAATGCTCCCCATTGTCAAGACAAATTTTTTAATTTTCTAAGTTAGGTTCTCCTTTCCATAAATTTGTATATTGTTTAATTTAAGGCACTACAGTTAGGGGTGTCAAGGGCGAGCGTTTTTTGCT
>Ga0255341_1005048_pt1 | contig 13347 bp, 9 predicted proteins | sample wastewater_treat_8_FD_192418 | JGI IMG/M metagenome (GOLD analysis project Ga0255341, IMG submission 192418) | Wastewater microbial communities from Lulu Island WWTP, Vancouver, Canada - plant12 | ecosystem: Engineered > WWTP > Wastewater > Unclassified | place: Canada: Vancouver, British... | reverse complement strand
AGGATATCTTTCCGCGTTACAAGACCATGCGCGGATACCACGTGTCACGACGCGGCGGATGGGACACCCACGGACTACCAGTCGAAATTGAGGTGGAGAAAAAATTAGGCTTCACCAATAAACAACAGATTGAAGATTACGGGATTGGCAAGTTTAACGACCTTTGCCGAGAGTCAGCTTTCACTTATATCCAGGAGTGGGAAAAACTTACAGACCGCATTGGCTATTGGGTGGACCTCACCAACGCTTACATCACTTACACCAATGAATACATTGAATCGGTATGGTGGATCCTGAAGAGCTTCTGGGAGAAGAACCTCCTTTATCAGGGTTATAAGGTGGTGCCTTACTGCCCGCGTTGTGGTACGCCGCTTTCAGACCATGAGGTGGCGCAGGGCTATCGTGATACCTCAGATCCCTCGGTGTTCGTGCGCATGCCGCTGGTAGACACCCCGGGCACCTCTCTGTTGGTGTGGACGACCACTCCCTGGACTTTGCCGGCGAACGTCGCGGTGGCTGCAGGCGCTGAAATTGATTACGTGACTGTTGAGCGCCAAATGGAGGATGGATCCAAAGAGGAATTGATCCTGGCTGAATCACTGGTGGAACGTGTATTTGCTGGTGAAACAGTGAAGGTGATGAACCGTTTTAAAGGGAAACGCTTACAGGGCCTACGCTACCAGCCATTGTTCACATTCCTGCCCGCGGAAAAAAAGGCTCATTACGTGGTGCTGGGTGAGTTTGTGACAACAGAAGACGGAACTGGCTTGGTGCACATTGCCCCTGCGTTTGGCGCGGACGATATGCAGGTGGCGCTCGAGCATGACCTGCCCATTTTGAACACGGTCGCTCAAGACGGCACATTCATCTCGCAGGTAAATCCCTGGGCAGGCATTTTCGTCAAGGACGCTGACCCACAAATTACCCAGAATCTGAGAAACAGGGGATTGCTGTTCCGTGAAGGGACTTATTTGCACACTTACCCCTTCTGCTGGCGATGCGACACGCCGCTGCTCTACTACGCACGCCCAACCTGGTATATCCGAACCAGCCAGTATAAAGAACGAATGGTGAAGTTAAACGAAGAAATTAACTGGTACCCTGAACATATCCGCAAAGGACGGTTTGGAAACTGGCTCGAAAACAACGTTGATTGGGCTTTGGGGCGAGAGCGCTATTGGGGCACACCGCTGCCCGTTTGGCAGTGCGAGACCTGCCATCAACAGGAATGCATAGGTTCGATCGCTGAGCTATCAGAGCGTGCCGGCAGAAACCTCGCGAACGCCAACCTGCACAGACCCGATGTAGATAAAATTCATTTTGCGTGTTCTGCATGCGGCGGGAATATGCGGCGCGTCCCCGAGTTGATTGATGTTTGGTTTGATTCAGGCTCAATGCCTGTGAGCCAGTGGCATTACCCGTTTGAGAACGTCGAAGCGTTTAAGAACCAGTTCCCGGCGGATTTCATTTGCGAGGCGGTCGACCAAACACGTGGTTGGTTCTACTCGCTGCACGCCATCAGCACCTTGTTATTTGATGAAAAGTGTTTTAAGAATGTGATCTGCCTGGGTTTAATTTTGGACGGCGAAGGGCAGAAAATGTCTAAATCTCGCAAGAATGTCATCGCTCCCTGGTCGGTTATTGAAAAGCATGGCGCTGACGCGATGCGCTGGTACCTTTATACCGCCAGCCCGCCAGGGCAGGAGCGGCGTTTCTCCGCCGACCTGGTGGGCGAAGTACTGCGTAATTTCACATTGACCTTGTGGAACACCTATTCTTTCTTTGTGACTTATGCCAACCTGGATAAATGGAGCCCCGTACCAGGCGAGAAGGTGGCTTACAGTGCGCTGGATAAGTGGATGCGCTCCAGACTGCACGCGTTGATCAGAGACGTCACCACGGCGCTTGAAAATTATGATGTACTGGGCGCAACCCGGCCGGTGCAGATATTTGTGGAGCAACTCTCCAACTGGTATCTGCGCCGCTCACGCAGACGTTTTTGGAAGAGCGAGAGTGATGCGGATAAGAACGCGGCTTACAGCACTCTTTATGAATGCCTTACCGCTCTAAGTAAGTTGCTCGCGCCAACCATGCCTTTTATCGCGGATGAGTTGTACTTGAACCTGGTGGGTTCGGTAGATAAAAAGGCTTGGGAATCGGTACACCTTGCGCCGTGGCCTGAATTTGACAGCGAAACGATTAACGAAAAACTGAATGACGAGATGGAATTGGTTATGAAGCTGACGTCTTTAGGGCACGCTGCGCGTAACAAAGCCAACCGTAAGGTGAGGCAGCCCCTCGCAGAAGTGGCTTTTTCTGTGGGCAGCCAGGAAGAGGAACGGATAGTAAAGCGTAATGCTGAATTATTGGCGGATGAGTTGAATGTAAAAAAGGTGAGGACATTGAATGCCGCGGGAGAGGCGGTGAGTTACACATTAAACCCGTTGCCCAAGCAGTTAGGGCAAAAGTACGGTAGTCTGTATCCTGAAATCCGCAAGAAGGTTCTGGCGCTGGATGTGGAAGCCAGCGCCCTGAAGCTGCTGGCAGGAGAAAGTTTGCGCATCGAAGCCGGCGGGAATGTTTTGGATATTCTCCCTGAAGAGGTGGAGGTTAGACTGCAGGCGAAAGAAGGATACTCGGTGGCTTCCGAAGGGGCTTACCTGGCGGCCTTAGTGACTGAATTGACCCCCGACTTAATCAGCGAAGGGTTGGCGCGAGAATTTGTGCGCCGGGTACAGGACCTGCGTAAAACTGCAGACCTGGATATCGCTGACCGTATTCAGCTTTTTTATCGCGCCACACCCCTCTTGGCGCAGGCGGTTGAAACTTACCGTGATTACATCATGATGGAGACACTCGCAGTAGCTTTTCAGAACGGGGGAGCGCCAGAGGGAGCGTTTACCGTCACAGATGAATTTGATCAGGAAAAAGTAACCATACATATCATCAAAGCCTGAACTTCTGGGGCTCCGTGGAGGAGCCCCAGGCTTTTCATCTGCATTCTGGGGTAAAATTCAACCACTGTCATATGGAGCCTTAATTGAAGCACTTCTTAAAGAAAACCGTCTGGTTATTTGTTGTGGCTGCCAGTATTGTTACGCTGGACCAGGTGTTGAAGAAAATTGTGATTAACCACCTCTCCTATGGCGGGGTGTGGTCTCCCTGGGAGTGGTTGACACCGTATGCTCGGATTGTGCATTGGAGCAATACCGGTGTGGCTTTTGGAATGCTTCAGGGCATGAACCCGGTGTTCATTGGGCTGGCCGTTCTGGTTTCATTCGGCATTGTCTATTATTACCCTAAGATAGAAAAAAAAGACTGGATGATCAAACTGGCGTTGATGATGGAACTCGGCGGCGCAGTTGGCAACCTTGTCGACAGGATCAAATATGGTCATGTGATCGATTTCATTTCAGTTGGAACTTTCCCGGTGTGGAACATCGCTGACGCGTGCATCACTGTGGGGGTTATCATCCTGCTGATGGGTGTGTGGCTGCAAGAAAAACGAGAGAAAAACAGGAAAACAAAAACCACGCAGGAGCAAGCGGACAATGAGGTCAGCCCTTGAGCTCACAGCGCTGCCAGTTTATCGTGCAAAGTGGAGATGAGAACAGGTTGGATAAATTCCTGGCCCGGCAATTACCGGGTCAGTCGCGTTCCCGGTTGCAGGCTATTATAAAGGATGGCGGTGTGACGGTTAATGAAACCGTGGCAACAAAATCAGGGATGGCGCTGCTGACCGGTGATAAGGTCAGCATTTGCATTCCAGAGGTGGTGCCGGTTAACCTTGAACCGGAGAGTATCCCGCTTGATATAGTTTTCGAAAATGAGCATCTGGTCATCATTAACAAACCTGCCGGGATGGTCGTTCATCCAGCCCCAGGCCATGCCAGCGGGACACTGGTGCACGCGGCATTGGGAAATTTCGAGGATTTACAGGGCATTGGCGGCGAAGTACGGCCGGGAATCGTGCACCGCTTGGATAAGGACACTTCGGGGTTGATCATTGTAGCCAAGAATGAAAAGGCCCACCGCTGGCTCCAAGAACAGTTCCGTTTACGCAAGGTTAAAAAAACCTACCTGGCATTGGTGGATGGAAAACCCCCAACGCCATCAGGACGGGTGGAAGCGGCTATCGCTCGGGATGCGGCTCATCGCAAACAAATGACGGTGGTTTCTGATGGTCGGGGTCGAGCAGCCATAACGGAATTTCACACCGTCAAGCAATTCAGCCAACACACCCTGGTAGAAGCGCACCCCCTGACAGGGCGTACGCACCAAATCAGATTGCATATGGCGTTTCTGGGCTGCCCGATTGTGGGTGACCTTGTCTACGGCAGAAAAAAGCCCTCGCTTGAAATAAAGCGGCATTTCTTGCACGCCTATCAGATAAGCATTATTTTACCGGGTGAAAGCGAAGCTCGAACCTTTCAAGCGGAATTACCCGCTGATTTGCAAACCATCCTGGATCAACTTATCTAACGCGGAGAGCCTGATGAAACTGATCGATTTACGCTCGGATACGGTCACCACTCCTACTGAAGGAATGCGCCATGCGATGATGGCTGCTGAAGTGGGGGATGATGTATATGGAGAAGACCCCACCGTTAACCGGTTGCAGGAAATGTCGGCTGCTTTATTGGGCAAGGAAGCCGGGTTGTTCGTGCCCAGCGGGACAATGGGGAACCTTCTTTCTGCTTTAAGCGTGTGCAACCGTGGAGACGAGGTCATTATGGGCAACCTTGGGCACACCTTTCTTTATGAAGCGGGCGGGATTTCCGCTCTTGGCGGTATATTCGCGCATACGCTGCCCAACCAGGCAGATGGCAGCCTGGTGCTTGAAGACATTGAAAACGCCATACGCCCGGATAATATTCATGACCCCATCACGCGCATGGTGATACTGGAAAACACGCACAATCGATGCGGGGGAACGGTGCTCACTGAGAGGTACACTCGCGAAGTGGCAGAATTGGCGCACCGCAATCACCTGCATTTACACCTTGATGGCGCGCGCATCTTCAATGCCGCAGCAGCGTTGAATGTTGATGTCAAAGCTCTCACGGAGCCAGTGGATAGCGTGACCTTTTGCCTGAGCAAGGGGTTGTGCGCTCCAGTGGGCAGCGTGGTCTGTGGAACGAAGGACTTCATTAAGAAAGGGTTGCGCGTGCGAAAAATGTTGGGTGGGGGAATGCGGCAGGCAGGAATGATCGCCGCTGCTGGCATTTTTGCCCTCGAAAATATGATCACCAGATTAAGAGATGACCACCAGAGGGCAACTCTGCTGGCAGAAGGTTTGAAGACAGTGCCCGGCATTCACTTTGAAATGGGCATGCCGCAAAGTAATATGGTTTTTCTTTCGCTCAAAGAAGAGGTCATTTTTTCTGCTCAGGAGGTTGCCGCGCGCTTGGCAAAGCTGGGCGTGAAAGTGGGGGTGGTTGCTCAGCGCAGGTTCCGCCTGGTGACGCATTACTGGATCACAGATGAAGATGTTGACGAAACTATCCGGGCATTCCGCAGCGCGCTTTCTGGCGCGTAAACAGCTGGCAATCGCTTAAGGTCATTCTGATATAATAAAAACAGGTATTCCACTTTGCCAGGTCAAGCATTGAGGTGAGCATGGATTCTTTTATCACGATAAGAGAAATTGATAGTGCTGCGAATTTTATAACCAGGCAAATCGTTGAAAAGCCTGTGGTTGCGCTGGTACTGGGCTCCGGGTTGGGGGTCTTGGCGGAGGCGGTGAATGACGCCCGGATCATTCCCTTTAACCAGATCCCTGAATGGCCGGTATCCACCATCCAGGGTCATTCTGGGCGCCTGGTTATCGGGCGGCTTTTCGGGGTACCGGCCATGGTGATGCAGGGCAGGGTGCATTATTATGAAGGGTACTCGATGGACAGGGTCACCTTCCCGATACGGGTGATGCAGCGCATGGGCGTGCGCAACCTGGTTTTAACCAACGCGGCTGGCGCCATTAACCCGGATTATGTACCGGGCGATGTGATGGTGCTGAATGACCATATTAACCTCATCGGCATGGCGGGACAAAACCCCCTGCGCGGACCCAATCTGAATGAATTTGGCGAACGTTTTCCGGATATGAGCCAGCCTTATGACCCCCTCTTTATCGCTGCCGCCAGGAAGATAGCGCAGAAACATCACATCAAGCTGCATGAAGGGGTTTATGTTTGTCTGGCTGGCCCTTCGTTTGAATCGCCGGCGGACTTGCGATTTCTCAAGATCATCGGGGCAGACGCGGTTGGAATGTCAACAGTGCCGGAAAACATTGTGGCACGCCACGCTAAGATGCGCGTCCTGGGTTTATCGGGCATCAGTAATAAAGCTAACCTGGATGGCAGCACGGTCACCACTCACGAAGAGGTCCTGGAAGCCGGAAAAGTGATCGTACCCAAACTGACCACGATCATTCGCGGTGTGATTGAAACCCTGACAGGCGAATAGGTTCAAGCATTGAAAGCATCTTTATTGGTCAAATTATCGTGAGCAGTATTCTACGTTTCCTCGAAAAATATGAGATCATCATTTTCCTGGTTGCCGGCCTGATCATCCTCGCGTCCGCGAGGAAAACATACGTGGCGTGGCGGGAGTGGTCCAGGAGCATTTTCGGGCTGGAAAAAGAACACGCTCAACAGATATTTAACTCGGCTTTAACTGTGCTGGTTTTCAGTGTTTTACTGGCGACCGGATTGTTCCTGGTCAATACTTTTATCACTCCTGCTGTACCGGGGGTGCAACAATTGCCCACGCCCACCATTGACCTGACCGCGCTACCGCCAACTGAAACACCCGCGCCAACATTGATGGTTACTGGGGAAGGGCTGATCCCAACCATTACCTCTTACTTTAGCCGTGGATGTATTCCTGACCAGATTGATTGGACAGACCCGAAAAACGGAGATACCCTCTCGGGGAGGGTCGAACTGAAAGGCACAGTAAATATTGCAAACCTGGGCTTTTATAAATATGAGTATTCGCCTTCAGATAGTGATACATGGACAACCATCGCTGCGGGAAATGCAAAAATCATTAATGAACCTTTTGGGGGAACGTGGGATACCCGGGCATTAATTCCAGGTGAATACAAACTGCGTCTTGTGGTGAATGACATCCAAAATAATTCGCTACCAGCATGTATGATCCTGGTAACCATAAAAGCATCGGAGTAAAAATGGCAGAAGTCGAAATACGCCCCGCGGTATCAAGCGATATTTCAACGCTGGAGAAGTTTGACCACACGATTGAAACCACTCACGTATGGCGGGTGGATGGGAGCACCACAAAAGACCGTATTGCAATTGAACTCAATGAGGTAAAGCTTCCCCGGGTATTGCGATTAAACTATCCACGCAGGGCAGAACTGCTGAGAAACACATGGACCCGGCATTTGCTTTTCCTAATTGCCAGTTGCGAAGGCAGCCTGGCAGGGTACCTGACGTTGGATGAAGATAACGATAAATTGTTCGCGATTGTACACGACCTGGTTGTCAATACCCCATTCCGCCGTCAGGGTATCGCCAGCGCGCTGGTTTTTTCCGCGAAAGATTGGGTGAAGAAGAGGGGGATGACCAGGATGTTACTCGAAATACCGGCAAAAAATCATGCCATGGTTGAGCTGGCCAGAAAATTACGCTTCTCTCACGCTGGTCAAGTAGATAATTTCTACCAAAATGGGGACATGGTGTTGTTTTATTTGAGTGAATTAAAGTAGGAATCTGATGGTCAGTAACTGGGTGAATGAAATCAACGCTATAGCCAGGACAATAAGTGAAATCTTAACCGCCGGCATTGCCATTACCGCTTTTGCTCTGCTGTTATACAGCCTGACGTTTAACCTGCTGGAAAGAGTAGCCAGAACCTTCGCGGCAATTATGGTCTGCCTGGTCATCGTGTTTTCTACAGAATCATTCGGGGCGACAAGCAAAGACCCGTACATGATCGATTTCTGGTTACGCGCGCAGTGGGTGGGGATCATCCTGCTGCCTGCCGCCTACCTGAATTTTTCTGATGCGCTGTTGGCTACTACCGGGCGTCCCTCTCGCTGGCGCCGCAGGTGGGCGATCAGGGCAACTTACCTTTTTTCATTCATCCTGATCTTTTTCCTGTTTACGCCCTGGTTTCTGGGTGAGTTGGTGCTTGATCAACCGCCTGCCCCTCATCACTCTCCCACAATTTTTACCCAGCTGTTCATTGTTTATTACATCATCATTCTAGTGCTCGCCTGGGTCAATTTTCGGCGGGCCTACCAGCGCACGCTCACACGCACCAGTAAACGACGCATGTTGTACCTGGCAATCAGCGCGATTGGTCCAGTTGTGGGGGCTTTCCCTTTCCTGCTTTACAGCAGCGAATTCGCCAGTCAATGGACTTTGCTCTTCTGGATTTTGGCGGCGACAGTGTCGATCGGGTTGGATATCTGTATCTTTATCATGGCCTACGCGGTGGCGTTCTTTGGGGTTCCTTGGCCGGACCGCGTGGTTAAGAGCCGCTTGATCAAATGGACTTTAAGAGGACCGATCACCGCTGTTTTAACACTGGGTTTAATGACCCTGGTGAAGCGAGCGAATATTGCGCTGGGCACCCCGTATGACGCTTTTGTTCCTATTGTGATGGTAGTGACTGTCCTGATATGTGAGTACGCCATTACTTTGTTTTTCCCCGCTTTTGAAAGATGGTTGATTTATGACAGAGACGAACAGGATTTGCGTTTCGTGCTGACACTGGAACAACGCATTATCACCCGCGGCGACCTGAAACAGTTTATTGAGATGGTGCTTGCGGCAGTGAATGATAGAGCGCAGGCGCAAGGAGCCTATCTGCTGGAGAAAAATGATGAAGGTTTTACTCTGGTAGAAAAAACCCCCGATTTAGCTTTTGACCCCCAACTATTGGAAGAGCTGGATAGTTTGGAAAGCGCAGGAAATAACCACGATGAATATGTTGAGTGCCGGTCAGATATCCTGATTCCTTTGCACAACAACAGTAACGGTTCTGGTGAGCACCTCTTGGGATATATTGGTATTACGGGGATCAAAGACATCTTCGCGCTGGCTGAGGAAGACCAAGCCGCGCTGAAGCGGCTGGCGGCGCGCGCTGCGATCGCCTTGCGCGATAGGCACATGCTGGAGCAGGTTTTTGATACATTGGAGAGATTGGAGCCGCAGGAGGAATTGATTCAAAAACTACGGGCAGTCAGCAGATTTGACCAACGCGGCATGCTGATGGAAGCCGATTGGATGGAAAAGAAGGAAATGACCGCCTGGGTAAAAGGGGCATTAACCCATTATTGGGGAGGACCAAAATTGACTGATAGTCCTTTGCTAAAGCTGGAAATTGTAAAAGAAGCCATGGCAAAGCACGACAACAACGAAGTCAATGCTTTGAGAACCGTCCTTAGAAGCGCGCTTGAGCAGCTCAAACCAGAAGGAGAAAGAAAATACACCGGCGAATGGTTATTGTATAATATTTTAGAAATGAAGTTCCTGGAGGGAAAGAAAGTACGTGAGATTGCTGTAAAATTAGCGGTTTCGGAAGCAGACCTCTATCGGAAACAGAAAGTAGCAATCGAAAAAATCGCGGATCGACTGGTGCAAATGGAGCTGAACACCAGGAATACATAAACACGGCTCTGTTTATCGTTTTTTATTGTTCGGAGGGACTTTCATGGTGGATATCGTACAGGAAAGGAAACAGGAAGCGAGCATTCCAGGGGTGGATGAAGGTTGGTGGGCATCTGTTCTCGCGGACGAGGAAAAGGTTTTTCGCGAAAATAAAGAGGTAAACTGCAAACCCTGTGAATCGAAAACAACCGGCCAACTCGACTGGGACTGCATCAAAGCGGTTTATGCTGGTGATGAAGTGGTACTGCTCGAAGTTCAAGGCTATAACCGGGGTGGGCTGCTGGTGCAGGGTACAGGCATTCAGGGGTTTGTGCCGGTCTCTCACCTGGTTGACTTTCAGGCAGAGGTCAGTGATGAAGCCCGCCAGCAAAAACTCGCGAATTACGTGGGGACATCTCTCTATTTAAAAATCATCGAATGCGACATGGAGAGTGAGCGTGTTGTCCTTTCCGAGAGGGCCGCTCAGGCAGGGGAGGGAAAGCGCAAGGAATTGTTCACCCAGCTTACGGAGGGCACCATAGTTTGCGGGGTGGTGACCAATATCACGGACTTTGGTGTTTTTGTCGATCTCGGCGGGGTGGAAGGACTGATCCATGTGTCGGAGTTGTCCTGGGGACGGGTGGAAAAACCGTCGCATGTTTTTAAGGTCGGCGAACAGGTTAAAGTCATCGTGTTGCAAGTTAATGAAGCCAACTCGCGCATCGCATTGAGCCACAAGCGTCTTACGCCCAATCCCTGGGAGCGGTTATCAAAAATATATAAACCGGGCGATGTGGTTTCCGCCGAACTGACATCAATCATGCGTTTTGGAATTTTCGCAAGATTAGATGAAGGGGTTGAAGGCTTGATCCACATTTCAGCGTTTCCCGAAACCCTGCGCAAAATGAATATCGCCGAGCATTACGCTCCGGGTCAAAGAGTGCAGGTGAAGATATTACACGTGGATGCAGACCGGCGCAGGCTTGGACTGGGATTGATCAGCGAAGAATGACACCGAGACCCAGCCCGAAGGATAACTTCCCTTCAAAAAAGAATCGCGCTCCGAAAGAATTCGTCCCTCTGTTTGAGCGAATAGACGCCATCCTGAATCACTTTCGCCAGTTTGGTTGGGACCTGCTCGGCACATTTCTGATTCTGCTTGCCATTTTGACCTCCCTGGGTTTGTTAGGATTAAGCCGGGGAACGCTCATCAATTCCTGGATTACCCTCATCCGCCGGGCATTTGGCTTGGGCAGCTACCTGCTGGTTTTGGTGCTCGTTTTTGTTGGGGTCAGTGTCTTCAGACACGCTGCCGGCAAACGGTTTCCATTATCCATTGGTAAAGTACTGGCAATTGAAGGCATGCTGCTGGTCCTTTTGCCTATTTTGGCTTTCACCGGCAACGTATCGATCGAGCGCGCATATGACGGTCTGGATGGGGGTACTTTTGGGTGGGGGCTGGCACAGCTTCTGATCCCTCTCATTTCAAAGCCATTAACCCTGTTATTTTATTTGTTTTTGTTTTTTGTGTTTGCTGGGCTTTCTACAGGCTTCTTTCCACGTTTGTTGGAAAAAGCGCGCGCCTGGAGCAGAAGCACGAAAATCAGTAAAAGCGAGAAACCTGGTTTGGCGCGGAAAGCAGCTGGCGAAAACTTTGAAAAAACCAAACCAAGTTCCCTGGTGAGCTGGCGTGACGCTGCTCTCCCTCCAATGAGCCTGCTCTTGAATGACCAGATCAATCCACCGGACCAGGTGCTCATCAAAGATAATGCGCGCCTGATCGAGGAAAAACTTGCTGAATTTGGCGTGCCAGTTAAAGTACTTGGATTCAGGGTAGGACCTGCTGTAACACAATACGCTGTCGAGCCTGGCTACACTGAACGCAAAGGCGCGGACGGAGTGGTAACCAGGCAGAAGGTGAAGGTTGCAAAAATTACCAGCCTTCAAGATGACCTCAAGCTGGCACTTTCAGCCCAACGTCTTAGAATCGAATCACCTGTGCCGGGAAGATCTTATGTTGGGATTGAAGTCCCGAATGAAGATAACCTGTTTGTACGATTGCGGCCGATACTGGAATCTGAGACCTTCAGAAAAAAGAAATCACCGTTATTATTGGCGCTTGGCAGAGATGTATCGGGCGAGCCGATACAGGTTGACCTGGAAAAGTTACCTCATTTGCTCATTGCTGGCACGACTAATTCAGGGAAATCAGTGTGTGTTACCTCGCTGGCCGCCTGCCTGGCGATGAATAACACGCCAGATAACCTACGCCTGGTGATGCTGGACCCCAAGATGGTCGAGCTGGTGCGCTTTAATGGGCTGCCGCACTTGATAGGGAAAGTGGAAACCGAAATCGATCGCATGCTGGCGGCGCTGCGTTGGGCGCAAATGGAGATGGATTCACGCTACCGTCGAATGGCGGAGGTGCACGCGCGCAATCTGGATACCTTCAACCAGAAAATGCTGCAGAAAAAAAGGACCCCTCTACCCAGGATCGTGATCTTTATCGATGAATTGGCTGATTTAATGATTAACGCGCCCGAACAAACCGAACACAGTCTGATCAGGTTGGCCCAGATGGCGCGCGCCACAGGCATACACCTAGTGGTTGCTACGCAGCGCCCGAGCACAGATGTGGTCACCGGGCTGATCAAAGCCAACTTTCCCGCGCGAATTTCCTTTGCCATGGCTTCAGCAGTGGATTCTCGCGTTATTTTGGATGCGAATGGCGCTGAAACATTGCTGGGGAAAGGCGACATGCTTCTGCTCGACCCGGTTCGTTCTGGGTTGCAGCGCCTGCAGGGGGTTATTGTGAGCGATGGTGAAATCGAAAAGATAATGGAATATTGGCAATCTGCTGTGCACGAGGAAGTTGGCGCCCCACCGTGGGAGGGGCTGGTGGACAACAGAGAAAATGAAGGAGTCGACGCGCTGCTGGAGCGGGCGACAACGATCGTGAGAGAGACAGGCAAGGCTTCAACTTCGCTACTACAGCGCCGTCTGCGTATTGGTTTCCCTCGGGCAGCCCGCTTGATTGATGAACTGGAAGAGATGGGTGTGATCGGCCCGGCAGTTGGCAGCGGTAAAGAGCGGGAGGTGCTTGAAGTTGAAGAAGAGGAGCCTGAATCAGAAGAAGATGAAGCGTAAGACTTTTCGTCATACCTTGGATGCCAGACTATAGTACAATCTCTCACTTAGGATGAAAGAATTAATGGAAAAAAAACATACTGAGCCGTCAGCAAAAAGCATTTGGTCATTAGAAGTTTTCCTGCGGAAGCTGTTTAAAGGCGTCATTGATCCAATCGCCAGTCTATTCATAAAAATGGGATTGAAACCCAACACCATTACAGCATTGGGTTTTATCCTCACAATCCTGGCGGCATACTTTACCGCCACAGGCAGGTTTCTGATCGCGGGTTTGATTTTGCTGGTGGGAGCGCCGTTGGATGTAGTGGATGGGTCGATGGCGCGTTTGCGGGGTGAACCCACCCGATTTGGAGGTTTCATTGATTCAGTCACCGACCGCTATTCTGAATTGGTGCTGTTGTTAGGATTGCTTTTTTACTATGTTCAGCAGCAAAACTTGAGCGCCAGCTTGCTGGCGTTTATCGCGGCGGCTGGCAGTGTAATGGTTTCTTATACCAAAGCACGAGCTGAATCACTGGGTTTTACAGCCAAGGTGGGGCTGCTTACCCGGGTGGAGCGCATGATAATCATGGTCGCTTTT
>Ga0255341_1005047_pt1 | contig 13348 bp, 10 predicted proteins | sample wastewater_treat_8_FD_192418 | JGI IMG/M metagenome (GOLD analysis project Ga0255341, IMG submission 192418) | Wastewater microbial communities from Lulu Island WWTP, Vancouver, Canada - plant12 | ecosystem: Engineered > WWTP > Wastewater > Unclassified | place: Canada: Vancouver, British... | reverse complement strand
TATAAGTATCTGTATCAAAATTAGATTCTGTACATATATATAATACGCCGCTATATTCAGTTTCTATGGAATATAATAACTGACCATACTTGCCTTTTGCATATTGAATCACATCACCATCAGTGTTTTCCAGATCAATTGAAATCCAAGTAGATGTTTCAAATCTTCCGCTAATAATATTTTGATTTATTTCAGATCTATCTTTTCCTATTTGAATAATATGAGTTTTAGGGAATGTTATTAATTTTTCAGTTATAAATTCAGAAGGATCATCAATAGAATCTGACCATCTATCTTCAACCGGATCTATATCATGACCGTTTAAAAAATTATTAGATTCAATTTTTGAATTATCCGGATCTTCATCAATGATATCTAAGAATTCATGTCGTTTCTTTTTTAATTCACTTCTTAAAATAACATCAAAAGTTTCTGGTTTTCTGACTTCCCAATAATGATAACCACTGGGCTTATGATATACATGGACTAATTGATATCCATTTGAATTAATATAACCATAAGGATAATCCCAATCATTCAATCTAGAAATAGAATTAGGAGTCCAGTTTCCATTTAATACAGTATAGCTTCCTTCAAAGCCATTACCGGAGATAGTTCTGTGATAGATTCCGCATCTTTTGTATTCATCAGAAAGTTCAAAATATGAAACATCTGGTGTGAAGAGTGGAATATCACACTGATTGCAATAAGTATCTCCGATATTAGTCAATGTTCTAGTCCAAGATTTTTCATTTTCAAAATGCTCTTGGACTGTATATTGATATTCTTCTGGTGATTCAGGATTCCATATCTCATCTAGATTTGTAATGTAACCTTCAATTCGATGATGATGAGTATGTTCATCATAATCCAATCTGTTCAAATTGTAATTTTTATATTGTCCGCCGATCCACTTAGATTCTTCTGGAGACCAGCGAATCATTTGAGGATTAGTAGGACCATCAAAATCGCACCCCACATCAAAATAATCACAACAAGATGATATATTTCTGCATGGATAGCAATCATAAAGATTAGTGCTAATCGCCATATATACAGGACGATGAAATACTGGTCCAGATCGGAATTTTTCAGTGCTTACCATCCACCATATTGGAACTGGATAAGAATAAAATAATTGTTCATCTAATTGTGGAGGTTCAGTGAACTCAATGAAATATTCATTAAAATTCTGAACAATTTTCCAATCTATATTTTGCTGTAACTCAATGCCGCCGTTATAGATTTTTACATGGTATTTATTATTTCTCAGAACATTTAATTTGAATGTTGTTTTATTTCCATCACCAATGGCAAACAAACTCTTTTCTTCTCCGAAATAATTATAATCATTCTTGGATTGATAAGGAATTCCAACTTCATTTCTATCAATAATTTTAGCAGCATGACCTTTTACTTTTAAGGTAGTATCAACATATTCCCATTCAAGGAATGAATGGGGTTCTTCTTGATTTGAACTCGGATCACCTATCCTGTTTAATGAATCATAACCACTAATTCTAGATCCTTCAAGATTTTCTGGATGCCCTAAAATACCATTAGGAAATACAGTTCTGATATTATAAGGATCTTTACATAATACAGGACCCCAATGTCTAATAGATGAAGTTTCACTTCTTAAAGTTTTGACATGTACTTCACCAGAAGATCCTACTGGACTGGGTTCCTTTCTAGGATAAATAGAATTCCATGCATTTTCTACATCCAAATTATATCTATCAAAGTTTACATTAGTTTTAAAATGTTGTCTAGATATATCATTAGAGGTTAAATCTTCAATTCTGATAATTTTTCTGTTATTGATTTCGCTTGTATCTTCATTCTTTTTATACCAAGATCCCCCAATATAATTTTCATCATAACAAGTATATAATTGATCACAACTGTCTAAATTTTTCTTTCTTTCAGATATAATCCACTGTTTACTTATACTATTAGTTAATTCATTTTTTACTAGGGTCAAACATATATTACTATCATTTAAGAAATAAAGAGGAGAATCTTCGCCTAAATCTGATCGTTTGAAGTAAAAACCATTAACTCGATCATCATCAAAACCAGAAGCATAAAAAACAGCATCGCCATATTTTGAGTTGCTCGGAATCTCAAAGATATCAATTCTATCGTCTTGATGATAGGATTTTTTATAGAGACCATCATTGTTTTGAATGAAGATCAAATCTTGTCTCGGAACATAATCATTGATTTGCTGGATTAGTTTTGTAGATTCTGGTTCATCATATAATTTGATGGAATTAAACAGCCTATTATCTAAAATCACATTAACTGATAAATATAACAGTCTGGCTCGTTTGGGTTTAAAGAAGTTAATTAAATCTCTATATAGACCAGAAGAACCAAACTTTTTATAAATATTTGCAATGTCCAAATCATAATTATTAAATGCAAATTTAATATAATTAGAAAAAGCATTTAAACATGTGCTTGCAAATTCACCATATTTAGATTCATTTTCTGCTAATTGATCCATCCATTGAATGAAATTATTATTGAAACCCAAATTAATTTGATTGATTTGTGGATATCCCGGAATGTTTCCAATTTTATTAATGGCCTGCTCCCAAGAAGATGCAGATTCATTATATACCCATACTTCTGGGTAACCGTGTTTTCCATTGGAAACTAAAATTTCTCCCCCATTGGTAGAACCATCTAATCCAGTTAAATCAGTAATTTCCAGTACAAATTTTCCACGTAAAATTCTCTCAGCATCATATCTATTAGTCAAATCAAGATTTGGGAATCTGTAATCACCCCGATAAATTTTTAATCCATTATCATACTTATTCCATTTAGATTGAGTCTGAACCCTGATCCATACTATATTTTTATTTAAATCAGACATCCGATGATAGATATAGTTATTATGATAGAATATATTGAAATCTTTAAAAATATATCCATTTTCATCCATCACCAATAGATTTCTATTTATATAAGAAGTTAATTCATCTAATGAATATTGGAATGTTTTTGATGAGTTTGAATTTGGATTCAAAGTGCATTCGATAGAAGTTCTTAATAATTTGGATCTGTCATACAACCAATCGTGGGCGATGGCTGATGGGATTTTAGCTTTGACATTTCGTTTAAAGATATCAGATTTGATTCTAATACTTCCATCTTTTAATATAGGAGATTCACAATATTCCCAATCAGTTTCACATTGATATCTAACCCATTTTCCTAATGATGCATAAATATACACGTACCCATTATCATAAATATGATGTCCTAATATCAAATCTCCATCAAGAACTGAATCTGGCAGAATTGCAGAACCGGACCAAGATGTTTCAATATTAGTTCGAACCCATTTAGTAGGACTTGGACTATAATAAAAATAAGTACTATCAACTGCCCAATTCCATTTCTGAGGTTTTGGATATTTCTTAACATAATATGGAGTTAATTCACTGCCATCATGTTCTTCTCTTTCAAAATACATCATATCCACATTAGAAATATATTGATAATAAGTATTTAAATATTCATATATTGCTTCATATTCATTATATAAATACTCATTTTCTCTATTGCTTGCATGATAAGATTTGGGAGTATTATCATATTCAACTCTGGCAGTTTTTCGATTAACTAATTCATAATAATCTTGAATAACTTCTTCATATTCAAAATTAGGATCATTGAAATCAATATTTCTAAAACCATTATAAAATAGAATTCTATCCGAATCGGTATTTGTTGGGGCTAATTGATATAAGAAAGGATATTCTGGATCAAAGAAAATTGAAGGAATATTATTAGAAGTATGTTGAATATATTCATCTGAATCAAGCGGCCGTCTTATCCACCAGCTAATTAATTCATTTGTCGCACAATAATAATTGTCTGAATTCCTGGGAAACATTTTAACTATTGCAGCCAACGGAATAACATTATCAATCAATTCATCATTCTGAATTCTTTTATAGATTGAATATATTAATTCTTGATATGCCCAAGGATAACTATATTTCTCATTTTCCAGTGGTACATTTTTATTACGCAAAAATTCCTTAAAGTTCATATATTGGGTATATTCATCAAATCTTATCTGACTATAAACCCAGCCTAAAAATGTCTCAAGTAATGTTAATGGTTCATTGTAACCATCAATCCAAACATCTCTTTTTGATAGATTTTCATTATATCCGTCAATACCAATATCTTTAGGAATTAAATTCTCTTTTCCCTGTAAATACCCATTAAATTGGTCAGATAGAATTTTCTCTATCATAGAAATTAGAACATTATATTTTTGTAAATCCGGACAATATTCTATTCCGAAATAGGGAGTTATAGAAGGAAGCTTGAGCCAGGTATCGTTATCCCAATCGATATTGACAATTTCTTCTTTAGTATACCACCAGTGAGGATCATTGATCTCTATTAATCGTTGATCGAAATTCTTCCATGATAAGTAGGTATCATCAAATAATGATTGTTTCTGATCCCACTGATAACTATTATCAACTAAAACTTGTTTCCATTTATTAACAGCAATTCCACGAATTTGTAGATTTCTGTATGATTCGGGTAATCTTTCAATCCAATATTCTTTAATGATACAATCGGATAATCCAGCTAGCTGCAAAGAATTTATGATAGAATCAGGGCTTCCTTTAATTTTATAAAGATCTGTTAGTGCAAGTAAAAATAACTGGCGAGACATTAAATTGGGCAAGGTTCTTTTATTAACAAAATCAATACCAAAACCCCTAATTGCTTTATCAATATCATCATCATCTAAACTAAAAGCGTCAGAAGCATGTATCATCAGATCTTTAAATGTTCTAGCAGTTGATGACCAATCAACTAAAAATTGTCTAAACCGATCAATATCATTCGTGTTGTACGCAAAAGAACCAGGTATAATGACGTGACCAAAAAACTTTCGAATTTTATCTCTTGATTCTAAAGCAGTATTTGCAGTGGTGAATTCTTTGGGCAATGATAAACTATTTATTGGATCCCAGTCTAGTAATTTTATTAATAGATCTGATCTATTTGGGTTTGTTAGAGTCTCGTCTGACATATATTGCTGTAAGGAGATATGATCGACGGGAGTACCATGTTCCGGGCAAAATTTAAGTTTCCCTTTGAATACTTTTTTATCTCGCCTGCAAACAGAAACAATGATGGGATTATCTTTTAAAAATCGCATCACGCGAAAATATTTATCAATATCAAAAGCCATTTAAATACCTTTTTAATTAGGGTAAATCACTAAATAGTTGAAGAAGAACTAGAGCTCGAACTTGGTTCATCTTCTTTATATTCTTCATACCAAATACAATTATTAAATCTGTTAATTATATGCGGAGTAGATATTGGAATTTCCGATGATTCTTTATGAGTATCTTTAAAATTATTCGGCGACATGCATAATTCCCGTTCTCGATCGTGTTGAGGCGGGCCGTAAGAAAATGGGATCAATTCACCACTTCTGAAATATTTACAATCTATACAATATTTTTTACTCATAATAATATAATTTGTTCAGTGTTATTAATTTCCTCTTGTTCTGAAATATACGAAATTGGTTCAACATAACTCCAGATAAATTCAACTAATTCATTATCAACGAAATCATCTCTTAAAAGTTTAACTTCTGCTTTAACATTTCTCGCATCACTAACATCCATCACAACAGTAAAATCTTTGTCTTGCTCTAATATCATTCCATCTTTATAAAAAGTAAAATCTTTTCTATTCCACGGAACATCATCAGATATAATAAATTTTTTAGTATATAATACTTGTTGAGTTACTCTAGTTCTAACAATTTTCTTTTTTAAAATGACAAAAAAATCTTCTCGTATAGGAACAATCTTATTATTAATAATATCTGAATCATTCCAAATTACTCCATAGGATTTAGATCTAAGGAGATATAAGAAATTTAAAACATGTTTTTCATATAAAGAGCATAAAATATCTGTTGCATTAGAAATACATTCAATGCTATCATAATGTTCATAACTATCATTTAAAACTGCGTCTAAATAAATATAGATGAGTTTGGCTAAACATGAATCTAATTCGTCAAATATAATATCATCTAAATTAACATTTTTTCCGGTTTTATAATTATAGAGTTTATCTAACATTTGAAATGTTAAATCTGTAAACTCAAAAATAACAGCATCATTAATAATAGGATTTTGTGTTTCCTCTATTTTATCAGGATCAACTTCTCCCGTCTGCCAAAGAGGATAGCTTGTAAAACTTCCATTGTATGTCTGATATGTAATATAAGGACTTCTATCCTCTTCATTAATATCAAATGGTAAAGATACTTCATTAACTACATCGTTATTCAAATCACTAACAGATCCTTGCATATTAAATAAATAAAAAAATTTATTTGAATTTGCAGCATAGATATTAGACCACCATCTATATAATTGAATTCTATTTAAAAGATTTTTATCAGTAATTCTCAATAGATTGACAGTTCTATATCTATAAATATAGGGCTTATCATTTTCTGATTCAATAGTATCTGGAAATATTATATTCGGGTATTGTGGATCAAAAGTTTCATTAAATAATAATTCAATGATGCTGCGTGATTCTCTCCAGCAATCACTCATTTCAACTGGAATTTTATGGTAGGTATCATAAACAGATGAATTAGATAATTCTCTCTTAAACCAAAAATTTAATTCTGGAATAATATCTATCTGCTTCAAACTTAATCTCCCATGTAGTTTTGTAGTTTTTCTAAAGATTTGTTTTCATCTGCTGATTTCTTTTCTTGATCATTTGATTTAGATGCTGGTGATTCATATGCGTTAAGTGAAACTGAAACATTTCCAATTTCTCTCATAATTTTAGCCATATCTTGATATTTAAACATAGTGAAAATTCCTTTTTAGTTTATTCATTCTCCACGAATGAAACTATTTATAGATCGAACTTCCTAAATATATATACTAATGATTAGGAGAAATGTTTGGTGACATTTCTCATTTTGCAAGTAAACCCTCCAAAAGGAGAAATAACAATGCAGAAGACTACCAAGACGAAAAAGGCGAAAGCCTTGAAAGATCTCAAGATCGAAAACGGATCAATTGGGATCGAAATCGCTGAGGCGAAAGAAGCTACAGATTCGACTCAAAATACGATTGAAGCTGAGATTCAAAAGTATGAATCTCAGCGCGGGTTCGTGCCCGGACAAGGTAAGGCGAAAGCCGAAGCTTTCGTCTCAATGGGATTCGAGTTTGAAGCTCGGATCAGTCGAGACCCGGTTTACGCCATGGGAGAGCTCGCGTCCGAAGCCATTAAGTCGATCAAGCAGAGCGATGATGATGTAATTACGAAAGCGATTCGTTATGTCATCGAAACGCAGTCGGTATCTCTTCCGAAATTGATTCGGGCGCTTCACGTGAGCGAAGATGAGTCAATTGAGATCATCGACAGGCTCGTTGAGGCCGAAGTAATCGGAGTAACTTCCGATGGGTCGTTCGAGGTAAAGGCTGGGACCAATCATCCAGTTTTCGCCTCTCAACAGGTTTTTGAGGAATTGCTCGAAGCTCGGACCCTTCCTCAGAACTCAGAAGAAGAACGGTTTTCTAAATGTGACCGCATTCTTCAGATTCTTCAGAAGCTTGATCCAACGATGACTCGGAAATCCCAAGTTATTACTGACTTGGAAACCTTTCCGGTCGTAGTGACGAAACTTCCGAATCAGTCGTTCGGGACCATCTTTGCTACAGCGGAGATGGGAGGGTTCAAGTTAGCTCATTTCTTCTACGTAGGATATGAGCAGAAGATTGATTCAAAGGGTCAACAATATTGGGGCATGGTCGAGAATCCATACTCCAACATCGACTGGTCCTCTCAACAGGGACGGCTCAAGATCATCGGTTATGATGCCGATGGTGAGCCGTTCAGGGATGGGCGGAAATTCGGGGTCTTTGCCACCTCGAATATGACTCAATTACTTCCAGTAATCCAGAGGCACCTGAAAGATAATTGGGTGCCAGTTCTGAAACGGATCGAACCGTTGCAGGCTTATTACTTCACGTCGGCGGAGTGTGATTATACCGAAGGTGAGTTTCGGTTCGTTCATATTCCAGGCAGTTCTCACTCCGAAGTGTTTCGGGGCGAGAAGAAAGTTGGTTTAGCCGGTACTAAGACTATTCGGGCTCGGTACCAGTTCCGCGATCGCAAGACGCGGGAAATCAAAACTGGCGAACGGGAAATGATCCTAACGGATTGGATCCCGGTGAACGTAAACGATCCGCTGCTGCCCATGCAACAAGTGGCAACCGATCACGTATTGAAATTGGCAATGAATAAGTAAACATCACTTGTTCATTTCTAAAAGGGGAGGTTATTAGTTAATACTGATAACCTCCTTCTTTTTTCAGGAGAAAATATGGGCGATGAAAAAATATTAATTCAAAAATGCACTGAAAGACTTTTAAGATCAGAAACATATCGAATTTTTGGATTAGAACTTTTAAATCATGATATAATTCTAACTGATCAAGTTCCATCAGGCGCAGCTGCAGCTACTGATTTTAAAAGAATTTTTATCAATCCAAGTGATTCATTTTTTCAATGTAATTCAACTGATAAACGTTATCTTTATAATTTTGTATTATGCCATGAGAGTGGCCATAATATTCTCATGCATGATAAAAGACGCGGTAATCGAGATCCTATTTTATGGGGATATTCAATTGATTACATGTTAAATTTATTGCTATATCATATTGATAAAGAAAATGTAAACTGGGATCCCCAGAAAAACTTAATTAAATTTGATATATCTAATTTTTCCACTAAAATTTTATTTGATCAAACATTTGATGGAATGCTAGAAGAAGAAATATATAACAAACTCCAGAAAGATGGCAGTTATACAAAATCTAATCAATATATTCCATACAAGCAATTTTTAAATGATGTTGGAATTCCGTCTGATAATGTATCGGATGATCAGCAAATTGAAATAATTAAAACAGAGTTAACATATAATGGGAAAACAAGAAAGAAAACATTTGTTAATTTTCCTAAATCAGAATATTCACCATCCTCTAATAATAATGAAATCGAATCTGATAGACAACTTCTTAAATCGATGTTTGAATCGAATATTCTCAGCAAAGGATTTGAGAATAAAGAATTTGAAAAATTCTTACGTCGACGATTTAATATCAAAGTTCCTTGGGAAACCATTCTTCGAGATTCTATTTTAATAGAATTAGAAAAATCTAGTAATATTTCTTATGGACGTCCCCGGCTTAGTTGGTTATGTCAGCCATCATTGCCATATCTTCCAAATTATGAGGAAGAAGAAAAATTAGGAACTCTTGTTATTCTGATTGATGAATCGGCATCTATGAATGATAAAGATATTGAAAATGCTGTTGATATTGTCATAGAATCTGATTCATATTACAAAAATGTATATGTAATCAAACATGATGTTAAAGTATCATGGGAAAAATTTTATCCGGATAAATTAACTAAAAATGACATCGATGAATTATTAGTTAGAAGACATTGTGGGGGAACTAGTCATAAAGATGCATTTGAAAAAGTCTTACATGTCGAATCTAAAACGGATTGTAATGTCAGTTTAGTGTTATCTATTACAGATATGGTGTCTGATATTGAGTATTGTCAAAATATTTTGCCAGACCGAATACCAAGAATTTACTTGCAAAATGATTCAACTTGGAATTATGGAAATGTCAAAGGAAAAGTGATTAAATTAACAACGTTAACTTAAAAAAGGAAAGAAAATGAAACAGAGAAAAGGTTTTGTGAGCAATAGTTCAAGCACTTCATTTATGATTGATGCCAGTTCAATCACCGATAGAGAAGTGTTTGATGATATGTTTTCTATGTTTGAAGATTATGAATTATATGTAAAACCTGAATTTGAAGATAGAAATAAACTTTATGTTTCAACTGGAATATCAGATGATAATCTGAGTTTAATTAATTGGTGGACATTAAAGAAATTCCTAGACGATAAACATATTAGTTATACTCCAGAAGGTTCGGGTGAACCGGAAGATTATCAAAAAGTATTTGATCTTGTTTCATTTTATATATGTCCTGATAATGGAGAACCTCTTCAGGAAGAAGTAGCTGAATTTAAAAGATGGCTATTTAACAATGGAATGAATGTTACACTTGATGGACTTTCTAATTCCATTGGAGTAACCAAAGAAGATATTATTAAAGATATCACCGATATTCATCATCCATTCTATAGTGAATTTGTGGAAATTTTTGGGGATATTCCTGATGGCGGCAATTCAAACTAATACTCTAACTCTCAACGAATCTAAAAAATATATTATCAATAATATCAAAGAGCAGATTAGATGTTTAAAAACAGGTGATAGATGTTCAGTTGTTCTTATTTCAGGACCGCCCGGTATTGGAAAATCCGATTTAATGGAACAAATTGCTTCTGAGCTCGGTTTTGGATTGAATGCCCAATACCTGGGTACGATGTTAATCGAACAGTTTGGGATGCCGTTACCGACTTTAAAAGAGAATTCTAGATTTCAAAAATGGTCAGATCCTGATTTTTATTCAATTGAAAATTTAAGAGTCCAGCCAAAATCTTCAGATATGCCGATCATTCTTTTCATGGATGATATTCATTTAGCAACTAAAACTATTCAAACTTACTTTTTTCAGCTATTGACATATAGAAGCATTCATAATAAAAAAATGCCAGATAACTTTGTTATGGTTGGGGCGGGAAATAGAGCTAAAGATAGGGCTGGGGCTCAAGCTATTCTTGCTCCTATAGTTAATAGATTTTATTTTCTTGATATAGAAGCAAATGCTAATGATTGGGTTAAGAATTTTGCCATTCCAAATAATGTTAGACAGGATATTATTTCATTCATTGAAATTTATCCAGATCTATTAATGTCAGAACCCCTAGAGTCACAACCGTGGGCATCACCTAGAAGTTGGACATATTTTAGTCAAGAACTCAATCAAATGGAGATTGAACATGATTTAGATATTTCTGCCTTAACCACCATCGGAAAAGGTCATATTGGAGTTGAGTATACTACACGATTTATAGAGTTTGTAAAATTATATATGGATTGGAATCCTTCTCAATTTCTAATAAAAGGTGTGAAACTTCCATCTATAAAAGATAATTCTAAAATACAAAATTATACATTGATGGCAGCAATCATTGGTGAATTCCTTAAGAATGTTCGAAATGAAAATTGGAATCTACAAGACAAATCTATTAAATCACAAATAAAAGTGGTTCAGCAGCTATTTGATGGAATACTAGAACAATGTCCAGAAATTGCCCCTCTAGGATTAAGAAGTTTAATTCTATCAGATAAGGCAAGTAAAGAAAATGCTATGTTATACTATGAACTAACCAAATCAAAACCCGAGCTGGTTAGTGCCATAAAACTTATGATTGGGGACGAATGATTCAAAGGGGGATAGCTATCCCCCTCATTTTTAAACTAATTCTGTTTTTCCATTAGCACGATTAACTTGAAATCTGACGGTGGGAACTGTAGGAAGCGGTTGACCATCATAAGTTTCTAAAATACTGGCTAAATTGGAATGACCAATATATTTGATAGCAGCATAAATTTGCTTATTAAATCCTGCAACTGCATACGGATTTCTTGTTTTTGGCGGCATTGTTAAAAACTCAGATGGGATTTTTCCTGGATATAATAGTGCATTACTCTGATGAAATACATATGCAAAATTAAATAAAAATCCAGGAGAATTAGTAAAAACTTTAAGTTTTGTATCTAATGTAAATTTTTCAATGGTATCTAATTCAACAGCAACAAAATATCTTTTATTGAGATCCTTTTCAGAAGGGATTGATAAAAATATTGTAGATTTATTTCCACTTTTTTTAGCACCCAGAATTTGAATACCCGGAGCTAAAGATTGATAAACACTATCTAATCCCTGAAGAATATATCGAACGCTGATTGCTGATTGACCTTTACTCATATTATTAATAATTTGCCGTAAAGTAATCATTTATCTATTCTTTCCTCTTCCTGCTCCATCACCAGTTTTTGGATTGCATGGTTTTTTGTTTTTGTTTACTCTTCTACCTCTAGGCTGTCCTTTTCCTTTTCCACATCCATCCTGCGGGCGTCTTCTGCCTCTAGGATTTCTAGAAATCGATTCAACGATCATTTCGTATATGCTCATCATATCACCTTTCTTCTGAACTAAAGAATTATTTTTAAAGATTTTGAACTAAAAATTAAAAAGGAGTTTACTTATGTCTACTAAACATAAAATGTTTAAATTAATTAGTGGTGAATTTATTATTGCAACAGTCAATGAGCAAAAAGATGATGTATCAGGAGAAATTATTTTAGATACTCCTTTTGTAGTTCATTTTACTGCTGCTCCAAATGGTCAACTTGGAATCAACTTATTTCCTCTAAATCCATTTGCTTCTAAAACAACTGAAAAAATTCCAATCGATCGAAATCATATCATGTTTGAGATTGACAATGTTCATGACCAAATCGTCAAACAATATCTAGAAATTACATCTGGAATTGTTTTGGCGAAAGAAAATGATCTTCCGCCACTTGAAATTGAATAATTAAGTTACCATCTACTTGTGAAGCTTAGCTCTTGCTTGGTTAAGCTTCGCAAGTTGATTTTGATATTTTTCTCTTCTTTGTTTCCAATGCCAAATTTCTTTTTGGATTGAATACTTGCATTTCTCAGGGTTATTTTTTTCTTCGCATGCAGGCAGCCCCTCTTCTAATTTCTTAATAGCTGCAGTAGCGGCATTAATTCTGAATGTTAAAATACATATTTTTCTATTATTACCTCTGAGATTATTACATGATTTTCTTGCAGCATCAGTATAATATTTATAAATAGTATAAGCCAAAGCAGTCAATGCTACAATTCCGGCTACTGCCAAAACTACTTTTCCATTATTGGATTTCTGTTCACCCTTTAATTTTTTGGCTGCTTCTTTTTTTTGTGCAGTAACTTCTGGATCCTCAATAATTTTATCAATTTGGCGTTTAAACCATTTACGCCCTTTAACAACTTTGGAATCCCCCACTGCTTTCTGTACTTCTTCTTCAATTTTCTTTTTTTGTGCAGATGTTAGTTTTTTGGCTGAACCCTTTAATGTTTCTTTTGTCAGTTTCTGCCTAGTATATTCTTCTGGATAAATCATTTTATGCAATCTGGGAATTTTTTTAATAGCATTATCCCAACGACTACCCAAACCTTTTGAAATTTCACCTCTTGCTGCTTTTGCTGCAGGTGGATCCTTTAACGT
>Ga0255341_1005046_pt1 | contig 13350 bp, 10 predicted proteins | sample wastewater_treat_8_FD_192418 | JGI IMG/M metagenome (GOLD analysis project Ga0255341, IMG submission 192418) | Wastewater microbial communities from Lulu Island WWTP, Vancouver, Canada - plant12 | ecosystem: Engineered > WWTP > Wastewater > Unclassified | place: Canada: Vancouver, British... | reverse complement strand
GCGGAAATGATAACGATGGAACTTGTAACAACCAACGGAAGTGAACCCGCAGCAGACGACCAGCCTGGGCCGGCAAGTCTGATGGGACCAGTAATCTTACCTACTTGCACCGCTGCCATGTAAACCTTTATGGCCAGGGGCAAAAGGTGGGTTACGCGTCCCCTGAGGTGTCATCTTCTAACTGAATACAAAACAACCTGGTGAGGTGTGTGATGATTTATTTAAGTCAGCTTCTTAATCAGAAAGTCTGGGATGGTTTTGGGCATGTTGTTGGCAAATTGGATGACATTATGGTCAATAGCACCGAAAAAAGTATGCCCCCGATTGCTGCGTTGGTGCTTAAAAACGCGGTGGATGGTAAAAAGATGATCGATGCGCAATCGATCGCCAGTCTATGGCCGAGTATTGTTCTCAAAACCGATATCAATAAAGCAATACCTTATACGCCTAAGGGGCATGAATTGCTCCTTAAACAACGCGTGCTGGATGAACAAATCGTCGATTTGGAAGGACGGCGCTTAGTCCGGGTCAATGATTTGCAAATTGCGCGTAAAGATGAGCTTTTTTACCTCACCGGTGTGGATGCAAGCACTGTCGGTTTGCTGCGCCGCCTTGGTCTGGAAAAAGCAGGCAAGCGTATTGCTAAACTGTTCCATAAGGACTTGAAGACCCATGTTATCCCGTGGGAGTTAGTGGCTTCGGTTGAACACGACGACCCCTTGCGCTTGAGTGTTTCCCAAACCCGCTTGGTTCAAATGCCCCCCGCGGATATCGCTGCCATCCTGGACGACTTAGACAGCCATACCAGCAAAGCCTTGCTGCAAGGCTTCACCAATGAGGACTTAGCGGATACCCTTGAGGAGAGTTCCCCTGAGGTACAGCAAGCCATCCTTTCTCACCTGCACCCCGAGCGCGCTGCTGACGTGCTCGAGGAAATGGATCCGGATGAGGCAGCGGATATCTTAGCCGATATGGACGATCAGGTCAGCGAACAGCTGCTCACCCTTATGGAAGATGAGGAAGCCGAAGAGGTGCGCTCTCTTTTGGGTTATCCAGAGGATTCATCCGGCGGTATCATGACCACCGAGTTTACCTGGGTTCCAGAGCACTTTACGGTTGGCGAAGCATTACAATTCCTGCGTTCTTCTGAAGACGCCTTGGAGGACGAGTTTATGTATTACGTTTACATCCTCGATGAAAACCAGAAACTCAAGGGCGTGGTCACCTTGCGTGATTTGGTCACCTCGCCTCTGGACCAGCCGCTTTCCAAATGGATTGATGATTCCATCGTTCGGGTTTACCCGCTTACGCCACAGGAAGACTCTGCTTATCTGATTGCCAAATATGACTTAATGGCAGTTCCCGTGGTGGAACCTGAAACTGAAAGGATGTTAGGCATTGTAACGGTGGATGATGCACTCGATACGGTGCTCCCTACAGCTTGGAAAAAACGTTTACCCCGCTTTTCCAGTAGATAGAGGTGCCCATGAAAAAACGTTTCACCCCACCAGTTTGGCTGCGCAATACATTTGCATTCTTATCCATTATTGGCCCCGGAATTATTACTGCGAGCGCCGATAACGATGCTCCAGGCATCGCTACCTATTCGGTTGCGGGCTCTAAGTATGGCTACAGCTTTATTTGGATCATTTTACTGATCACCATCGGAGAGGTGATCATCCAAGAAATGGCAGCACGTATGGGAGCCGTCACAGGAAAAGGTGCTGCAGATCTGATCCGCGAACGCTTTGGCGTCAAGACGACTGCGTTTGCCATGCTTTGCTTATTGATTGCTAACCTGGGCACAACGGTCGCAGAGTTTGCCGGCGTGGCAGCCGCTGGAGAGTTGTTTGGAATCAGCCGCCTTATTACTGTACCATTGGCGGGGGTATTAATTACCTTCATCGTGTTGCGAGGGGACTATAAAAGCGTCGAGAAAATCCTTCTGGTACTATGTCTTTCTTCGCTAAGTTATGTCATCACTGTGTTTGTGATTAAGCCAGATTGGGGTGTTGTCCTGCAGGCAGCAGTTAAACCCCAAATCCAAATGAACTCTGATTATATGATCGCGGTTCTGGCGGTGATCGGTACCACCATTACCCCTTGGGGAATTTTCTATTTGCAGGCTTCGGTTGCCGATAAAGGTGTGGACCTTAATAAATATGGAGATACGCGCACCGACGTGGTCTTCGGCTCGATGTGGGGCAATATCATTTCGGCATTTATCATCATCACCACAGCTGCCACGCTCTTCAGCAGGGGAATTGTAGTCAATAGTGCTGAGGAAGCAGCCTTAGCCCTTAGACCTCTAGCTGGCGAAGCTTCAAGCTTGCTCTTTGCAATTGGTCTACTCGGAGCATCTCTCTTGGCAGTTTCTGTCCTGCCACTCTCAACAACCTATGCCATCTGCGAGGCTTTCGGCTTTGAGCGTGGTTTGAACCGCAATGTAAATGAAGCACCAGCTTTCTATACCATTTTTGGCGGAATTATGCTCCTCAGCATGCTTTTGGTGATACTCCCCAAGGTTCCACTCTTTCAGATCATGGTACTTTCGCAGACGGTCAACGCGATTTTACTGCCGGTCATTTTAGTATTAGTGCTCATTCTCGCCAATGATAAGATCTTAATGGGGTCGTGGGCTAATAAAAAGGGAACCAATTATTTAGCTATCGGTCTCACTATTATTATCTTCTTTGCCACAATTGTCTTAGTTGTAACCCAATTTATTCCAGCATGAGGGGTTCATTACCCGCTCAAGCTTAAGAGCAACGCATAAATCGAGTCAAACTCCAGTGCTACCCCGGAGCGTAAAAGCTTCCAGGTGGTTCTGGTGTTTTGTCTCACAACCTCCACACGCGGTAGGTCTGCGGGTCCCTCTACAAGCACTTCAAAGCCAGCACGCCTCAATGCCCGCGCTGTCCAGATATCGGCTAAACCTTCCGCTTGTAGCACCACACGCTGGATGGGTTGCTGTATCGATTCAAAGTTACCTGTCTGAGGGTTAAAATGCAAATCAGGCTGAGCAAAGGTGGTGCCAAAAGATCCGCTCAGCACCAAATCCTCTGGAGCACCAGCTGTTATAGTGCCATCCATGCTCATCAGCCAAAGTTTATCTGCTGTGTGCATAGCTAAGTCTAGGTCATGCGAAGAAGTGAGCACGGCTTTGCCATGTATATGAGCTAATTCACGCATCAGCTGCATAATCGCTATGCGCCCAGGTAAATCCAGAAAGGCTGTAGGCTCGTCAAGAACTAAAAGGAGAGGTTCTTGAGCTAAGGCGCGGGCAATCATTACCCGTTGTCGTTCGCCATCGCTGAGCTCGTGCACAAAACGCTCAGCTAAGCCTTCTGCCCCCGCCATCTGCAAAGCTGCTTGCACCGCTGCCTCGTCTTTTTGGTTTTGCCCATCAAAGATGCCGGTATAAGGGAAGCGCCCCAACCCGACCAGATTGCGCACTTTCATATTGCCCACTTGTACCGGAGCCGTTAGGACCACACTGACAAGCTGTGCTAAGGCTCTACTGGTATATTTTTCAAGCGGCTTGCCCTTAAGCAGAAGATTTCCGCCCAACTTCGGCTGAAGACCGGTCAAGGTTCGCAGTAATGTCGATTTACCCACTCCATTCGGACCCACTAAACAAACCAATTCCTGCGTATGCAGCTCGAGGTTTAATCCCTGCGCAATAACCGTTTTGTCTGACCGGCTATGCACATACCCAATGGTTAGGTCCTCCGCTGTGAGCACTGAGGAGTTCATACCGTGAAGGATGTCCCACCTCGCCTTTGCCGAATAAGTACCCACATTACAAAAGGCGCGCCAAAAAGCGACGTCACCACATTGATAGGCAAGACGTATTGGCTGCCAGGCAGCTGCGCTAGCGCATCAGCAGCCAATGCAGCAATCGCTCCGACCAAAACTACTGCTGGAATCAACACTTTATGATCAGAAGTATGCAACAAGTTACGGCAAACATGTGGCACAGCTACGCCGATGAACCCAATCGGGCCACAAAATGCAGTCACCGTGCCAGCCAATAAACTTGCGCTCAGCAAGATAAAAAAACGAGCATGTTTCACGTTCAGCCCCATACTGCGAGCATAATCTTCACCCAAAAGCAGCGCATTGAGCGATTTAGTCAAAAAAACTGCGACCCCCAATCCAACCAGAATTACTGGTGCCATCACCTTTAATTGATTCCATGTGACCCCGCTAAAAGAACCATACGACCAAATGGTATAAGCCTGAATACGCTCGGGGCGGCTGAAGTAAATCAATAGGCTCGTGAGGGCGCTCGTAGCATAGCCAAACATCAAGCCCATGATGAGCAGCGTGGTTGGGTTTTTCACGCGCTGACCCACAAGCAAGATAAGCGCTAACACTAACCCAGCCCCAACTGAAGCTGCTAAGGCTAAGCTTAAATCGCCTAAAGCACCCAGACCCGCAAGAAAAGCAGTGCCTGCCGTGCCTATACTGAGCACCACCAACGCCACGCCCAGGCTCGCCCCCGAGTTGATCCCCAAGATAAAGGGGTCAGCTAATGGATTACGGAACATCGTCTGCATCTGCAAACCAGCAAGTGAGAGCGCCCCACCAACCAGCACAGCCGTGATAGATTTGGTCAAGCGAAAATCCAACACAATCGTGCCCCAGCTTTCTTTGAGGGCTGGCTCGCCTGTGAGAATGCGCACAACTTCTCGTAATGGAATTGAGACCGACCCCAAGCTCAAGCTAACCACAAATGCCAGTACGAGGAGCAATACTAGGAGCGCAAACACACCAAATCCCACAGAGCGGCTGCGCGATGCGGTCCGAGAATTGTCTGGTGTTACTTCAGTTGAAGCATTTTTTGGCATAAAAACCCACTTATTTCAATTGTTGATAGTAGAAAAGTGTGTGCTCGGGTAGTAACTCCGGGTAGAAGATTTTAATGAGGTCTTTGAGGATCACATCCGGGTTAGCCACGCCGCTCTCGAAGTAATCCATACCGCCAGTATCGGTCACCTTGGCGTTGTAATTAAACACCTGCCCTGTTTGGAAGGCTTTAAATTCAGCATAACGTGCATCCATGGCTAAGAGGTCCTGCAAACTGGCAGCAAAACCAGGGTTGAGCCAGAAATCAGCATCCTTTGCCTTCTCGAAAACGGTTTCAAAAGAAAGCGGCAAAGCTCCGGTTCCGGGCTGATCTTCCCAAAGGTATTCCGCGCCAGCGTCTTTGAGTAATATAGCTGCATAGCTCTCACCAGCGGGTACGTACCACGTTCCTTGAAAATCTGTATTCGTGAAGACAGTCACACGCTCCTGGACGCCTGCAGCCAAAGCCTGGACTTCTTCATAGCGCTGCACGAGCGCATCGAACTGTTGGCTAGCTTGCTGCTCCAAATCAAAAAAGGCAGCGATAAAGATGCCCCACTCCGCTCGGCCTAAGGGCGTCTGCTCGAGGTAGTCGCCATTAATCACCACGGGCAAGCCGACTTCTTCCAGTTTGGGGTAAACATCCAGCTCTGGAATGCCGCTAGCACTTGTCATGATCACATCCGGGTCAAGCTCCAACAAACTCTCAATGTTGGCGCTGGGTCCGCCCATCCCGCCGCCGACTACAGCGATTTCTCCAGAGGCAGCCTTCTCTCGCACAGTTGGGTTATAGACATAAGTGGCATCATCCACTGCTACAAGGGCATCTAACTTGCCAATGTTTTCCAAAAACGGAAAATACGTGGTGGACATCGCCACAAAAGAGCGCACTGGTACTTCTATCACAGTGGCATTCCCATCATTAGCTGGCGGCTCGGACCCGCGGGGAACAAGAATATAGGTTAAAGCCTGCTCTGCACCAGCCCACGGCTGGGTAACCGTCAGAATTTTATAGTTACCTTTATATTCCAAAGTGAAACCTTTGGCATAACGGATGGTTATAGGCGGCTGCGTGTTTGCCTCAGCGGTTGCTGTTCCACTTGGTGATGCTGGTGTTGCACTTGGCTGCGGTGAGCCAGTTGGCATGGCCTGGCAAGCTGAAACTACCAGCAAAAGTAAAACGCATAGAATTGGGATAGTTTTTTTCATGATCACCTCACTAAAAAAATAACCCAACTCGGTAACAGGTTGGGCTATTTTTGGTGATCAAATCATCAATCCCACCTCCCAGTTCCGAGAAGGTCAATTGGGGGAGCAAATCGAGGCAGGTTTCCTGGCTTGTCTTGCGACTTACAGTTGCGGCACAGCGCTGGACTTGCACCAGCTTCCACCTTTACACCCTGGCATCCGGGCATCGGGTTACCTCAAGCTCTGTTGGTAAAGTACAGCTTTAAAATATCACACCTATGCAAGTGTGTCAATTCTAATCAACCCATCCCGAAGAATCGAAACAAATTGTTCGCATTTCGCGTCTGAAAGTCGCTTAAAATAAAGGTATGAGGAGTGTAAGCCTAAGATCTCTCCCTGAAGCCGAGTTGGCTGCCTTTCAAACCCGGCAGCAGGGCAACAATTGCGCAATTCATGCTGCCATCGCAGCTCTAAAGCTGCTGGAGGGGTTAGAACTTTCCCCTCAGGATCTGAGCGCAGAAGTAGATCGGCTATGGTGGCATGGTCACTTTTATCGCGTCTTCCCCGGCTGGGGCGTCACACCTTGCATGCAAGCCCGCCTGATCAATTACCTTTCCCGTCAACACAACCTAAACGAGCATGCGCATTGCAGGCTTCTTACCCATGCAGTTTTGATGGAAATGCTCGAGCAAGATCAGAAAGCTGTGCTAGTGACGCTCACTTGGTTGCAAGGCAAAGCCCCTGCGCTTTATCATGGCACAAGCAGCGCCAATTCCAATGCCACACATAAAGCCGGCGGTCATACCATGCTCCTAGCAGCTTATGACCCCGCTCATAGGAGCGGAGAACTAACCACACCTTGGGGTTTTATCAATTCTTGGGCAGAAGGCAGCACTGAGCTCTTTTGGATGGAAGATCAGGCATTCCGCAAATCCGCATTTGGTGCAGTTTTACCGCTAAATATTCACCCTAGTGTTATCATCCAACACACATCAAAATCTGTGAAAGTTTTATGAAACCGATTAAATTACTCCTTGACCTTTCCAAAAAATATTCTTTACCGCTCTTTTGGGCAATCCTCGCCATGGTTGGCTTGGTTGGGGCACAATTAGTGATCCCTTGGATCATCCGCTCCCTCATCGACTCACTTTCCCAAACGCCCTTACCTAACGATATTATGGAGATGGTTACGCGCCTCTCCCTCATCGCGTTAGCCGTTTTCATCGCCCGTGGGTTTATGCAATATATCCGCTCGTATCAAGCTCACGTGGCTGGTTGGGGCGTCGTTGCCGATGCCCGCAAGCTGGTTTACCAGCACTTGCAGCGGCTTTCCTTGCGCTTCTATGAGGATAAACAAACTGGTCAGCTGATGTCCCGCCTGATCAACGATACCGAGCTTTTTGAGCGCACCATTGCGCATGCCATGCCGGAGATGTTCGTGAATGTCCTCACGCTGGTCGGGGTGATGGTGATCCTTTTCAGTATGAGCTGGCAGTTAGCCCTGCTTTCCCTGATCCCCATCCCGATTATCATCATCACCCTGATTCAATATGCCAAAAGAGTTCGCCCAGCGTTTGTCTACCGCCAGCAAGAATTAGGTACACTCAACGCCATCCTGAATGACAGTATTTCTGGCGTAAAGGAAATCCAAGCCTTTACCCGAGAAGATCTAACGATGCACAGGGTGGGCAAACAAATCGAAACATATCTCGAATCTAACCTAAAAGCCTTGAAGTTAATGGCAACATATACACCCCTTTATGACTTTGCCGCCGGCTTGGGTCAATTGATTGTGATTTTCTTCGGCAGCCGCTTGGCGCTTCAAGGTAACTTACAAGTGGCTGACTTGGTGGCTTTCTTCCTCTATCTGGATAGCTTCTATCAGCCTGTGCGCAACCTGAGCAACTCTTGGGAAGCCGTGCAGGAATCCTTAGCCGGCTTTGAACGGGTTGCAGATATGCTCAATGAAACCCCAGACGTCTTGCCGCCAGAGCATCCTATCCCCCTGCAAAAACCCGTTCGCGGCGAAATCCGATTTGATAATGTCTTCTTTCGTTATAACCCTGAGGAGGCTTTTGTCCTTGAGAATATCAATTTAAATATTCCCGCGGGGAAAACAACCGCTTTGGTGGGTCCTACTGGGGTGGGGAAATCTACTTTGGTCAGCCTAATCCCCAGGTTCTACGACGTGACCAGCGGAAAGCTAACGGTTGACGGCATCGACGTGCGCGACTTAGACCTGCACGAGCTGCGTGCTAATATCAGTATGGTACTGCAAGACGTGTTCCTCTTCCATGGCACTATCCGCGAAAATATTCTCTTTGGTAAGCCTGATGCGACCGAAGCAGAGATGTTGACTGCAGCTAAGATTGCTAATGTTGATGAATTTATTGCTCACATGCCCAATGGCTACAACACCTTCATCGGCGAGCGCGGTTTCAAGCTTTCAGGAGGACAAAAGCAGCGCATTTCCATCGCCCGTGCAGTGCTCAAAAACAGCCCAATTCTCATTCTGGATGAAGCGACTTCGGCTGTCGATACAGAAACAGAGCTGCTCATTCAACAAGCTTTAGATCGGCTCATTGTGGGGCGCACAACCATTATCATCGCCCATCGGCTCTCGACGGTGCGCAATGCTGATCAAATCGTTGTACTTGAGGGTTCCACAATATTGGAAAAAGGCACCCACGAAGAACTTTTAGCTGCGCATGGTTTGTATTACAGGTTGTACACTGTTCAGCAGAACCTAACCCTTATTCCTGCTGAAAATACTCAAGACTAATCTACCGGAAAGATGGTTTCGGGATTGTGCTCAAGGATCAACGGTTCTATTTTACCGGCGCTTAGCTCGCGCAATTGCTGCACAAAGGACTGCCAATTTTCCTCCTTGAAGCGCACAATCATTGAAACGTCGGCTAAAAATTGGCTTTCGAGGATCTCCCCCCCAGAGCCGCCAACAAGCCGTTCGATTTGCGCGTATAAAGGATAGGGCATCTCTATCTCCGCCGTGATTGTCGGAATTTTAACTGCCCGCCGAACTAGTTTAAGCACTTCACGGACAGCATCCCCATAAGCTTTAACCAAACCACCGGTGCCTAATTTTGTCCCGCCAAAGTAACGCGTTACCACTACAGCCACATCCCCTAATCCGCTGCCTTGCAGGACTGCTAAAGCCGGTCTCCCAGCAGTCCCCGAAGGTTCACCATCATCAGAGCAGTGTGTGATCACACTTCTGCCATGCCCAATCACAAATGCCGGTACGTGGTGGGTCGCATCAGGGAAGCGCAGCCGGATGGTTTTATGGAAATTCCGCGCCTCTTCCACGCTAAAGGCAGGTGAAAGGCTGGCAATAAAGCGTGAATTGACCACGCGTAATTCTGCTTCTGCCGGACCGGCGGGAATATAATACGTTTTTTCGTCCATCAAACAACCTGCTCACAATCATAAACGAAAATTAATCTAGCGAATGATTTCATTGGATGAATATCAAGGAATTGTTCATTGGTGAAAATCATTATAAATTGCACGAATTAAGAATTTTTTCAGAATATATAGGCTATAATAAAAGGATAGTTTGCCGAAAATCGGATGAGCCCGAAAATGGTAGAGATTGAGAACATTACCGAGATTAGGCCGAGAGTCTTGGGCGAATTCCACGTTGAAGAGTTCAAGCCCCGCACTGAAGCCATAGCACGCGCCTTTGAATGGGGTAAACAGGTGCATGCCGGTCAAACGCGCCTCTCTGGAGAACCTTACTTCGAAACACATTGTGGTTGGGTGGCGAGCTTTGTGGATAACTTGGTCCACAAAGAAACTTGGACTATTGCCGCCTTGTTGCATGATGCTGTGGAAGATACCGGAGAGAGCCTTGACCAAATCAGGGCTCTTTTTCCGGGTGAGATGGGCGAAGAAATCGCACATATCATCGACGGGTTGACAAAAATGTCCAACCCACGCGATGGCAGCACCCGCGAGATGGACACCCTGCGCAAGATCGCCATGTTCCGCGACCCAGCTGTCTTTGTGATTAAACTTGCAGATAAAAGCCACAATTTATTAACGCTCAAATACATGCCGCCAGGCAAGCAGTGGCAGAAAGCCACCGAGGCTATTCGCGCCTATGGGAAGCTGGCTGGCATTCTGAATTGCTACCGCTGGCGGCGGTGGATCGAGGATATGGCTTTTCCGTATGCCGAACCTGAATCGTACGATACCGTCAAAGCAAAGATCGATTCCGACCCACGCCTAAATTTGAATTTTATTCGCTATTACCTAGGGGAACTCGGCCACCTGATGGAACAGGAAGGCATTGATGGTGCAATCCACTTTACAGTCAACGGTTATTGGCAAGCCTGGGATAAGCTTCAACGCATGGCACGTGCACGGCGCACTTCTCTCCAAGATTTTTCTGCTGTGAATGACATCGTCAGCTTTCGAATGATCCTCAAAGACAATGACGAGATGGCATGTTACCGTTTGCTGGCACGCGTGAACCGCTATTTCGGCAAGAATTTGGATCAAGACCGATTCGATGACTACATTGCCACCCCCCAAAACGGCTACCGTGCCTTACAGGTGACCAGCTGGCTGCCAGGTATGGGTGCGATCGAAACTGCCATTGCCACAGATGAGATGGAAGGTGAAAACACCTGGGGAATTATTTACGCCATCAATCACGGAAAAGACATTTCTAAATATCGCCCTGTGCAAATCTTTACCCCTTATGGCGGTACGCGCTTCTTGCAAGAAGGCGGCACTGTTTTGGATGGCGTGGCTGCGATCCAAGAGTTTTACTTAGATAAAATCAGCAAGGTCTTAGTCAATGGCGAGGAACGCCATATCTATGACACGCTCAGTCCCGGAGATGTGGTTGAAGTGGTTTCCACTGGCACACATTTGGTGCCCCAACCCGAATGGCTGAACCATTGCGATATCACTACTGCCCGGCGGCTGCGCGTTGTGTTGGCAACGGTAGCGCTTAAGGAAGCCAGCCAAAAAGGCAAGGAGCTTATTCATCCCCTGCTGGCTAAGCGGGGAATACTCTCTCTGGACGATGTCGCTTCACTGGAAAGCAGCCGCATTGAACAATTGCTTGGCTTGATGGCTTGCGCTAACCTGGATGACCTCTATTCTGCAGTTGGCGGAGGCTCAATTATCTTGCGTGAACTGGATGATGCCTTAGACCGTGTGGGGATTTCACGCGCGGTGCTCAATTGGGTAACCATCGAAGTGAGCGGCTCCAATACTGCCAACCGCCCGGGCGTTTTAGCCTACTTGGCTGGCTTGGTCTCCGAAGCTGGAGGAAATATCATTCACACCATTCACACGACCTCTGCTGATGGCAGCTTTTATTTACGGCTCGTATTGGCTGGTCTAGATGAGGAGCGTAAAGAACACTTGCGAGAGCTTTACAGCAAAAGCCGCTTCCCCCTCGACCAAGTCGAAATTGTATAATTTATTTCCAAGAGCCTTCTCACCCCTTTTCTTTAGGTTTGCTGTGTAGTTTTTCTCAATCGAGGATGCTTCACGGAGTTTTTTCCATACCGTGTTAGAATCAAGCCCGGTTTGGAGCAAATTCAATAGACAATTTTTGCTTTGCGAAGCAACATATTTTTATGAATTTTTTAATTTGTTGAGGGAATAAATATCCACGATGAACATGTTTAAAAAACATCCCTTTGTCTTTTCAATCCTTCTTTCATTATTAGCGTTCTTTAGTTTGCTTCTCCCTCAAAGCGCAGGTGCGCGTTCGCAGCAACCCCAAAGTATCGGCCCAGAAATAGGCACACCCACCGCGGACTTAAGCAATGCAAAAGTGCACGGCTATTTTTTCTATTCCAAAGATTGCAGCCACTGCATAGATATCCTCAATCAAATTGTCAACCCGCTCTTAGCCCAATATCCCGGGCAGATCGACCTGCGCCTCTTGGAACTGAGCAACCCAAGCTACTACCAAGCACTCCTCAAGGTGGAAGCTGCTTACGCAGTCAAACCTGAGGAGCGCGGATTGCCTACTGTGCTCGTTGGCGATCAGCTCCTGATCGGCCAAGAACCCAATGAACAAAAACTCCAAGCAATTATCGAACAAGGATTGCAAAGCGATGGTATCCCTTTCCCTGATATCGAGGGGATTGACCCGAATTTGATGATTTCCATTCAGGTGGATGCGGCTAACACAGATGCTGAAGTGTGCACCACAGAAAATCCGGAGGCGTGTCAGGTAGATTTACCCATCTATGCTGCCTATTTTTATCAAGTAGGATGCAAAGAATGCAACCGGGTCGATACCGATATTAAATACTTACAGACCCTCTATCCGCAACTGGTTGTAGAGGAGTTCAATATCTATGAAAATACACCCTTAGCCAACTGGATGGCGGAGCGCGTAGGCCGCAGCCAAGATCTGACCGTTCCAGCTCTCTTTATTGGCGACCAAGCTTGGATTGGTGAGGGCGAGATTACCCCGCAAGCCCTAGAGCCTGTTCTTCAGCAGCTCAGCCAGACAGGTTCACCGCGCTTTTGGGAAGAATTTAACCCCGAAGAAGGTCAAAACGCGCTTCTGCAAAGCTTTGAATCCATTAGTTGGTTAGCGGTAGTGTTAGCTGGGCTGGTCGATGGCTTAAACCCCTGCGCTTTTGCCACAATCGTATTTTTCATCTCTTATCTGACGCTTAGCGGCAGAAAAGGTAAAGAAATCCTCATCACCGGCGCCAGCTTTACAATTGGCGTTTTCCTCGCGTATTTGCTGGTTGGGTTAGGTTTCTATAAAATTTTGGACCTGGTCAAGGAAACTTTAGCCATCGTAAGCCGCATAGTCTATATAATAACCGCTGGATTGTGCACCGTCTTAGCTGTGCTCAGCATCAGAGATTATTTCACCGCACGCGAAGGTAACCTGGAAGATATGACCCTTACCCTCCCCAAGCAGCTGCGCCGGCGGATTAATGCCACTATTCACGAGAGCGGCAGAAGGGCAACCAGTTATTATATTGGTGCATTTATTACCGGACTCCTTGTTTCGTTTATTGAGTTAGCTTGCACCGGTCAGATTTACCTGCCAACGATCATTTTCATGAGCTCTGTGCCTTCTTTACGCGGAAAAGCGTTAGGTTATTTGCTGCTCTACAACCTGATGTTCATCATCCCCCTCATTGTGGTATTTATCTTGGCTTACTACGGCACAACCTCCAAGCAGCTCTCGGATTTCCTCCAGAAGCATGCTGCTGCGGTCAAGCTGGGAATGTCGATTGTTTTCATTCTGCTGGCTGGCTGGCTGATTTTCAGCTTGGTAGCCTAAAGCGTACAATTAAA
>Ga0255341_1005043_pt1 | contig 13357 bp, 11 predicted proteins | sample wastewater_treat_8_FD_192418 | JGI IMG/M metagenome (GOLD analysis project Ga0255341, IMG submission 192418) | Wastewater microbial communities from Lulu Island WWTP, Vancouver, Canada - plant12 | ecosystem: Engineered > WWTP > Wastewater > Unclassified | place: Canada: Vancouver, British... | reverse complement strand
CAGATATACTTGAATTCGTCGCATTTAAAAAGTAACCACCAATGGTGAAATTAATTGTAGGTTGACTGTTAATCGATACTTTTCCACTTGAGGATACTGGTTGCATTATCGGAAAGATACTAAATGCTCCGGCAGAGGTCTGTCCACCGGTCCCAAGGGATAGTTGTTGATTAAATGAAACCCCTTCCTGGTTATTGTACCAAAGAGAGTCCATATTCAATTTAAAATCAGTAAAAAATTTCTCTACGTTTTGCATATGCTGAATCTCTGCATCTCTCCCTTGTGAAGGAATTACATAGGTCATATAAAGAGATCCAAGGATAACAATAATAGCGATAATCAATATAAACCCGATGACCTCAGACAAACCGTCATCCGTAACCCTGCCAGACATGACTCTTGCAGGAGTTATCTACCGGGCAGATGATATACATTTCATCTGGTTAATTCCTACCTATTATAGGCTGCCAATGAAAACCCAATAATTCTCATCTGTCACGATCCATATAACCTCGAACCTGTCTGAAAAAAAGAAAGAAGCATGAACAAATTAGAAAATTAACAGTATAATATGGTTTTCAGAACTGTTTGAGTACTAAAGTTAAGCTGATAAATCGGATTTGGATACAGTGGAAATAATTCAGATATCGGATAACAAAGGTCCGATATGATAGATTTCGGGAGGAGATGAATTCTTATCGAAGATGGTATGCGGAGGATAGGGCATATTTTTTGCAACAGTTTCTTCATCCCCTCTTCCATTCCCTCCTCTTTCGCTTCATCCATTCTTGTAGCCTGATTATGAAGAAACATCTCTCTTGCTTCATAAAGCCCCCTGTTCTCTTCATCAAGACTCATAACCTGAAGATTATGATATGCTTAATGTATTGCGGGATTGTCTTCAGATACCATAATTATCTCCTCCTCCGTATCTGCATATAATTATAAGCCACGATAATAGAACTGTGCCTTCATATTGCACCTTACACCTATGAACCTTCGGGAGCTCCAGGAAATGAATTTAAAAGAAAGATTAGGTAAATATCCGGGACAATCGTTCATAGAAATTTTCTCGAGTCTTGACCAAAAGTATTTCTATACTTCGCGATGTTTCATTAATCCGGTACGCAATCCGATATTGGGTACCTTCAAAGGTAAAATGAGATGACCTGATCCCTTTTAAGGGTTCATGCAACTCTTCATGAGCATAGGGATCATTCGCAATGATACGTGCTTCTTCTTTCACTTTACGTTTTAACTTATCAGTAAACTTTTTAAAAAACCTGTGTGCAGAGGGGGCCATAAGAATTGAATATGGAATACTTTCACCACTGGTCAATTGGAATTCCCTTCCCCTCATCACATTCGTGACCCGATTGGCCAATAATATCTATCGCATCATTATCCATTAGTATTTCCAGAGTTTCAAGCTCAGAAATATCAAGAGACTTTAGAATGAACGCAAGCCTTTTGAGATTAATGAGGTGAAAATTTGATGAACTTTCTGAAGAAATTGCCATAGAGCCTCACAATATTATCAGTGTAAGGATATAATAGAGTGTTGGTGAAAAATTTACTCCCTATCCTCACAAGTTAAACGGTATTGTATTGAAGAAGTGAGAATACCTCTTTTAGCACCAGATCATAATTTTTTGTGGTCTATCTTTCTCGTGAGGGGGTGGAAAACTCAGATGAGCAAAGGATTAGAAGTATTCTGTTTTACATTGGAAAAAGCATTGACAGGGATACATTAAACGAAGCAGGATAAGAGAGAATGAAACGAAGAGATAACCTCAGACAAAGCGTCATCCGTAGCCCTGCCAGACATGACTCATGCAGGAGATATCTTTCCGGGCAAAATCCTGACCTCAGTGCCTGACATCAACCCGCTGACCCTGTAAGTAAAAAGCAATACAAAAAAATAGTTACTATTCAGCCCCCTTCAAGATTAGATAGTTTGCAATAGATCTCTTTCCTTCAAATACTCATCTATTGACCGAACATTCTTAGTATTAGGAGCGTTAATTTATTATTTAGATCTCGATATGGAAATAAGTGATGATGAACAGGAACATATCCGAAAATCTCATCCCATCATCATCGAACTCATCAATCGTTTACTTTCTCAACTACTGTTATTTAGAGAGCGTATCCATGAATTGGAAAATCGAGTTCATGAATTAGAAAACCGCTTAAATCTCAACACTACTAACAGCAGTATTCCCCCCTCAAGGAATCCTCTCCACAAACGGAAGATCCCGAATAGCCGTGTTTCCAGTGGAAAAAATCCTGGAGGTCAGAAAGGGCACCAAGGGGCAACCTTATTGCCAGTTGATAATCCTGATATTACAATACAGCATAAACCGACGAAATGCTCAGGATGTGGTGCGTCAGTTCAAACTCGCCTGACAGAATTCCTTGATGAAAGACAGGAATTGGAAATCCCTCCTATTCCTGTCAAGTGGATCGCTCATCAGATCCATTCCTATCATTGTCCCCACTGTCATACTATAACGTAACAGTTCAGGGATCTCTCCTACGAGGATCTCAACTCCTGGGTAGGGCAGGAGACCGCTTCACGAGGGAGATCATATCAGAAGGTATGCACTGGTAAACCATCCGGTACGGGATCTCCTCCTTGAGATAGCAATCGACGGGAATGATCCAAAGGAGGTATTCCAGTGGTATACTCCGAATCCGGGCAGGTTAATCCATAGTCCGAGAGAGGATCTTACTGTAATGAATATTTATCATTTCTATTCTGTATGAAAAGAGAGTAATGACAACCTTTTGTTAATATATATCTCCGGGCTTTTCTCATTTTCGTCTTGTGGTGAAAATACTGTAACTATTTTCTAACTCAAAATTGTCAAGTTCGAAAAAGTAGACCAACGGATCTTCGCAGGATAAGAAAAAGAATAATATCGTTCGTTTTGATCAGATTCAATACACAAAATTTTCCTTTTTCCCAACTGCAACGATACAGATGATCAACCGTTCTTCAATAATTCGAAAAGTAACCCGATATTCACCAATTCTCATTCTATATCTGGGTTTATCCTGAGGACATCCACGGATTTTTTTTACATCCTGATGGTGAAATGGAGCTCTTGAGAAATTATAGAGTGCTTTCTCAATTCTTATACGAATTTGCTCGGGTAATACAATAAAAGATTTTTCAGCCCTGTGAGTAAATTGAATTCGATATTCCATTATTCTTCCAAAGACTGAATTTTTTTGTCATCTCCCAGAGCTTTCATGATTTCTTTCAAATCACGGACTCTTCCAGCGGTAATGTCCCTTTCACTGGCTCTGATATCATCACGTTCTTCGTCTGATAATGGCTCATCATCATATGCCGCATCCACCAGTCGATTAATTAGATCATCATAGGTTTCCCTGGGATGGATTTTTAGTCCGTTTAATTTCTCTTTAGTATCAGTTCCCACTTGAATTGTCGTTGTTCCCATTATATACTATAGCCCGTTATAGTTAATTATAGTAATCGTTTTCGAAATTTTCAAGTTGAAGAGCTGATAGCATCTGGTATCATTGGTGCCTGCCTTCTTATATGTGCAGATGCGGTTGCCATGAACATTATTGGTCCTACGATCATTCCAACCGGTATAATGACTGCACTTCTTGGTGTTCCATTCTTCCTGTACCTTGTGTTGAAAGGAAAAAGAAAGGAGTTCTGGCAATGAACATTAAACTACTTGTTGAAAATCTTGAATTTTCTTATCAGTCGGTGCCTGTCCTGTCCGGAATGTGCATGAATGTGCCTAAGGGGTCGCTTGTTTCTATCCTTGGCCCGAATGGTTCTGGTAAATCCACCTTCCTGAAATGTGTTGACCGGATACTAAAACCGCAGAAAGGAGTAATATTGATTGATAGTGAGGATGTTTTGTCCTTTGGGAGGATGAACCTTGCAAAGAAGATATCATATGTTCCTCAAAGTTCGGTCAGGGTTTTCCCCCACTCTGTTTTTGATGTAATTCTCATGGGGAGGAGGCCTCATCTTGGATGGATGGGTTCTGATTATGACGAGGACCGTGTCTGGGATGTCATTGAACTGCTTGGGCTTGAGGATATTGCAAATCATTCTTTTAATGAACTGTCCGGCGGACAGCAACAGAAAGTTCTCATTGCAAGGGCCCTTGTGCAGGATACAGAACTGATGCTTCTGGATGAACCTACGTCAAATCTTGATATCTGGCATCAGCTTGATGTCATGAGGATAGTTGCTGAACTTGTCTCAAGGCAGGGGATTACTGCACTTATGGCTGTTCATGATCTGAACATGGCGTCAAGGTACTCTGACAGGATTATCCTGATGAAAGACGGGATTGTCCATGTTTCAGGTATGCCAAATGAAGTTCTGACAGAGGAGAACATTGTAGATGTATATGGAGTAAAGGCAGATGTTCATGTGAAGAAAGACGGAATACCGGTGATTATTCCATACCAGCAGATCATGGGAGGGGAGTTTAAATGAGTTGCCATTGGGAATGGAGTTACTGTGACTTAAGATTGCAGAGATATTCATGTAAGACAGATTTAGAGTTCGTTTGACAACTCACGGAATAATTTTTCAATACTACATAACAACAAGTATGTCTAATTTCTGAGTGATGGGATTTTAAATGGTCTGGTTAAATGCAGCGATTAGGGTATTGAAAAAACTCTGGATAGGCCAGCAGACGGCTTCACGAGGGAGATCATATCAGAAGGTATGCACCGGTAAACCATCCGGTACGGGATCTCCTCCTTGAGATGGCACTCGATGGGAATGATCCAAAGGAGGTATACCAGTGGTATACTCCGAATCCGGGCAGGTTAATCCATAGTCCGAGAGAGGATCTTACTGTAATAAATACTTATCATTTCTATTCTGTATGAAAGGAGAGTAATGACAACCTTTTGTTAATATATACCTGAGTAGCAAAAAATTTCCCCTACGCGGCATCCTGTTCCCTTGATGGAAAAATATTCTTAAAACTCAGTGCTACTACTTGATCCTTTAGTTTTTTTGTGAGATTGAAAAAGAAGAACTCTGGTTGTTCATCATGTTCCATTTCTACCCTTTCCACTCGGCCCAGCAATTTAATCAATTCAGTTGGCGAATAGACAACATCCTTTGATTTTGAAGTTTTTATTAAAAATCCTAATGCAGCCTTCAATCTGTATGCAAGAACCCCGACAAACATGGATGCACGGACTCTTGATTCCAATTGATGCCGGATAGGAGATATCTCATTTTCTGATTTTGTATCTCGGAAAAATTTCTCTACATAGTCTTTGTTTAGATACATCATCACCACATCCTCAGCAGAGAGGTTTTCATTTGTGGCATATAAGAGATATTTTCCTGCGGTATTTTCTGCTAAAATTCTCTCTTCATGGTTAATTTTCCAAGTGAAACAAGGTTTTTGTTTCTCTACCCATTGAATTTCAAAAAATTTTTTGTGGTTTTTCAATACATTTCCAAGCATTTTCCTTATTGATTCGGTGCTTAATCCATTTTCATTATCCTGTAAATTTTTCAGTGTTGCACTGATTTCATTTAACTTGTAATTTCTTTCTGCAAGGCAGCGAGTATATTTGTCTAAATTGAGGTAAACCACCACATTTCTCTCTTTACCAAATAATTTAGCGGTTTTCTGGACTGCATAGATATGACCTTTCTTGCCACATGAAACATGATTCTCAAGATTTGGAGTTACTTCAGTTGTACTAACGATATCTATCGCTTCTTTTGATCTTTTCGCCACACCACATACCAATTCCCATCCATACTTTTCCAGAGTTGTTACGGTTTTTTGAGAAGTATTTCCACGATCCCAAACCAAAGTTCCCTCTTTTATCCCAAAATCACTCAGTCGTGGGACAATCCCTTCCATGGTTATTATGTCACTGAAATTACCTGGGTAGATTTGGTGAGATATTGGCATTTTATCGAACTTTGAGATTAAAACGCCCAATTTAATCTGGTTATCTTCTGAATGAGATGCGTTATGACCCTTCACAGCAATTGGGCAAGTGTCTCCGAAAAATGGTACAGCAGTCAAATCATAGGCAATTACCTCTTCCTCTCCCAAAGGCAAAGGATGTGATTCTCTCCAATGAGTGTACAGCATTTCTTCAATTCTGGAAATATTTTCACAAATTTTTCCCAATTTTCTATCAAAATACGCAACGGCATCGAGAGCCGCATAGAAATCATCTTTCCTAAAATTATCGCCTGAAATTCCCAAAAGGGATGGAAGTGAGGTCGTTTGGAGCCATTGATCTAGTTGTGTTGCACTTTGAGGGTCAATAACTCGGTTAATCGCCCAAATCGTCAATAGTTTTCCTGGCGTGATCCCCGGAATATCACTTCTGCCCAGGCATATCCGGTCAATTGTCTCCGGTATTTTTTGTTTTTCAGCGATCTCCCATAATAATGCGACATCACCATGACGTGAAGAGCGCTCAGGAGGTTTCCAGTTGTACGACTCTTGCATTGACTTAACTGGGACTCCTATTTGATCCCCTTCTTTGCCAAGATAATTGAGGGTGATTGTTCGAACTTTTTTCCCTTCTCTCACACTTTGACACTCAGCTAAGTACACATTTTTCCCTCTTTTCATACGCTTAATAAACGTCATGTAGGGTAAATATTTACCCTACAAACAAATTAAGCTTTTGATGTTTTACAGCAATTCAATTAAAATAATCTAAAATTCAAGTTTTCACTTGAGCCGTAGGGGAATGAAAAGCGCTACTCAGGTAGATACAGTACTTGTAACCTCTTCAGCACTGGCATTTGTCTCTTCCATCTCGGCGGTAAGGTTATCAACTTCTTTTATAACATGACCGATTGCAGCAGATCCACCAATACCAATCTGGTCCATAGCATCTTTGAACCTGGCAAAATCTCCTTTAAGGATAAGAGATTCATTGGTCCGATCTGTGTAGATACCTTTTGAATAAGATTCTGACAGACGCATGGCTTCATTTACCGGGATAACGATGGCATCAAGTGTCTTGTTTATCCCTTCCACAATCTGACGAAATCCCCCGTCAAACCTGGTCAGGTCGCCACGAACACTCAAATCCCCTTCAGCCGCGCCATTCCCAAGACGGACGGTCTCATCCACAAGGTCACGAAGAACGGTTACCATCTTTACAAGGGCAGGGGCTATCTCATCCCTTTCATCACGTGCTCCAAGCTCCTCACCAAGGTTAAGGTTCCCTGCTGCAATCATGTTCATGCCTCCGACAACATTGTTCTGAAGGGCCTCAGAAAACGAATCCATGCTCTGGGACATATCTCCTATTTCGTCCTTCCTGGTAAAGGCGAGCCGGTTCTTCAGATACCCTCCACTCATGTCAGAGAGAACCTCCACGACCCTGTTTAATGGAACAGTAATACTCCGGCTGATGGCCACCCCGAAGACTATTGCCAAAACCACGCCGATGATACCGATGATAGCTAATATTAGAACAGAGTTTCCAAATGTTATATCCGCTTCATTTTTTATTCTCTCTGCTTCAGAACGCTGAAGCTTTATCAGATCTGCAAGGGCATTGCTTGTGCCCTTTCTTGCTTCGGTTAAAGCCCCTGCTTCAAGAGAATTAAGCACTTCTGTTTCTCTTCCCTGGTCAGCCATCGCAAGGTGCTCAAGTACAATGGCTTTGTAATTAACCCAGTGCTCATCAAAAATCCGGGTAGCTTTCTCTTCTGCATCTGTATTCGCGATTACCCGGAAATCATTAAGTTTTGCCTCAACATTAGTGAATTCTGCATCTATTTCTTTTCTGATCTGATCCCGGTGCTTAGGAATACTGACGTACTTGTATAGATCACCCCTGATAAGATAAAGAGAAGATTCAGCATCTCCAACCTCGTTAAGGGGAACCAAATGGTTATTGTACATAACCGAGATTCCATCATTGATAGTCCCCATGTTTACATAACCGATGATGGCCACAATACCTACAATGGCGGCGATAATGAGAAAACCACCAATTAATTTTGTACTAATTTTTAAGTCATCCAGAAATTTCATGAAATATCACCCTTTTTTATTTTGCAGGCCTCACGGTGAAATAAAAAATAGAGACACCACCCTATACATTACCCCCCTTGAAAGGTCTCGTGAGAAGATTTGGATCGAATATATATAATACTTATGGCAAACTATTATTAAAAATTTATAAAAATTTCAGGTCTTCAGAACAAAATTTTTTCCCGCCAGCCTAATTATCAGGTTAATTCACAATCCCATCAATCCGATATATGTATGCAAATGCCATTTTTATCAATGTTAAGCGCAAAAAAAGTATGAAATCTTCGAATATCTCATATTTCTTCAGGCATGAAACTATTATAAGCATCAAGGTAGAGGGATAATCCATATAACTCATAAAAATAACGTTTAAAAAAGACAAATCAACATGAAAGATGAAAAACGGTTCAAAATCCATCTATGTTTCAAATATTCAAAAACATAACATCCCCAACGCCGGAGAGACTGACTTTAATATACCAGGTACTGATTTTTATATTCCTGGCTGCAGGCATTATCATCGCCGGGTACCTTTATTATTGCAGTTATGAAAAGGAGTACCGCCTTGGAGTAGAGGAACAGTTACGTAGCGTTGGAGATTTAAAAGTTGATGAACTTGTCAGGTGGCGAAATGAGCGGTTGGGTGATGCCAGGCTCTTATATGAAAATCCTGCATTTTCATCTCTTGTAAAGGAGTGCCAGGATAACCCTGAATATAATAACACCAGAGAAGAACTTCATTCCTGGCTTAATAACATTCAAAAAAATTATCATTACAGCCGGGTCTGTTTATTTCATCCTGACGGAAGGGTGATAATCAGTGTCCCGGACTACTCACAAAATGTTTCATCTGTTGTCAGGGAGCACCTTCCGATTGTTGCCAGGACCGGCCAGATAGAATTTATTGATTTTTACCGCGATGACCAGGATGACCAGATCTATCTCACCTTACTTGTACCAGTGCTTGATGAAGGAACAACCAACGGCCTTGTTGGTATCGTTGGGATGCAGATAGATCCAGACGAATATCTCTGTCCTTTTATCTCACAATGGCCAACCGATTCTGAGAGTGCAGAGACACTCCTGGTGAGAAAAGAGGATGATTCTGTCCTTTACCTGAATAAACTCAGATTCAGGGAAGAGATTGCCCTATCCTACCACGTTCCTTTAAACCAGACCACCCGGCCCCCGGTAATGGCCGTGCTTGGAAGAGAAGGGATCGTGGAAGGAATAGATTACCAGGGTGTTCCGGTCATTGCCTATATCAGAAACGTTCCTGGTAGTCCATGGTACCTAATCGCCAGGGTGAGTGTAGAGGAAGTATATGCTTTTCTTACCGCCAGGACAACAGACCTTGTAATAATTGTAATCATTCTGCTCATTTCCACCGGGGGAGGACTGTTCATACTCCGGCAAAAAGAGAATGAGCGCTATTATCTCAAACAGATGGAGATAAAAGAGGCTCTTTTCGAGAGCGAAGCCCTGTTTAAAGGGATCTTTAATACCATGCCCAGTGGAAGTGTAATTTATTCGGTTTTGAATGATGGATCGCAGGGAAGTGACTACATTGTTACCGACTTTAACCCGGCTGGTTTGAAGATTGAAGGAATCTCAAGGGAAGAGATAGTTGGAAGACCAATAACCTCAATCAGGCCAGAAATTGATAAATTCGGACTTGTTTCAGTCTTTCAAAAAGTCTGGCAGACCGGGGAGACGATCTACTTTCCTCCAAAGAAATACCAGGGGGGCATCGATGGAAGAGTGTATGAAAACTTCCTGTTCAGGCTTCCAAACAGTCAGATTGTAGTCATTTACAATGATGTAACAGAAAGGTTTGAGGCTTATGAAGAACGGGAACGGTTGATAGACCAGCTCAGTCAGAATAATGAACAGTTAAATGCAGCTTATGAACAACTTGCCGGATCTGAAGAAGAACTCAGGTTCCAGTTCAATGCCCTTGCATCCGCCGAGGAACATCTCAGGCAGACGACAACATATCTTGAAAACCTGATTACTTATGCAAATGTTCCAATAATTGTTTGGGACCCGGACTACTCGATAACCCGTCTAAATCACTCATGTGAGAACCTGCTTGGAAGAACATCAGAGGAAGTCCTTGGGAAGTCATTTTCAACACTGATTCCGCCAGAAAAGGTTGAATATTCAATGCGTCTTTTAAAAACCACCAGTGCAGGAGTCAGGCTTGATACCGTAGAGATACCAATCCTGCATAAAGATGGCACAACAAGATCTGTACTCTGGAATATCTCAACAATTTATGACGCAAAAGGAGAAAATCCGGTTGCAACAATAGCGCAAGGAAGAGATATCACCCTGAGGAAAAGACTTGAACTTGAAAATAAAGCAACTGTGAATCAGATTCAGAAAAATCTTGCACAGCTGTCGGTGTTAAATGACCAGATAAGAAATCCACTAACTCTCATCCTCTCCTATACCGAGATGGCGGAGAATTGCGAGGTTGCAGAAAAGATCTCAACCGAGGTTCAGAGGATCGATGATATCGTTACAAATCTTGACCGTAGGTGGATGGAATCAGAAAAAATTCTGCAGATGCTAAGGAAAAACTACAATATCATAACTTCACCCTATACGCATCAGGCCTTGCAGGATAGGGGTGGATGGAATGCCGCTGGCAGACAGGAAGAAGAAGAACTTGTTAGAACAGGCACAAATTCAGAGATACCCTCTTTTTCAACCAGGCTCCGTATTCATGAGATCGAAGCTGAACTCTTTACCATCCTTGACAGTATTGACGCTTACATTTTTGTCTCAGATCTAAAAACTTATGAGATGCTCTATATAAACAAACTTGGCAGAAACCTCTTTGGTGACATTGCAGGTAAAAAATGTTACCAGGTAATTGAAAAGGATCAGGACTCTCCATGTGCATTCTGCACCAATCACCTGCTTATGGATGAATCAGGACCTACAGGTGTGTATCAGAGCGAAAGGAAAAATTCAAGAAATGGGCGATGGTATGACTGCAGGGACCGGGTTATCAGGTGGAGTGATGGAAGACTTGTTCATCTTCAGGTTGCAACCGACATCACAAGACAAAAAGAAGCTGAAACGGAACTTATCCAGGCAAAATCCGAGCTTAAGAGGAAGTTAGACACAATATTATCGCCAGAAGGTGACATTGGAACCCTCAGTCTTTCAGATATTATCGATGTTGCAGAGATTCAGCAACTCATGGATCATTTTTACTCGCTTACGAATATCGGAGTGGGCATCATTGACATCGAGGGAAAAACACTGGTCTCTACCGGTTGGCAGGATATCTGTACCAGGTTTCACCGTGTACATCCTGAAACATGTAAAAGGTGTATTGAAAGTGATACGAAACTTTCGTCCGGAGTTGCCCCGGGAACTTACAAGCTGTACAGGTGCAAAAATAATATGTGGGATATGGCAACTCCGATAATACTTGGAGGAACTCATGTTGGTAACCTTTTCCTTGGTCAGTTCTTCTTTGATGATGAAGAGATTGACTATTCCTTCTTTTTAGAACAGGCCAAAAGATATGGATTTAACGAGAAGGAATATATCAAAGCACTTGAAGAGGTGCCCAGGTGGAGCAGGGAAAATGTCGATGCTGTAATGAAGTTTTATATAAACCTTGTGCATCTAATCAGTGAAGTCAGCTGGGCCAATATCAGACTTGCAAGGAGTGTAACCGAACGGGACACACTTATCAGTACGATTCAGAAAAATAACGAGGATCTGGAGATTGCATTAGCAAAAGAGAACCAGCTTACCGAAGAACTGCATGAACGTGACGAAGAGTTGAGACACCAGGTTGAAGAACTTACACAGGCAAAGCATGACTGGGAACAGACCTTCCAGTCCATAGGTAGTCCAACACTTATCCTGGATATTAATCACAGGATCCTTAATGCAAACTCCATAGTACTTCAAAAGACAGGCAAAACCCTTGACCAACTGATAGGGAAAAACTGCTGGGAGTTCTTCCATGGCAAGGAAACGATATCGCCGCCTGGCGGATGCCCATGCGTAAAATTAATCCAGACAAAAAGAACTGAAACATGTGAGATGGAAGTCTCTGCATTTGGCGGGATATATCTTGTAACATGCTCTCCAATCTTTGCCATTGATGGTTCAATTGACCGGATCATCCATATTGCCATGGACATTACTGAAAAGAAAAACGCTGAAAATGCACTCAGCGAAGTTATCCAGAAACTCAGGTTGCTTACCAGCCTTACAAGGCATGATATCATTAACCAGGTACAGATAATCCAATCCCTGCATAGCCTGTGTAGTGAAACATCTGATCTTTCAGAGATACAGGAATATGTCTTAAGGGCCGACAAATCTGCCGAACGGATACAGTCGATGATCGGATTTACCAGGGTTTATGAGGACTTCGGTGTAGTTTCATCAGGCTGGCAGTCAGTCCACCAGACAATTGCAGATGCATTATCAGAGGTAAACCCTGACAACGTTACGGTTGAGATAGATATCCCTGGAAACCTTGAAATCTATGCCGATCCCATCATCAGGAAGGTATTTGTGACATTGATCGAGAATGCTCTCAGGCATGGAGAGAGAGTAACAAATATTGAGTTTTATTCTGAAGCCAAAAAAGAGAACCTTGTTATATCATGTTCAGATGACGGTACCGGTATTCCTGATGAAGAGAAGGAGGCCATATTCACGCACGGATATGGAAAACACACTGGTGTAGGTCTTTTTATATCAAGGGAGATACTGGCGATCACCGGGCTTTCCATACTGGAGACCGGAACATATGGATCTGGTGCAAGATTTGAGATTCTGGTGCCGGCCGGGAAATTCCGCCTTCATACCGGCTAAAAAGAAGATGATGTAAATAGCCTGGATTAGCCTTTGCTCTATTCCGCTTTTTCTTTGTCGTTATAGAGGACACTCTCACCATCAACCATCCGGTACTTATCGCAGGGAACCAGGATTTCAAACCTTGCACCAGAATCCCCCTCCCCGATCTCCTTTATTGTGATATCGGTAATAGCAAGTATCTCCCTTGACAAAGGAAGACCCATACCGGTATTATGCCCATATCCAAACTCGAATATCTTCTCCTTTTCATCTGATTTAATTCCAGCCCCGTCATCTTCAAACATGATGACAAGATCTGTCCCTTTCATTTTGACATAAACCCGTATCGTCGTTACCCTCTCTCCATGTCTTATTGCATTCTCAACAAGATTATAACAGACTTTGACAACAAGGGGGTCAGCAAAAATTTCAAGATTTTCCGGAATGTCACAAATCCACGTAAGTTC
>Ga0255341_1005030_pt1 | contig 13375 bp, 13 predicted proteins | sample wastewater_treat_8_FD_192418 | JGI IMG/M metagenome (GOLD analysis project Ga0255341, IMG submission 192418) | Wastewater microbial communities from Lulu Island WWTP, Vancouver, Canada - plant12 | ecosystem: Engineered > WWTP > Wastewater > Unclassified | place: Canada: Vancouver, British... | reverse complement strand
TTTTTACATAATAGTCTAAAATCAACTAATAGTCAATAGTTTAAAGACATTGAATAAAATAAAAAAATTTTAATGGCACGAAATTTGATAGGGACAAAAATTTTATATTTTGAGATTTTTTCTATAAATTCTAATTTTATTAATAATATTAGTATAGGATTTCTAATTTAGTTTTTACTTATTTTAATACAACTTAATATAAGTTAAGCATTTAGTCATTAAGAGAAAAAATAGTAAATTTGCAGAAATAAAAAATAGGAAAAATGGATGATATTTATAATTGGTTTAGTAAAAACATAGATAAAACACATGTTCACGGATCTAATATTTTAACGAAAATAAAAAATACTAAACAAACTAAAAATGATAAAGAAGATGAATTGAATATCATAGTTTCAAAATATAAAGAATGGTTTGAGAAAAATGAGCAATTAATTGGTTATACTGATGAAATAATAGAAAAAAGAGTTAAATGGTTAAATGAATATAAAACAGCAATAAAAGATATAGATTATACTGCTCAATCAAAGTTTCATTCATCTGTATTAGAAGAATTTTTATATTATTTATTTAGAGATTTACTAAAAGACATAATGAATAGTATAAATGTTGAAAATAAAAAAGTCCAAAAAATTTCAATTGGAGGCATAAGGGCCTACAGTAATCTATATTTTGCACCCAAAGATATACAAAATTTTATGCAAACATCCAATATGAAAATCAATGTAAAAGATCAAGATTTTTCAATATATAGAAAAGTTATTATACGAGCAGACGATGAGCAAAAGACAATAAATGTACCTATTGTATCAATAGAATGTAAAACTTATATTGATAAAACAATGTTAGAAGGTTCGATAGCTACTGCTGACAAGATAAAAAATGGAAATCCATACTGCTTATTTTTAGTTGTTACAGAAACTTATGATGTTAGTTATGAAGTAGATCCAGCTTATTCTAGAATAGATCAAATATATGTATTCAGAAAAGCTAAAAGACGCTCTAATAATAATAATTCTATAGATTATCTCGTTGTACAAGATTTATTTGATTTTGTAAAGGCACATTTATTAAGAGATTGGTCCAACATCGAAAAGAAATTAAAACAAGAAGGTAAAATATTATGAAAGAAGAAAAAATAAAAGATAAAAATTTAAAAGAAAAGATAAGAAATGGTACAAAAGAAGCTAATGAATCAATAAAAATTGAAGAAAATGAAGAAATAAAAAAATATCTAAATAAAATAATTGTAGGAGATGGTTTTGAAGTATTAACAAGATTACCATCTGAATCTGTAGATATTGTTATAACATCACCGCCATATAATTTTGGTCATAGCTATAATAATGATCAAACTAATGATACTATGAAATGGGAGGAATATTTTAAAAAATTATCGGATATTTGGATAGAATGTTATAGGATTCTAAAGCCAGGTGGACGTATAATAGTTAATATTCAACCATTATTTTCTGATTATATACCCACACATCATATAATTTCTAATCAATTACAGGACATAGGTTTTTTATGGAAAGCAGAAATTTTATGGGAAAAAAATAATTATAATGCTAAATATACAGCATGGGGTAGCTGGAAATCACCATCAATGCCATATTTGAAATATACTTGGGAGTTTATAGAAGTTTTTGATAAAAAAACACATAAAAAAATAGGTGATAAAAATAACATTGATGTTACTGAAGATGAATTTAAAGAATGGGTATATGCAAAATGGACATTTCCTCCTGAATCAAAAATGCGAGATTTCGGACATCCAGCTATGTTCCCTGAAGAATTACCCAAACGAGCTTTAAAATTATTTTCTTATAAAGGTGATATCGTTTTAGATCCTTTCAATGGTGCTGGTACTACTTCTTTAGTTGCATGGAAACTAAAACGTAGATTTATTGGTATTGATATTTCTGATGAATATTGCAAAACTGCTCTTAGAAGAATTGAAATCATCTCATCACAACAAATTGATTTTCATGAAGATAATAATCTATATTTTCCAGCTCCTGAGATTATTTATTTATAATATATGTAATGTTATTATCATACATACTAGAAAAATTCTAAATTCTGAATTTTAAACAAACTAAAAATGATAAAGAACATGGATTAAATATAATACTATCAAAATAATATTACATTAAATGATAAAGAGGGAGTGAATTGGTAATTCGCTCCCTCTTTGTTGTGATAAAAATAAAAGGGATTATAGTTTTATGAAAGATTTTTGTAATAAATCATTGCTATTTATAACTCTAATGACATAAGTGCCTGATGGCATGCTAGATGTGTTAATTATTACATCATTATTAATATTAAATAATACTTCATTGTATAAGATTCTGCCCATAATATCTAATATTTGTACTGACACTTTATCAGCGTTATTCTGAAAATGAATATTTAAGATATCAGTTACAGGATTAGGATATATAGAGATATTAATATTAGTAAAATCATTTTCATTAATTCCTACAAAACCAGAATTATTTAACAATGGACTGCTACTTTGTAGTCTAAAGTCTGGATTAGAATAATTATAAGGATCTCTTATTAGCAAAGGAATATAGGAACTAAGAGTATCATTATTAAAAGAAGTCGTTAGATACCAAGAACGAATATCAAAAGTTGATCCACTAGTAGTAGTGAAATAGTTCCCAGGCATAGCAGCCATAGTAGTGTATTTAACATTTAAAATGCCATTAGTAGCATTGGATTCGCAAGCCGAGCCATCAATCATTAATCCATCTTGCCATCCTATAAAAAGAGAATTGTATATGTCTATGCCAGTATTTCTGCGAAGGTGCATAGCACGTTTGTAATTGCTGTTGATTGTAGTAGAAGCATCTTTTTTAGGACCCAAAATAGATACATTAGAAAAGACTGCAGAAGTTTGAGGTAAATTAGTAGAACCACTAGCGTCATTATCACTTTCGAAAGCATTAGAGCCACTCACATCAGCTATATTAGGTTCACGTAGTGCTACTGCATATTGTATCATACCAGAAAATCCATAATCTGTGTCAAAGTCATCATCCCATGTACCAAGAGTAATTAAATGTTTAGCATTCACACAGCCCCCAAACCATTCAAAGGCATCATCGCCGCTATATGATATCTGTACATAGTCTATATTAGTATTTTTACCTACACCACCCATAGTTAATCCATTGATTTCTTTATCTGGTTGAAAAGGGATACCAGGGAATTCTATTCTCACATAGTTTAATATACCACTATTATCATTGTCATTTGTTCCGCCATAGTAGCTGCGCGGGCCACCTTCGATTTGAGCTTCACCACCAGGCACATTTATTTTTGCATCACCACAAAGAATTATACCGCCCCAGTCTCCATAATTACGTGAACCAGCAGATTGATTAGATGTAAATACAATTGGTTCACTAGCAGTACCTTGAGCTATTAATTTAGCACCACGTTCTATGATTAGAGTACCTTTGCTGTTTTTGTCACCACGAATAATAGTACCAGGTTGTATAGTGAGAGTAACTCCATTTACTACATATACAAATCCTTGCAATAAATAAACTTTGTCGTTAGTCCAAGTTGTATTACTAGTAATTTCACCACTAATAGTTTGCGAAGTAGCTGGATAATTTGTATTTTGAGGATTCCAATTAGCCCAACCACTAGTCCAATCATCTTGATCATTGAAAGCTCCTCTATAACTTACCTGATCGAAAAAAGAATCATTAATACTTGGTTGAGAATAACTAAATAATGGCGTTAATATGACCATTAAAAATAGGATAATACCTGTCTTTTTCATAATTTTTGTTTTTGTTGTTTCTGTATTGCAAAATTGCAATTCACATATTATTCAATTATTAAATCAATTATAAAATTTGATTAATAAATGTTAACAAAATTTAAAAATAAAAAGATGGATAGATTGAAAAAGTTTTGTAAATGAGGGAATTACAAAGTAGTGATATGACCTGTTGTAAACAGGTCATATCAAAGACAAAAATTATTATTTATGAAATAAATATGATATATTATAAAATTTAATTATATATTTGCAAAATTTTTAATTATGGATAAAATATTTGAAGAACAAACCGATGTCTTTGCTCTCACTAAAGAAGGCACACGCAAATACTATGACAATTTATATAATAAATTGATAAATGAAGGCAAAGACATTGTCGATTATCAGGAGCTCAAGGCCATGTCTACAGGTGTGCTTTGTCCAGATTGCAATAACAGTCATGTGATAAAAAATGGTCTGCAGCATGGTGTACAAAATTATCTGTGTAAAACTTGTGGAAGACAATTCAGAGTAACCACTGGCACTTTTATGTATGGCATTCATCACAGAGGTAAAATGCTCGAATACATCAAATGTATGTCTGCAGGAATGACGTTGAGAGAATGTGCTAAAAATGTAGGCATATGTCTGCAAACAAGTTTCTTTTGGCGTCACAGAATATTATGTGCTTTGCAATCTTTTGAAGACAACGTCAATTTCTTTGGAGTAGTAGAATTAGAGGAGCTACTAATGAATTACTCTGAAAAAGGTAAAAAGAAAAGAGAAAAGAAAGAGTTAAAAAAGTTAAAGAAAAAGAAGCCAACGAAAGTGGCAGTATTAGCTGCCACAGATAGAAGTGGAAATATACTTTTTAAAAAATTAGAAGACAATAGAGTGCAAGCTGATCACGTATCTGATTTTTTAAAATCCCGAATATCAGATAATTCAGTTGTATGTGGAAGTAATAAGAAAGCGTTCAAGACAGTAAATGCAGAGCACATAAAACACAAAGAAATAACTAACAAAAACAAGATGAAGCAAGGAATATATAGCGTATCAACTGTTCATAAGAAAATAACAAATTTTGTTAGTTGGATAAATTATAAGTTTCGTGGAGTTGCGACGAAATATTTAACAAACTATATAATGTGGTTTGTTATTAGAGGAAAGTATTTGGCGGAGAAGATAATAGAAGATACAGGGAGGATACTTAATTTAGCCGCGTCGGATAGGCGGGCATGGGAGCGGTACAGTGCTCTAATGTCTTTAACATATTTATATTATAACATTTAATATTATTTACAAATACCTTTCTATCATTTATTTTTCAATTATATAAGAAACTTTACAATTTTTTTATTCTACTATTGAAATCTTGAGAGTATTTATGTGCTTTTTTGCATTTATTGGCATGCTAGCTGTATGTATCACCCAATCACCAGGTTCTAAATATTCATTCTCTTTTAAAAAATTGAGTGTATCTTCTATTGTTTCATCAGTACTATTTTGATTATCATAAAAGAAAGATCTCACTCCCCATATCAGAGAAAGTTTTCTAATGACTTTATTTTGAGAAGTGAAAGCAAAAATAGGTACTGGCGAACGGTAAGAAGAAATTTGAATAATAGATGACCCTGTATATGTGAGACCAATTATTGCTGATATAGGATATGTTAAAACGACATCAGCTGCTATAGATGCTGTAACGTATTGAATTTTGTTACAATTAATTTTTAGTGGTGAAGCCATTTTGAAATTTCTAGTTAGTAATTTATTGAATTCTGGGTTATTTTCTACCTCTCCTATGATTTTAGCCATAGTTTCTATGACCAAAATTGGATTATTACCGAGGCTTGTTTCGTCAGTCAATAGTAGCGCATCTGTGCCATCTAGCACAGCATTTGCAATATCAGTGACTTCTGCACGGGATGGTATGATATCATCTATCATACTTCTTAGTAATTGTGTAGCCACGATGACAGGTTTAGCTAATTGTCGGGCTCTAGTGATGATTCTTTTTTGCCAAATAGGTAATTGATATATAGGCATTTCTACTCCCAGGTCTCCTCGAGCTATCATTACTCCATCAGATAAACTAATTATTTGATTTAATTGTTTTAGTGCTTCTGGTTTTTCTATTTTTGCTATTATACTTATATCACTATTGAGTGATTCTAGATATTCTCTTAACTGTATAATATCATTTGCACTTCTAATAAAAGAAAGTGCCAACCAATCAAAATCATGATTTATAATAAATTTAATGTCTTCTTTATCTTTTTCAGTGACAGAAGGTATCGATAGGTTTGCCTGAGGTATATTGAACCCTTTTTGTGATAATAATAGCCCACCACGTATAACTTTAGCTTTTATTTCTTTTTCGTTTAAAATTTCTTCAATTCTTAATATTATTTTGCCATCATCGATAAGTACTTGATCACCTTTATGAAGTTCATTAAAATTATTGTATCTTAATGTGAAACCATTCTCATCACCGATGATTTCTTTATTAGTAATTAAAATGTAAGAATCATTTTTAAGTATAGTTCCTTCTTTTATTTCTCCTATTCTGAGTTTAGGACCTTGCAAATCTGCTAAAATAGCACATGGTATTTTGAGTGCTGTTGATGTCTCTCTTATGATATTTATGATTTCTTCGAATTTTTCATAATTAAAATGTGAAAAATTTAATCTGAAAACATTTGTGCCAGCTAATAGCATTTTTTCTATAGTTTCTTTGTTCCATGATGTTGGTCCAATAGTAGCTATTATTTTAGTACGTAGAAATTTTTTCCCCATTTTCTTAAATTTTTACAAATTTATACATATGTTTTTTAATAATCTTAAATTAATGTTAAATTTCATTTTTCTTTGTTGTATGTTAAAATCAAAAAATTTTATTAAAATATTTCAAAATGTTTTAATTCACATAACTATAATCAGATAATTATTTATTTTTATTAATAATATCCTAAAAATGAAAATATAAGAAAAATATATTATAGTAAATTATTAGTAAAATCTAAAAAAATAATTATTTTCTGATTTATGTTATCTTTTATTAAATTTTTTTATTTTAGTACTTGTGTGTTTTTTTATTTGTTATATCTTTATAAATTGTTTACTCATATTGGAATTTTTAATTAATAGTCCGTAACTATTCCTTTCCCATTTAACATCAAAAAAATCATTATTTTTAATTATTTCTTTCCATGCCAGATACATATTTCGAGAGTAGTTAATATCATCTAAAATAACAATTGATGGTTCTGATAGAATTGCAGGTAATTGATAAATTATATTAATAGTAGCTTCGTAATGATGTGAACCATCTACAATTATTAATTCAAATTTTTTATTTTCTTTGATAAATTTATCTATTGCAGTATTAAAATCAAGATTAAAATTCTGTAAATTTATCAAATTCAATTCATTTTTCAAATTAGTGATGTAATTATTAAATAAGGTTACTCCTTCTATAGTATAAATTTCAGTATATGGTAATGATAAAGAAAGCATAGCAGATGTTTTTCCAAATCCTCCTCCTAATTCTAAAATATTTTTAGCATTAAAATATTCGGCTAATCCTATAATATAACTACGTTTTTGTAATTTAGTAGATATTCGTTTTTCCCATTTATTTACTCTAGTTTTTATAAATTTTTTGTTAGCACCTATTGATTGAAACTCGATACTACTGTTGCACTGAGATAGTTTGTTTTGATACGATATGAGCTGTTGTGGTATTCTATAATGTATTCTAAATGTTTTTAGATATAGTTTATATAGAAATGGAGAATGTAAATTTATAGGATTTTTTTTAGTCAAATAATATTGCAAACTATGATAAAATCTAAAACAAATATTTCTCATTTTTTTAAACTTTCCACCCTTTATTTAATCTATAGATTGTGCATCTACGCATATTTCATGAATTATGTTATATAATTTCTCTATGACTTCTTGTGGAATATTTTCTATTTGTGCTTTTTCAATAATTTTATTTAATTTTTCATTATATATTTGAGGTTGATAAATAGGGATATTGAGGGATTTTTTAATTTCTCCAATTTGTTTGCACAATTTATATCTTTTAATGAATAATGTAAACAGCTTATCGTCAATTTCATTCAATTCACTCCTGAGTTGTAATAGATCATCGCTCTTAAACATTCTAAATAATTTATTTAACAAATAATTGCATAACAATTAAAATAGTATTTAAAAATGACAAATAAGGAGATATTTCAGTTATAGCCTGATAGACTACTCTTTGTTTAGGAATAATATATACCATGTCCCCATCCTTTAGATAAACATTCCCTAAATATAGATTTTCTTTATCTTGTAAATTTACCCGATAAAAAGAAAAATTTTGTTCATTATTAGATGGTCTAGCAATTATGATTTTATTAGAATAAGCCTCTCCTATACCTCCACTACCTATAATAGCATCTAGTAATGTAATATATGAATTAGAAAAAGGAATCGATGTACCACTGCCACTACCTTGTGAAAAAACATATACCTTTTTATTAGTCCAACTTAAAAAAACATATGGATCAGAAATATATTGAGAATATAATTTAGTAAGTGTATCTTTAAATTTTTCTATCAACATGCCTTCTACATATAAATCACCTAATATTGGTAAATCAATATGTCCATTTTCATTAACATAATAATTATTTGCACTACCACCACTTATTGCACTATTAATATTAGAGGAAATTACAAGTTGTTCACCTTTATTAGGATAAACAGATATAATGAATTGATCACCTTTTTTAATAGTTTGTGCAGGTGGTACTTGAAGTTCATTGATATCTTTCAGATCCTTTTCATTTAAATTTGTCATCAATAAATTAGGATAATAATAGCTCGAGCATGAGGTTAAACTCAATAATAATAATAAAACAAATAAATAATTAAATTTCATTTCTTAAAAAATTAAAAAATTTTACAAAGTTAAACTTTATAAATAAATTAGAAATTTTTATTTTTATAATAATTATAGCCAAAAAGTGCAAGGTCATATTTAATGGGATCTACAGGGTCTAATAATTTCAGCTTATTTGTTAATTCTATCACTGCTTTGAGGTCATTTTGTTTACGTGATAAAAGTCCTAATTCTCGTGCAGCCTTTCCTACATGAAGATCTAAAGGTATATATAGTGATGATGTCGGTATATTTTGCCAAATTCCAAAATCTAAACCTTCTTCATTGTTGCGAACCATCCATCTAAAATATAAATTTATTCTTTTGCAAGCACTATTTTTATCTGGGTTAGGAATATGTTTTTCGCTGCGACGCTCATGAGGTACAGACAAAAATAAATCTCTAATAGCTCTAATGCTATCTAACAAATCATTGGTTTTATCATAATGATTTTTAACAAAATTATTTAAACTATCATATTTGAAATATATCAAACGCAGGGCATCTAAGAAATAAAATAAATCCATTGGTTGAAAAGTACGATAAACAAAAGATTCGCAAGATTTCCATTTATTTTTTGGTCCAGTTACAAATTTATATGGCTGATAATTCATCAATTGTATGAGATTTTTGGCAGCTTTCACAATATTTTCGCGTTTTCCCCATGCAATGATAGCACTAAAAAACCCCGCTATTTCTATATCTAAAGGATCAGAGAAAATAGCGGGAATTTTAATTGGATCTATTTCCCAATATTTGGGTTGAGAAAATTCTGTATAAAAAGAATCTAATAGAAATTTAATATTATTCAACTAGATTTATCTAATTTGTTTAATAATTTCTTGTCCTACTTTAATAGCATTTAGATTAGCGGGTATCAGATGATGATGACGTTCTGGTAGTGATTCTTTTAAGCCTTCTTCTATGTATTCAAAAGATACTATAGGTTTTAGTTTTAGATAACCACCCAGGACGAACATATTAAAAATTTTCATATTCCCTGTTTCTACAGCTTTGTTAGAAGCCTCTATTTGATAAATTTTTATATCTGTTCTTTCGGGATGACGCGTAATGCCATGAGGATCATATATTAATATGCCACCTGGTTTTACAGAATTTTCAAATTTATCTAAAGAAGGTTGATTTAGGATTATTGCTGTGTCAAATTCATTTAATACAGGACTACTAATGCGTTCATCACCAAGGATAACTGTTACATTAGAGGTGCCACCACGCATTTCTGGACCATAGGATGGGAACCAACTAACATTTAGACCTTGTTTCATACCAGCAGTTGCTAAGATCTTGCCCATTGATAGGACACCCTGTCCTCCAAAACCTGCGATAATTATTTCTTCTGTCATAATAATACAATTTTATAATTCTTTAACTATTTGGCCATCTACCTTTATATCACCAAGAGGGAAAACTTTAAACATATTTTCTTCCATCCATTTATTAGCCTCTACAGGTGTCATTTTCCATCCACTATTACAATTAGAAACTATTTCTATAAAGGATAATCCTTTATTTTGCTGTTGATTTTCAAAAGCTTTTCTAATTGCTTTTTTAGCTTTTCTAACGTTGGCAGGTTTATGAACAGATTGCCTAGTAACATAATAAGTACCAGGTAGCATAGCAACTAATTCTGTAATATGCAAAGGATGCCCCATCATTTGAGGATCTCTACCATATGGAGAAGTAGCAGTTACCATACCATCTAATGTGGTGGGTGCCATTTGTCCACCTGTCATACCATAAATACCATTATTTATAAAAATAACAACGATATTTTCTCCTCTATTACATGCATGCAGAGTTTCATTACCACCTATAGCTGCGAGGTCTCCATCACCCTGATATGTAAAAACAAATTTATTAGGGTAGAGTCTTTTAATAGCAGTGGCAAGGGCTGTAGCTCTACCATGAGCAGCTTGTTGCATATCTATATCAAAAAATTCATAAGCTAATACAGAACAACCTACTGGTGCAATACCAATAGTCTGATCCTGTATGCCCATTTCTTCTATTGTCTCTGCTATCAATCTATGAGCTACTCCATGACCACAACCAGGGCAATATGACAAAACATTGTCTGTGAGAACTTTAGTCTTTTTGAAAACAATGTTTTCATCTTTTATTATATCTTTCCAACTTTCAAATTTTACATCCATAATTACAATCTTTAATACTTGTTAACAATTTTTTCTTTTAGTGCATTGAGTACTTGGAATGGAGTATGTATTGAACCACCTACTCTACCATAGTGCTCTACTGGCACTCTATCATGCACTGCCAATCTAACGTCTTCTACTAATTGGCCTAGGCTCATCTCTACAGATAATATACCTTTTACTTGTTTAGACAATCTTTCAAGTTCTTTATCTGGGAAAGGATATAAAGTAATTGGTCTATATAAACCAACTTTAATACCTTCTGCTCTAGCTAAATCTACAGTTTTTTGACCAATTCTCGCACTAGAACCATAAGCTACTATTAGATACTCTGCATCATCAGTTTTAATATTTTCCCACATAGCATCCTCTTTCATTTTTTCATATTTTTCTTTGAGATGCATAACATGTTTTTCTTGTCTAATGGGATCTAGATCTAGGGAGGTAATAATATTACGTTCTCTATTTGGAGTTTTTCCTGTAGTAGCCCAAGGACATTCTTTAATAATTTCTTCTTCAGTTCTTCTAGGTATAGGATCAAAGAGTTCGACTTTTTCCATTACTTGGCCGATAACTCCGTCTGATAAGATCATCGCTGGATTACGATATTTAAAAGCCATTTCGAAACCAAGTTTTACAAAGTCAGACATTTCTTGAACAGACGAAGGAGCTAAAACGAACAAATAATAATCTCCATGTCCACCACCTTTAGTAGCTTGGAAATAGTCACTTTGCGAAGGTTGAATAGTTCCTAATCCTGGACCTCCACGCACAACATTTGCTATTAAACAAGGAATTTCGGCGCCAGCCATATATGAAATTCCTTCTTGCATTAAGCTAATACCGGGACTAGAAGATGTAGTCATAACTCTTTTGCCAGCAGCACCGCCACCATAAAGCATATTGATAGATGCTACTTCACTCTCAGCTTGTAAAACCACCATACCGGTACGTTCATAAGGCTTCTCAGCCATTAAATACTCTAATACCTCTGATTGAGGGGTGATGGGGTAACCAAAATAGCCATCGCAACCAGCACGAATAGCAGCTTCAGCAATAGCTTCATTTCCCATCATTAAACGTATTTCTCCCATATTTTGTACTTTTTTTTAAGATTAAACTTCTACTTTTGCTTTATACAGTGTAATAACTGTATCAGGACAAACCATAACGCAATTTTCACAAGCTGTACAATCTTCTTTAATTACATCTGCATAGAAATAACCTTTAGTATTCACATTATTACCAAGGGCTATTACATTCTGAGGGCATACTTCTACACATAAGCCACACCCTTTACATTTTTCTATGTCAATTACTATTGCACCTTTAAATTTTGCCATATTTTTTATTTATTTTTTATTTATTTTTTATTTTGTTCAATATTTTCTTTCATAATTTGCAACCTTCTACCTAGCTCATCCATCATATCCATTGGTATCAATGACACGCAGGCTCTTATTCCCTCATGAATATCTGACCCTGTAATTTTTAGTGATATAGCACCTATGCCATGCAGTAATAACTGATAGAGAAATTCATTACCATCAAGGCCAGGATATTTAACTGTAAAATAAAATCCATCAGCTATGGGCTTATCTACATCTTTGTCATAAACCAATTGAAATCCATTTTCTAAAAAATGTTTTTTCATTATTTTAGCTTTTTCTCCATAGATAAGTACCTCATCTCTGAAATTATATTTACCTTCATTTACAGCTTTCAGAATAGCATATAAAGCATATTGTGGAGAATGGCTTGTGCCACTGCTAACACTATAAATACTTTCAAAAATCAATGCAGTACCGAAATGATCCGAATGAAAATTAGTTTTAAGATCTGGGAAATGTCTATTAAATAATTCTGGACTAACTATCATCATCCCTATTCTTTGCCCAGCATAAGAAAATACTTTTGAGCTACTTATAAGTAGAATATATTGATCATAATATTTACCTATTGTAGGCTGATATGGAGGTACACCTGGTTTACCATAATCTTGTCTAAAATCCATTCCGAAGTAGGCTAAATCTTCAATTACAACAACATCATATTTCTTAGCTATTTTTGCAATTATTTGGAGCTCCTCGTCAGTGAAAACTATCCAAGATGGATTATTTGGATTACTGTATATAAGACCGTAAAATTCTCTTGTAGATAAGTATTTTTCTAATACATCTTCTAATTTTTTACCACGATAATTATAAACATCAAAATGGTCAACCCCTGAACCTAAAACATTAGCTTGTAATTTATGAACAGGGAAACCGGGATCTAAAAACAATAATTTTTTTCTATCTTTATGAGTATGCATAAGTGTCATAAAAGAAGTAAAACTTCCCATCATAGAACCTACAGTAGGCAAACAATTTTCTTCATTTACATCTAGATCTAGAAAATTTTTTACAAATTTTTTAATTTCATTTTTTAAAGGTTTATAACCTTGTATATCAGGATAAACAGCAGCAATGCCTT
>Ga0255341_1005023_pt1 | contig 13395 bp, 9 predicted proteins | sample wastewater_treat_8_FD_192418 | JGI IMG/M metagenome (GOLD analysis project Ga0255341, IMG submission 192418) | Wastewater microbial communities from Lulu Island WWTP, Vancouver, Canada - plant12 | ecosystem: Engineered > WWTP > Wastewater > Unclassified | place: Canada: Vancouver, British... | reverse complement strand
AGCCTGTCCGCCAGCGCCCGGACGGCATCGGCTTCGGTCCTGATCACTTCGCGGGCAAGCGCTATCGCATCTGATACAGCGGCGTCTTTCAATATTCTCCTCTGCCGTGATCTGCGGGGCGTGGCATTATAGGTACGCCTCTTCGGGCCTGTCAAAGCCGATTCCTCGTCAGCCCTCCGAAAACGGGAACGTGACCCGCTGGTGAGTCTCGGCCGAGCGGTATGCGGCCAGGCACATCTCGACCGACACCCGGCCCTCCTGCCCGGTGCAAAGAGGCTTGCCGCTCTTGAAGGCGTCAATGAACGGCCGGGCGACGCCCGCTATCCTCTCGCCCTGCCCGTCGACTGGCATCTGCAGGTCCTGCCAGCCCTTGTCACCAGCCCCGGAGTCGAAGAACTTGAGCGCAACGGGGTGGGGAGGCAGGATGCCGCTCGAGGGGCCGTCCCCATGATTCTGAATCAGCACGCCTTTGTCGCCGTAGATCTCGGTGGTGTTCTCTCCGGCCCAGGTTACGCTCGAGTTGTAGATGTCCGCCAGCATCCCGTCATCGAACCGGTACAGCGCGCAGCCCGTATCGTCCGGGGCGATCTCGGTGAGTATATTGCCGATCTCCGCCACGACGGACACCGGCTTCCTGCCTGTGGTCCAGTAGAGCCAGTCGAGCGGATGAATCGCGTCATCGAAGAACATGCCCTTGTTCGCCTCGGCTGTCACGTGCCAGCGCGTTTCACCCTCGTAGAAGGATGGGACGAACAGAACCCCGATGCAGTGACGTCTGCGGATGGTACCGACTTTCCCGAGCGCCCCGCTCTGAACCATCTCGCGCATGCGGATATTCACCGGGTCGCACCTCATCTGGAACGCCATGCTGAACCAGACACCGGTGCGTTCCGCAGTCGCAATCATCCGGTCGCAGTCCGCCAGCGTGATCGCCATCGGCTTCTGGACGAGAACTCCCTTGCCCGCTTCCATGGCCGCGACGGCCAGGTCTGCGTGCTTGCTGGTCTCGCTGCCAATGACGATGCACTGGACATCCGGATGATTGAGCGTGTCCTCGATGTGCGGCGAGAAGGCCATCCCGACACTCTCCGCGTGCCTCTTGCCGCGAGCCTCGTTGTCGTCCCAGCAGGCGACAGGATGCGCGTCGTCAAAACCGCGAATCATCTGGGCGTACATGCCAACGTGCCCGTGCGCAAGAGAAAGAAACCCGATTCCGATGCTGGATGCCATATTCTGCTCCGTATTCCTTTGCGAGCTTCCCGGCTCCTCTCCTATCATTTGTATGCGATTCTGTATACCGCGCCCGGGCGCAGGGTAAACGGCGCCGAGCGGGCGACAGGGGTTTTGCCGTCTTCCGCGTACAGCACCATGCGGCCGTGGAACTCACGGGCACCTTCAGTTGAGATGAGTTGCCGGTCCGGCCCGCGCGCCAGCGAAGGCGCGAACTCACTGCCTGAGTCTGAAACGAATACGGCCTTCTTCTGGAGCCAGCGCGCGAATATGCGGTTCGACGCCAGCCCGGGGTCTGCGCCCGCCCCGTAGAGATACCCGAGCAGACGCCTGCCCGGCTTCTCCTGATCGCCCTTGACGACCCAACCGATCGCCACTATGTAGCGGTCGGCATCTGAAAGGCTCTTGCCGAGCGTAACGGCCTCACCGAATCGCAGTCCGTCCTTCGAAAGCCCGTACCAGAGTTCGTTCCGGTTCATGTGCAGGCCCATCACGTAGCACGGCCCGTCCCGTGTGATGAACTTCTTGACGTCGTTGACGGCATACGCGCCGTCAATCGCCTTGCCCTCGAAGCGGTAGTTCCTGCCATCTGTTCCGGAGGCCCTGTAGGTCTGGCCGAAGTCCCGGAAGTTCCCGAAGTAGAGGCGGTAGACGCCCTTCTCTCTGAGGATGACGTTCATCCCGTTGATGTCCGCGTCGTCGTACTTCTCATAGCCGCTGATAGAGACGATGTCTCTGGCGGTGGCGACATATGGCTCGAGAGAGCCGTTCCAGACCTTCCCGTCCGGGCTCGAGAAGAACGCGGGCTTGTTGCGGCCCCTGGAGTCCGGATAGGCGGTCGCGACCATCGAGAAGGACCCGTCGGAGTTCGCAATGGCGTTGACATTGCACACATGGTGGAAGTCGCCATGCTCTATCACCGTGTGCCGCGCGTCGAACCTGCGAAAGTCCTTCGTCACGGCGCTGTAGATGCGATCATTTCCCGTCGGCACCCCGTCCCAGGCCCCGTAGAACACCCGCCAGCCATCCGCGGTCTCGACCGCCGAGGGAGCGTAGATGTTGCGGTTTGGTCCTGGACGCGGCTCCAGAAGTGGCGATATCTGGTCGGGCATCCAGTGAAGAGTGTTCTTCCGCCAGAACGAAGGCTCAAAAACACCCGCCGACACACCCTGAATCTCGGCGTACGGCTTTTCGACCCCCGAGGGCAGCATCTCCACCCTCAGGAACTTCAGCGGGGCGCAGAGCCCTGCCGCGGGCGCCAGCAGTAGCGCCAGCCCCGACAGACACGTCAGCACAGCAATGTGTCTCATACAGATATCCGTCCTTCCAATGCGCGCACCAACTGAAGACGCTGGCCCCACCTGGGATTCGCCGCCGCCCATTGCGCGCCACGATAGCTTAGCACCTTATGCCCCTTTCGTGAAGGCCCTGCCCGGTTCGGCAGGATTCCTCCGCCTTCGAGGGAGAACTAGAACGTCGTGGGAGAGTGAGACTCCCGCACGGGAGGACAGACGTGAAGAAGTACAAGGCACTTCTGGCTGGCGCTGGATCCATGGGGCGCGCATGGGCTCGCAATCTGGCGGCCTGTGACCGCGCCGTACTGGCCGGCTGGGTGGATTGGCGGCCCGAAGCCGCCGAGCAGGCTGTCGTCGAACTGGGACTCAGCGCAGTCGAAACGTTCCAGGACATTGAGGCCGGGCTTGCCGCTGTCAAACCGGATTTCGTCGTGGACGTCACTTCGCCGGAGTCGCACCACGCAATCACCCTCGCCAGCCTGGCGGCAGGGATACCGGTGCTCGGAGAGAAGCCCATGGCTATCTCCATGGAGCAGGCCCGCGAGATGGTGGCCGCCTCCGAACGCTCGGGAAAGCTGTATATGGTGAGCCAGAGCCGGCGCTACGACCCGCGCATTCGCGCATTCCGGAAACTCGTCGCCAAACATGTCGGCCCCCCCGGCATTCTGAACTCCGACTTCTACATCGGCGCGCATTTCGGCGGATTCCGCGACGAGATGGACAGCCCGCTGCTTCTCGATATGGCCATCCACACATTCGACGCCGCCAGGTTCATCTCAGACTGCGACCCGGTTGCTGTGTACTGCGATGAGTTCAATCCGTCCTCGAGCTGGTATGCCGGGAACGCCTGCGCCACGGCGGTATTCGAAATGACGGGCGGCCTCCGCTACACCTATCGTGGGAGCTGGTGCAGCGAGGGGCTGCACACCGCGTGGGAAGCAGAGTGGCGCGCGGTGGGGCCGCGCGGCACTGCAGCATGGGACGGCGCCGAGGGTGTGCGGGCGGAGGCCGTCATGGCCCCGGGCGGCTTCTTCTCCGAGTTCCGCAAGCTAGAGCCGGAAAACGAGGAGCCGGTGAAGCCGGGCATCGAAGGCTCGCTGGAGGAGTTCCTGAACGCTCTCGAGACCGGGGCAACGCCCCTCGGAGAGTGTCATGACAATATCAAGAGCCTCGCCATGGTGTTCGGGGCTATCGAGTCCGCGGCGCGGAGGCAGCGCGTCGAGATCGGGCTTTGACAGCAACGTCGATCTGGAAGGGAGCACGGCTGGGTATGGACAGTCCAAACTTTGTCATCATAGTCATAGACGATATGGGGTGGCGCGATCTGGGCTGTTACGGCAGCTCATTTCATCTGACACCCAATATAGACCGGCTTGCGGCGCAGGGAATGCGCTTCACAGACGCCTACGCCGCCGCGCCAGTGTGCTCGCCGACGCGCGCAAGCATCATGACCGGGTGCTATCCCGCGCGCCTGCATCTGACAGACTGGATTCCCGGCTACGTGAGGCCAGGCGAGAAGCTTCTCAACCCCGAGTGGAGCCCGCGCCTCCCGGCCGGGCAGGCGACGATAGCGACCGTGCTTGCCAGGCATGGGTATCTGACAGCCTCAATAGGCAAGTGGCATCTCGATGGCACTCCGCTCGACCACGGGTTTGCCGAAGCGTCGCTCTACCGGAAGATTCAGAGTCACTTCTACCCGTACTACTCGGAGCCGCCTCAGATAGAAGGGCAAGACGGCGAGTACTTCGCCGACCGGCTGACCGATGAGGCGCTAGCATTCATCCGCGAAAACCGCTGCCGGCCCTTCCTGCTCTATCTCGGCCACAACGGCGTGCACAGGCCGCTGCAGGCGCGGGAGGCTGCGATAGACAGGTACCGCCGCCGCATCCAGCCCGGCGACCCACAGAACAACCCGATCTACGCAGCCATGGTTGAGAGCATTGACGACAGCGCCGGCCGCGTTATGGCAGCGCTCGATGAGGCCGGCATTGCAGACAACACGGTTGTCGTGTTCGTTTCGGACAACGGCGGCCTTGCGAAGGCGTACAACGGGCAGATCGTAACCTCAAACGAGCCGCTGCGTCAGGGGAAGGGCACACTCTACGAGGGGGGTATCCGCGTGCCGCTGATCGTTCGCTACCCGGCGGCCGTGCAGCCCGCGTCAGTCACCACCGTGCCAGTCAGTACGGTGGATTTCCTGCCGACGGTGGCAGCTCTGGCAGGAGTGCCGCACGAGATGCGCCCTCAATGTGACGGGGAGAATATCGAGCCGGTGCTGTGCGGGGCCGGGGAACTGAAACGCAAAGCGCTCTACTGGCACTATCCGCACTATCACGAGTGCGCACCCTGCGGCGCCATACGCCAGGGCGACGAGAAGCTGGTCGAGTATTTCGAAGACGGCCGCGTGGAACTATACAACCTGCGCACGGACATGGCGGAGGCGAACGACCTCAACTCAGCAGAACCCGCCAGAGCCGGGGAGCTACGGCAGGCACTGCACGATTGGCGGGCGAGCGTCGGTGCGCAGATGCCAGTGCCCGCCCCCCGCGACGGCTGATCCGCGCGCGACCAACTTCGCTCTCACATTCAGGAATCAGTGATGCCGTGCTGGGATTTCGCGGCCTTCTTCTCCTGCTTGTCGCGGCGCTTGTCCTTGATATCCTTCTTAGGAGCCTTGGTTTCCTTTTTGGGGGATTTGTCGCCCACGTCCTGTCCTCCTCAGTTCTGCGGTAGCCCGATAGACAGCCATATCGCCGCCACACGAGCTTGAACCTGACGGGCCAGTAGTGCGCCCGTCAGGTCCATAGGGACGGCGCTTCACGCTCGCGCCGCCACGCCGGCTGTGCAAGGGGTATTCCTATAGAGAACCCTCAGTCAGCGCCTGCGGCGAATCAGTCCTCCCAACAGCCCCACCATGCTGGCCAAACCGACCAGCGTGCCGGGTTCAGGCACGAAGCACTGCGGTATATACACGGGCCATACCTCAAAATGCTCGTCGTCGAACCAGATCGTCGAGTTCACGATGATCGGCGGGCAGGGGGAGTTGAAATACTTCTCGTGGTACTTGTCGGTAACCTCTCCGAGCGGGCTTCCGGACGGCGGCACCGGCGCATAGTACTGGTTGCAGGTCCCCGGCGGGTATGTCCCCGGCGGGTCCAGCGGCGAATCCCAGATGAGCTCGCCATCAATCCAGCCGCCATAGTAGTCGCCTCCGGGAGACGTCCACTCCCAGTACCAGGCCATGATGGTGAACTCGGTAGACGCGTTCTCGATCCAGTAGTCGTAGAACCAGTCGTCCCGGGTAAAAGGATTGCCGTATTCGTCCAGGTAAGTGCCCGGAACCTGCATGAACGACTCATACAGGAACACGTACCCCGGAGCCGTGCCCGGGCTGATCGGGTCGCCGTCCGGCTCCAGGGGCTGGTTCGTGAGCGTGAAGCTCTGCTGCCCTGAAACACTTCCCGAAACAAGCACACAGGCCAGAACTGTGGCGACCAGAATCAGGTAGCCGTTTTTCATCTTTTTTGCCTCTTGCTGATCTTCGATGCCGGCCCTTTGCGTGACCGCCTTCCACATTCGTGGGTCCGCATTATTGAGCCTTGTAGTCACGCTGCCGCCCGGCGCGCTCCGCGCCGCCGAACGGCTCGACTGTTATGCGCGCCAACTCACTTGCGGCAGGTCGTAACCACCGCAGTTTGACGCCACCTGTTTTGGCCATACTGGCAGACCCGAGGCGTGCGTATACCCCCAGCCGCCGGCTGTACCAAAACATGTTGCTGCAAGATTCGTGCCAAAAGTGCATCTGAGCACAACATCGGCTGATGTTTCGGGGCATTCGGGGCCAAACGGCCGCTTTTCCGCTCAGATCTGCTCGGAGCCGGCGCCGATGGCATCAAGAGCAACGCCATCCCTGATCTCAACCGTACGACCGTGGACTACGACCAGGTCGCGGGCTTCTAACTTCGAAAGGAGGCGGCTGAGAGTTTCTGGAGTAATCCCAAGATGGGCGGCCACTGTGGCTTTCGGTGCGCGGAACACGGACCGGCCATCCCTTTCCACTTGCCGTAGATAGCTTGCCACTTTCGCGCCGGCATCCCGCAGCGCAAGCACCTCGATCTGCCCGACCAGCCGCCGCACCCAGCCCGCCATCCCCCCGATCAGACGCCGCGCCATGGCGGGCCGGGCATCAAGCAGTGTGAGGAACGGCTCCCGCGGAAACAGCAGCGCTTTCGAGGGCTTGAGCGCTTCCGCCGTGGCTGGATAGGCTTCATCGAGGAACAGCGCAGCTTCGGCGAATGTCTCATCCGGCCACACCAGATGGAGAATGTGCTCCTTACCGTCACCTGAGAGCTTGTACAGCTTCACCGCCCCGTCTGTCAGGAGGTAGAACCCCGCGCACGGGTCGCCTTCCTCGAAGATGATCTCACGAGCAGCTATCCTGCGGATGCGCGCAATCCGCGCCAGGTCGTCAAGCATGTCGGCGTTCAGGCTTGCGAACAGGGCTCCTCTGGCGATATGGGTAACTAATCTTGTGTGTGTCATGGCGGCAATTGCTCAACGGCGGCCACACTTCCGCTTCAGCAAGTGCGTGGGGGAACCCTGCAACCCGAAGACGTGTTGGCTAATATGGATACGGGCAACCGCCCGCAAGAGCGCGGCTCGGGCCTCTTTTGACGACAGACAACCTCAGGATGTAACTGCGGCTCATGCATGAATGTGACTACTATCTTGAACTCTGCTCGGCGTTGTTGGACGGCGAACTGGCCGCCGATCGGGCGATCGTAGTGCGCGATCATCTCGAGCAGTGCGACTCCTGCAGGTGTTCGTACACCGACATGAAGGCGGCTGCCGGTGTTGTCCGGCTTGCTTTCAGTTCCGTCAGGGCGCCCGCTTCACTCAGGGCATCACTTGGTCCCATCTTAGACGCAAATCCTTCCGCGGTCGAGCGTCCGTCTGCCCGGCGGCGCGCACGGTGGAAACTCGTTTTCGCACCCGCGGCGGCCGTTGCCGCGGTTATTCTGCTCACACTGACAAACCGTCCTCCTGTGCCGCTTGAAACGCTGGACTCCCGCATTGTTCTGTCCAGCTCGGCCCGCGTGTTCACAACGCCGGAGGCCACCGTAGACGCCACGGGAGCCGAAACCGGGGTTAGTGTTCAGCCAGTCAACCTCAAGCCGATGGGACTGTCATTCGCTGGCGGGGGCAAGGCATCGTGCGGCGGCTGCCCGGGCGCATATATGGCATTCAAGGACAGCTCCGGGCGTCACATCACGGTCTTCGAACTTTGCACGAAACAGCGCCGTCTGCCGCCCGGGGAGAGGGCGCCCAGTTCGCAGATCGAAGCAGCCACGCTCACAGGGCGCGACGGGACGCACCTGGTCTTCTGGCCTCAGGACGGGGTGCTCTTTGTCGTCGCCACAGACATCTCTGCCGAGCACGCCCTCCGCGCAAGCGAGATCGTCTCCAGCCAGATCCAGTCAGACTAGACGGCGGTAGTTGCGCGCCGCGCCGCGGGATGGGCCGGACGCTTTTCCACTTGATATCAGACCGCTCGCATGATAGACTCCGCTCGTGTGCTCTGAGTCAAAACCCTCACGCAATAAACGCTGTCCGGCGATACAATCGCTATCGGGAGGAGTGGATATGGCCCTCAATGCCTTTTCGTCTCGACGCAACTCGAGCGTCTTTCGTCTCCGCGGCGCTGCCGGCGGCCGGATGTTTCTGGCAGTCCTGGCCGCGGCACTCGCCGCCTCGGCCGGCGCGCACGCGCCTCTGATCGCGGCGCCTGGCGACGGCCAGGCACATACGGTACTGACCGACGGGCTCCGAGCGGGCGCGGACCCCGCGGACACCGGGTGGCTGAAGCTGTTTGCCGATTCCACCGAGCTGCCCAGGACGTTCTACAACGTCGGCGAGATGTGTTTCTGGGGAACAGGCTCGAGCATCGCCGACTCTCTCCTCAAAGAGGCGAACATACGCGGCACGGGCGTGGAACTGGCCTGGGGGTCGGTGCAGGGCAAGGGAGGCAACCCGCCGTACACAGAGTACAACCTCTGGGGTCTCGAGGACCGGATCAACAACTACGTCCGGGACGGCATCTCGGTCGTCGGACTCATCGGCTACACTCCGACCTGGGCGAACGGCATCCTTCGAAAAAGCTTCCCGCCGAACATCCCCGTGGAGCAGGAGGTTCTGGACGTCTCAGGCGGAGAGGCGACCCTGGCCCACGCGCCGGTCATCAAGATTCTGCCGCTATGGTATCCGCTGATCGTAACCCCGTATCCGCTCGAGACCGAGCGCCGCGAAGACGAGGTCATCACGACCAACTTCGTGCAGGACGTCTTCTTCGACGACTACAGCCCGCGCACGTCCATGACCCCGGTTGTAGTGGGCACCGAGCAGGTCTGGGTGGACGAGGGGGCAGGGTGGCAGCTCTGGACGCGCGTGGACAACATCTTCGACGCGCCAGCCAATGCGCCCGTGTACATGCTGAACAGGCTGGGGGTGGTGCGTTTCGTTCCGAGAAACCTCTACAACCACGGACGCCCTCCCGCCGCTGGCTCGAAGGTCAAGATATCGTACGACAGGATTTTGTCATCGTACCGCGAAGGGTCCGATTTCACCTTCAACCACATGACCGGCGAGGTTACCTGGCGAAGCGCTCAGATCAGCGGCAACATCACCGACGAGCAATTCGAAGAAGACACCCTCAACCCGCTCTGGTCGTGGGAGAACGCGCCCGCCGCCTGGGACGTCAACCAGACAGCCCCCGGGCAGCTTCACTTCGCCGTCAGCCAGCCTGTCACAACAGGCGTCGGGCATTTTCTGTACCAGACGGTCAGCGGATCCGGCGATTTCAAGGTGAGCATGAGCGTGACCCGGCATGCTACATGGGAACTCGGCGTCCCAACCCCCTTCGCTCATACCGGGATAATGGTCTATCAGGACGCCAACAACTGGTTCCGCTATGGCCTCACGTCCGATCAGGGACGGCCGTACCTGACCCGGTGCAAGGACGGCGTGGTTACGACACAGGGGAGCGACGGATCCATCGGGTTCCAGGTCGTGGCTCCGCGATGGATTCATGTCCGCAAGACCGGCAACCAGTACTACCTCTATACATCGTATGCGAAGAACGCGACGGGACCTGACGGCGGCTATCAGATGGGCGTGCTGGTCGATCACGCACTGATCTATCCGCTGCGAGTCGGTATCAGCAGCGTGGGACAGGACACTTCCGGGGTGGACGTGGACGAGTTCAGTATTCAGGATCCGGGTATTCCGTTGAACGGTCAGGTGGCCGCCTTCTATAACTACCTCTGGACCGAGCCGTGGGCGAACTACGTGCGCGACATCGTTGGCCACTACAAAGACCGCATCAAGTACTGGCAGGTCTGGAATGAACCGGATCAGTGGTGGGTGTGGTCGGGCGGCCAGGACATCTACGCCATCATGCTCCGGGAGTTCTACACAGCTTTGCGCGAGGCCGACCCGACGGCTGTGGGAATAGCGGGCGGCTACGCGAACGGCGCGAACAGGCTGCTCGGCGACGTCTACTCGACCATCGGCCCGGGCTATTTCGACCAGGCTTCGTGGCACCCGTATCTCCACAGCAACAAATCTCCCGACGCGGCTTACTGGTTCACTGCGCCTCACGACGCCGGCCGGAACCATATGATCGCCAACGGCGACGGCGGCAAGGAGGTCTTCTTCGGCGAGGTTGCCGTGGACAGCGGAGTTCTGCAGTCCGGCGGCGGCATGAACGACCAGAAGCAGGCCGACTATGCGATCCGGCTGCTGATGATGTCGCGCAAACTCGGGTGGGTGAGCGGTATTCAGTGGTGGCCGGCCAACGGTGATCTCAGCCCTGTGGGCACATCCGAAGACAACCAGTACGGCGCTCACGCGGGGCTGTTCTACCAGAGTTCGGGCTACCAGCGGGACATCGCCTCGATTACGCGCTCCGGCAACCAGGTGGCGCTCGTCGTCACGAATCACATTGACGTGAACTACAAGGTGGGTGACAGGGTCACCGTGTCGGGAATCGCCGCCCCGCACGACTCATTCAACGGCGACTTTGTCCTGTCGGGCATCGAAGAGATCTACAACCCGATCTTCGGGACATCGCGCAAGATCAAGCTGCTCTACACGCAGAACAACCCGGTTGACGATTCGGTAACCGCGCCGTCCGGCATGTCGCTCGGCCTTGTCAAGACCACCATCGTTCCCAAACCCGCGTTCTGGGCGTATCGCAACCTGGCTTCCAACAAGGGCTTCATCGTTGACCTGGGACAGTACGGCACGAACGACGTTCTTACACCCGCATCGGGCAAGTATCCGTTGAGCGGGGTTGCAGTGGGCCTGAGGGAGAGGGCGAATGTCGGGTCTATCGAGGTGCTCACATCAATGACCTGCACGGACGAGCGCTCACGGCCCGATCACGTTGCCGCCAGACTCATCGGGGCGACCGTTACTCCGGTGGTGGTTACAGTGAACCCCGAATCACCGTCTCTTGCGACGGAGAAATGGACACTGAGGGCAACGACGTCCACAACGTTCTCCGTCGAGGGCTCGGTATCCGGAGCCCAGGGAACAGCCACGACAGGGGTCCCGTTCAGTTCGCCGAACGGGGCGGTTGTGAGCCTTACGCTTCCCCCGCGGACCTACGTGGTGGGACAGCAATGGGTGTTCAACACATTCGCGGGAGACGGCTGGCAGCAGGCGGCGACGTGGACTAATGACGGCGCGGCCGGACCGGGCGACATCCAGATCATCTTCCAGGAGCCCGTGGATGCTCGTTACGTTGCCATCCGCTTCACCAGGGCCGCCGGTGCCCCCAGCATAGAACTTGACGAGATCAGCGTTCTGGACACAGGCAACACCAATGTCGCGGAGGGCAAGCTGTACCTCGTTGATGGCTACCAGCCCTGTTTCACCGCCCCCGAACAGATTACGCGGCTAGCAGACATCAAGGGCCTTCCCGACGAGACGCGCGTGACGCTGAGCGGCGCCGAGCTGTATCTGCTTGGCGGCGGCTTCGGCTATGTCGAGTCCAGCGACCGCGCGGCGGGTGTCAGGCTGGAAGGCGTCCTGTCCGGCGCTGAGGGCGACACAGTCACCCTTACGGGGATTCTCAAGACATCGCCCGGCGGCGAGCGCTACATCCTGGTTCAGTCTATGGCTTCATCCGGGATCGGCGGTGTCCAACCCCTGATGACCAATGAGAACGGGATACACAGCCGGCTCGCCGATGGTCTGTTGATCACTCACTGGGGATTCGTCAAGCCCGGCTCTATCAGTTCGGCGTCCTACGAGATCGTCGATGCGTCAGCCGAAGGCAGCATCAGGGTTGTAACGGACGGTGCCCCGGAGGTCGCTGAAGGGGAGTTCGTAATCGTGACGGGGGCCGCCGGTTACGATAGCGGCCGTGTCATCTATCAGCGGTAGCACGCGCGGGCGGCGTATGCCGTCCTGACAGGCCGCCGCAGAGCACGCAGAAGAGCGCCCCGGGGGTTCCCCCGGGGCGCTCCTTCATGCAGAATACCGGCGCTTCCCCGATTACGGGGCGACCGTCACGATGTCAGCATCCGACCGCACCCGAAGGCGGCGATTGTGCTGTGTTTCCGGCCTGTAGATGCTCGAGACACCGGTCACCGAGACAAACGTATCGGTGGCAGGGGCCATCATCCACTGCATCATCTCGACTCTCACTCCGGTGTAGCCGAAGATGTTGCCGTCGTTGAGGTTTGTTCCGTCATTCATGTAGAAGAACGGATACCCGAGATCGTCGTAGGCCATTCCGGTCACCTTGCCGCAGCTCTTCATCAGCAGACCGACGTTGTTCGCGCCGTAGCCGAGAGCCTCCCCGGATATCCCGGGATTATCGCCCACGCCCGCGCCGCCGAGAGACCTGTTGGTCACGACAAACGGCTCCGGTTCCTGAGCGGCCGCGCCGGGAACAACGTCCGCGGCGTGCAGCACCCGTTCACCAAAATACCTGCCCAGAAGGCCGCTGACCGTGGCGGTCTGCCCCACGGAAAGACCCGCCGCGCCGCCGCGCACAAGAATGCCGCTCGCGTCACCCGGAGGGCCGCTCTGGATGTAGAACTCGTCGGAGTCGGCGAGCACCCAGGTCACGACGGCAGTGATACGGGCGGCAGTGCCGTCCGGCTGGCTCTTCACGCTCGAGACTGTGTCGAACGTGGGATACGTCAGGCCCGTAACCGTGTACGTCCCGTACTGCAGGCCCGCCAGCAGGTTGATGTCCTTCGGCGGATCTCCCAGGTTGCTGTATCCTCCTCCGAGCCCCGGCAGGAACTGGTTCGAGAAGTAGCCCTTGTTGCCCGTCAGAACAACCATGTAGCGGATAGTCGTCTGAGCCAGCCCGATGTCCGCGAACGGGATGAGCGCTTCAAGTCCGGTGTCGGCCGTCTTTGCGTCGGTCTCGTTCTCGGCCGGGGTCTTGACAGCGTCACCTGTGACACCCACTGCGTTGGAGTTGTCGAACGCGAGCGCCAGCCCGTTCGGGTTGTCTCCCTCTTCGAGCGTGGACGCGCCCGATCCGACCGCCACCTTGCCGACATAGCGCCCTGTGTTCGTGCGCAGGTCGAACAGATCAACGTAAGCGAACTGCCCGGAAGACTCGCTGCCCGCATTGACAAACAGCACGTGCGTCGGCGAAAACCCGCCGTCGAAGGCCGTGCCGTTCAGCGCGGTCAGCACCCCGGACATCGGACCCGCGCCCTCCGGGACGCTGAGCACGGACACACCTCCGGGGCCGGTCTCGAGGAAGATCGCGTAGAAGTTGCCGTTTGCCTCGAGATTGCCTGTGATCCCCATCTGCAGGGCCGCAGCTGTATTGCTCAGGAAC
>Ga0255341_1005010_pt1 | contig 13420 bp, 25 predicted proteins | sample wastewater_treat_8_FD_192418 | JGI IMG/M metagenome (GOLD analysis project Ga0255341, IMG submission 192418) | Wastewater microbial communities from Lulu Island WWTP, Vancouver, Canada - plant12 | ecosystem: Engineered > WWTP > Wastewater > Unclassified | place: Canada: Vancouver, British... | reverse complement strand
ACCCCTAAAAAAAATACACCCCCAATAAAAAACCAGGGCGAAAGCCCTGGTTACCATATATAGTCCCCCATTTCATCTTTCTCTATTTTCTTCCATAGAGCGGGAGCCTTCCCCCGGATAATTCTTGTCTCTTGTCCGTGTATAATACCCCAATCATCTATATAACATATATCTTTATAGGTATCTTCAAATATCATCATTACCTTTACATTCTTTGGTGGTTTGCGCAGTGTATAGTCTGTGTAATCTTTTAAGTTCATAATGTATTCTCCTTCTTTTACTACCGAAAATTCGCCAATTTCGGAAGCAATTTCGGTTTATTTTTCTGACAGTTTTTGCTTAAATGCGGGAATTCTTGCCTTGAGGCGTCACGAAGCCACCTTCCCGCTATTTCTCCCAACTTATTGTCATCTCAAGTCTCTCATTAAGAGTAACTTTATATCCAAGTTCCTCTAAAATATCTATAGCTTTATCACAAGCAATATAGTTTGTTGAAACAGAGTATCTTCCATCTCCACAAGCTTCTTTAATTATTCTCTCAATTTCCTGTAATTCTTTATTAAAGTAATTATTATTATAACTTTTATCACGAGCCTCTTTTGCACTTATCATAGCCTTTTTCTCCTTTTCTTTATTTTCTATAAATATTATATCAAAAAATTTTAAAAAACTCAAATGCGGAAATGGCGCCCTAAAGTTACACGGAGGCCACAACTGCGCAACACTTGCAAACAAATAAAATTTTTGATATAATTATTATAGAAAATAAATAAAGGAGTGATGAGAATGAATAGATATAGAGTTGTAGGCATTGTCGATTATGGACAAGGCTTTAAGACAGAGATAATTCCACAGACCCCTTGGTTCAACAATTATGAGAGAGCAAAAGCAGAAAAGACAAAACTTGAAGCGGAGCAGAAAGAAGGCTATGCAAAAGGTTATGGTTTCTTTATAGGCTGCTATAAAATAGAAGAAAGAAGATTTGATATAGTTAGTGATTATATAGATTAAAAAGGAGAAAACGCTATGTGGACAATAGAAAGAGTAAGAAAAGAATTAGATACTCTCGCAAAAGCAGATGGCATTACTATTGATGTACCTGTGAGCGCGAATGGTCGCTTACGCACAACACTGGGTAGAGTTAGAAGTTATCGTTCAACTTGCCTTCCTATTAGCATAGAGTTTTCTCAGAAACTCCTTAACGAAGGAACAGATAATGATATTCTTAATACAATTAAGCATGAATATGTTCACTATTTCCTTTTAGTAACAACAGGTGAAAATCATGGACATGACTATATGTTTAAAAATAAATGTGCAGAAATTGGTTGTGAACATAATAAAACTAAAAATAATATTGAAAGTGAAGAGATGATGGCGCCTACCGCTCAGTCTAAATATGAAGTATATTGTCCAGACTGTAATGAGACAATAGGAACATACTCAAGAATGTGCAAGACCCTTCGCAATTTAGATAACTGCTCTTGTGGCATATGTGGCGGGAAAGCACTGAAAATGATACAGAATTGGTAAATGTGACGCGGGATCTGGTTTCCGCGTTATTTGCATTTTGATAAAATTTTTGTTATAATTTTATTAGAAAATAAGATAAAGTATAAATAGAAAGGTGGAATAAACATGGGAGCTGATATTAGATTTTTTGTACAAGTAAAGAAACATTTTTATAAAGAAGGTGCATATGATTATTATGCATGGGATAATCTTCCTCTTTGGACTGAAAATTCCGAACATAGAAAAGTTCTTGCAGATTTTGGATGGATTGGATGGTGCGGTTGGGATACTCTTGATATAATAAAAGAAGAAATGTCTCTTTATAAAGATGATTATGAAGATATTAGAGATTTAATGCTTCAGGCAGGTTGGATTAATGCACAAGAGTATAATAATAGAGAAGATGATGATGGCATTGAAGTTCCAGCTTATTATGCAAGTCTTACTCGTATTAAGTATCTTAACCTTTATAATAAATATGAAGTAATTCGTCTTATTGAAGAATATTATGATTTTAATATTTGGGAAGAAGTAATAAAAAGAGTTGAAATGATGCTTACTTTTGCGGGATGTGACTACTATGATGATGACGATATTAGAATTATTGTACTTGCGAGCATCTAGGAGGTAACATATGTTTGGAATGGATAATGGATATTGGCTTTATATGAGTGAACAGGAAGGGCTAAATAATGTTAATACGCGAGAAGGTCGTCTAAACCAAGTTGGACGAGCCCTCCGCGACATGGGATATGCAGGAAAAGTGGTTCCCGCCCCAGTATTTGATAGTCTATTAGAGAAATATAGACTTAAAGATATAACTATGAAAGAAATTCATCAGATAGAGGAGAAATGGTTATGAGAATGTTTAAATATGAATTACTATTGTATTCTGACCGTATAGCAGATGAATACACTGTAACTGGAGTAGTATGCTCTGATACATATGGTCATGCAGTAGATGATATAGTTAAAGCTTATCAATGGGAAGATCCAGATAGAATGTATGGAACTTATGTATGTGAAATTAAAATAACTGAAACTTTTGATGAAATAGGTGAACCTACTAATATCTATGAATTAAGCACTACAAAAGAGGATTAGATATGAAGAAACAAATTTTCTTGGGGTTTTCAATGGAGATTTAGCGATGACAAAGAAAATCTAGTTACTGATTTATCAAATGAAAAAATAAGAAAATATAGACAAAAAGTTAAACAAATAGATATAAAAACTAATGAAGTTATAAACATATACGAAAGTGTTCCTGAAGCCAACAGACAAACTGGAGTTAATCAAACAGATATTAGACAAGTTTGTAATAATAAAGCTAAGACTGCTGGTGGATATAAGTGGGAATACTGTTAAGGAGGTGGTTTTATGGCAAATATCAAGAAGAGGATTTTTCTTGATATAGATTGACGGAGTATTAAATTGGGAACGCTCTCTTTCTCATTATAAATGGTACCTTGGTATAGATACTAAGAGATTACGCTTACTTGCCCACATAGTTGAAGAAACTGGCGCGGAAATCGTACTTATTTCAACCTGGGGAAGAGATTTTGTAGTGGGCGCATATAAACAAGAAAATGGTTCACAAGCTAAATATCTAAGTAATAAATTGCGTTCGCAAGGACTAAAAGTATATGACAAAATAAATTTTTCACATTATTATCATAAATATGATAGATCTTATGCTATTGCTAAATATCTTGAATTGCATAATCCAGATACCTATGTTATTATTGATGACGAATGGTTTTTAGGATATGATATACCAGAGATTGAAGAACACTTGATCTGTTGTTGCGATAACTTCCGAAACATGGATGAATATAGCGGACTTACTCCTTATTTAGCAGAAAAGGCTATTGAAATTTTAAATGGTGTTACAAAAGGTCTAGTTATAGATGAAAATATAACACGAATATGTAAAGAATAGGGCGCGGGACCGTGTTACACGGCACCCCGCTTTATTTTTTTGAAAATTTTTGATATAATATATTTAGAAAATAAAGAAAAGGAGAAAAAGGCATGGGATATAGAGGAAAAAAGCTTACAAGAGATGAGTGGATTGATAAGTATAACATCACAGATGACACTATATATATGGTAACTGGTTGTAACACTTTTGAAATTAAAGACGAACTCAAAGAGCTTGGGGCAAAGTATTTCTCAGGTCTCGGCTGGTTTTTTAATAAGGAGTCACTTCCGGAAGATATTAAGGAAAGATTTTCTCCTGATTTATTTGTGTATCCTATTAAAGTAAACGATACTTTTGAAGTTAATGGAGATTATATTAACGGAATACTTGATAAAATACAGAAAGACATTAAGCAAATTATCTCAGATAGAAATAGAGAAAAGTATGGGGAGTCTGAGTGGGTCGGAGAACCTGGTGAGCGCCTCCGTAATATGAAAGGACAGTTTATATCAGCTAGATTTTTTGAAGGACAATGGGGCGGAAGCTTCATTTATACATTTAAAGTGGATGGTAATGTATTTATATGGTTTAGTCAATCAGTTATTGATAAGACTATTATTGAGCCAAATGACGAAATAATTTTAAGCGGAACTGTTAAACAGCATACAGAATATAACGGAATATTACAGACACAATTATCAAGATGTATAGTTAAGAAAGGATAGGTGATATAATGAAGAACTTTAGAGTTACTATTGAGTATATTGCTCAGGATAATACAGAACATACAATACAAGCAACTTTTACTACTCTTCCCCTCGCGCTAACAAAAGCAAAGTCGACTTGTATGAAAGGTGATATTAAGAGAGTTAAGAAGGTTTTAGTGGAGGAGATTTAAGATGAGAGAACCAGAGAGATTAGATAAGTATTATGATGAAATTAAAAGACTACACAAAACTTACTGTCCTGATTGGCGAATAGGGCAGCTATTTGTGAACTTTGCGCAATGGCTTCAGAGAGATCCATTCTACGCCAGTGAAGAGAATTTTTTAGCGTTAATTCATGAGTATTTTGCAGATACTTTTCAAGATTATGATGAGTAGCGGAAACCTAGCCCCCATGTTGAGTGGGGGCTTTTTTGCAATTTTCAAAAATTTTTGTTATAATTATTATAGAAAATGAAACAGAAAGAGGTGTTGAAAATGGCAAAATTAAAGGGGATTAAGAAGATAGATAAAATAATCAATGATTTTACAAAAAAGCAGTTTGGTGTTACCGCAAGATTTGATGATGAATTTGAAGCATTTTGTGATAATGGCAGACGACTTATTGGTTATACACTTCTTGCTATTGAAGATAATGCAGGTAACTTCCTTGAAGATGTAGCAAAGAGATATCCGGAAGTAAATGCAGATATTTTTCTCTGGTGTCTTATGCATGAGATTGGACATTGTATGACGGAAGATATGTGGACACCTGAAGAAAGAGAATATTTTAATTTTCAGAAAGATGCAATTTACGAATATGAAGTTGAAGATGATGGCGTATATGTATGGTATCACTGCTGTCCAGATGAATTTATGGCAACAAGATGGGCTGGCGACTATATGCGCAATCACCCAAATCAGATGAAGAAGTTTTGGAAGAAGTTACAGAAGGCTATAATAAACTTTTATATGGAGAATGAATTAATATGATGATTACACCTCAGGATTTTGTGAAAGATTTAAAAACATTCTTAAATGAGAATAATGGTAGTCTTGATGGACTTACAGCAGATGGTGTAACATATGACCAGAATGATTTTGAAATGTCTTTATTTGATAATAATCTTTTTACATTCTGTTTTGGCGCGACTCGTGGGGTTATGGTACCACAGGGTCCCGCAGATTTTGTAATGAAGTTTGATTTTGATGGACTTGAGTCAAGCTATTGTGCATATGAAGCTGAAGTATATAGTGAAGCAGAGGATAGAGATTTAAAGAAATACTTTGCTAAAATTGAACCATTTTGTTGTATTGGTAATACTTGGATTTATGTTCAAGATTATGTTGCTTATGATGATGGAAGAAATTATCATGTAGATTTATATGATGAAAAGAATATAAAGACTTTAAATAAAATTACAACTAAAATAAGCCAGACACTTGGAGTTGAAGAATTACCTGAAGAATGGTGTCTTGCTTTTGTAGAAAAGTATGGTGAAGATGAACTTGACAAACTATTTAAGTTTTTAGAAGAGAAGGGTATTAATGATCTGCACGCCATGAATGTAGGTTATACAGAAGATGATAGCCCTATAATATTTGATTACGCTGGTTTTTATTAATTTGCAATAAATAAAAAATTTTGTTATAATTATTATAGAAAATATAAAAGAGGAATAAAAATATGGATGATTTAATTAAATTACATAAAGAAACAATTGAGTTTTTACTTCAGATAAAGCGTGTTCCGGAAGAAGATAGATTTCCTTGCGTAACAGATGAAGCTTTAGACGATTTAATCAGCGAACATACTTATAACATGATTGCTTTATCAATGATGTCAGATTTATAAAAAACTTGCAAAATAAAAAAATTTTTAGTATAATATAAGTGTAAAAAGAAAATAAGTAATTTAAAAAAAGAAAGAGGTGCGAATTATGAAGAAGAATAAAGTACAGTATTTAAATGAAATCAAGGAGCTCGTTAAGGATAATGCTGATTATGTAGCATTTATTGAAGCTGAAGTTGAGAGAATTCAGAAGCGTGCAGGCAAGGTTGCCGAGAAGCGTGCTGAGAAGAACGGCGTAAAAGCAGGTGCATATGAGGAAGCTATTCGTCAGGCTCTTGCAGATGCAGAAAGAGCAATCACTCTTGCAGAGCTGGTTGCCGCAACTGGTATCGAGGATGCAACTCCAGGTCGCGTAGCATATTACGCAGGTAATCTTGTAGATACTGGAGAGGTTGAGCGTGAAAAGGCTAAGGTTGGTGACCGCAAGGTTACTGTATATAAGCTGGCACAGTAGGACATAAAGGTGGCGGGGTGGTCGCCGAGGAGCACCACCCCTTGAAAATCATAAAAATTTTTGATATAATATAAGTACAAAAGATAAAGAAAATAGAAAAAGGAGAAACGAAAGATATGGCAGAGAAGAAGATTACAAAGAAAGATATGTATAATGGTATTATTGCAACACTTACAGAGAACTTCGGTGATGAGGTTCAGGAGTATGTAGCCTTCCTTGAGGGAGAAGTTGCAGCACTCGATAAGAGAGCAGAGAAGGAAAAGGAGCGTAGAGCTGCTAAGAAAGCTGAGAATGATGAGCTTAAGGACGCAGTAAAGGCAGCTATCGGCGCAGAGCCTGCAACAGCACAGGAAATCGCAGATGCACTTGCTGAGAACTTTGATGATGTTACAAAGGCAAAGGTTACATATAGAGCATCACAGCTTGTTAAGGATGGCGAAGTTTATAAGGTAACAATTAAGACAGAAGACGGACGCAAGGTAGTAGCTTACACAGCAGAAGCTCCTGCAGAGGACGCTGAGTAGTACATAGTATACATGTTAATCAGGGTAGGGCTTGTCCCTACCCTTATTTTGATAAGGAGAATTAATGGAAGAATTTATTAAAAAGCTTTGTATTTTATATGACGGAGCAGAAAATAAATATGCGGGAGAGGCATCCCAAGTAAAAATCATCTTCCGCCCTGAGAGCAAAAATCTGGAGAAGTATATAGAAATTAATAGTGACAAACAGATTTATATGGTTCTTAATCCTGAGTATTATACTTTAGATAATATGCGCAGAATTACTGAATTAAAGAAATTTGATAATTGGACTCTTATAACTCCGGTAAGTATGATACTCGATAAACAAAAGAAGATAAATGTAGTTAAATTTACTGCAATTAAAGAATGTTGTAATAAATATATGTTCTCAGATTTAATTGGTAATTGGGAGATACTAAATTTTGTTTTAGCTTTACATCCTAGTGAAGTCTATATAACAAATATGCTTGGTTTTTGTCTTCCCGATGTTATTAAAGTCTGCGGGGATGTGGGTGTGCGCGCAATCGCCAATGTAGCACAGTCCGCATGGGAAGGTTCATATGATTTAACTAAATTCTTTATACGACCAGAAGATCTGCATATATATGCACCACTGCTTTCCGGAATTGAATTTGAAGGTGATAATACAATTCAAGAAGTTTGTTATGGTGTTTACAAGAGGGGATATTGGTTTGGCAATGTTGGAGAACTTATCATAGGTTTTAATATAGAAGTTGATAGTAGAAGATTACCTCCTCAGTTTGGTGAATATAGACTGAAATGTAAAAAAAGATGTATCACTGGTTCAAGATGTCATTTATGTAAAGCTATGAGTGAGTTTGCGGAAGCTCTTGTTAAAGGTGAAGCTATGGTTACTCCATATGCAAAAAGACAAGATGATAGAGAATAATTTGTAATTTTAAATAATTTTTGTTATAATTTATTTAGAAAATAAAAAGAGAGGTATTAGATATAAGAATACAAAAAATTAAGGACATTTCTTATGGAATTCATATTTCATAGAAGAAATTCTGAATTCATTATATAAGGAGAAAAGAAATGGGAAAACAAACTTTTTGTATTTATATGCATAACAACAAGATTAATAATAAAAAATATATTGGTCAATCTTGTAATGTAAAAGAGAGATGGGGTAGTAATGGTATTCATTATCAAGGTAGTTCTCGTTTTTGGAACGCGATTCAAAAATATGGATGGGATAATTTTGAACATATTATTTTAAAGCAAGATTTAACAAGTGATGAAGCAAACAACTATGAAAAATACTATATTCAAAAATATAATACTACAAACCCTGATTATGGATACAATATTGTAAATGGTGGTCAAAATGGAGAACGACCATACATTTCTGAATATCTGAAAGAAAAATGGAAAGACCCTGAATACAGAAAGAAAATGATTGATTTACATAGTGGTAAAAATTCACATTTTTATGGTTCCCATAGAACTGGCGAACAAAATCCGATGTGGGGTAAAAAGCATTCAGAAGAAACTAAGAAAAAAATAAGTGAAAAAGCAAAAGAAAGATATAAAAATAATCCAGATACTTTTAAAGGAAAAAATAATCCTATGGCAAAGCAAGTTATTTGTTTAACTACAGGGCAAATTTTTGACTGTCAAAAAGATGCGGCTAAATGGGCTGGAGTTGGAACTGCGACTATGTCAAGATGGCTTCATAAACAAACTAAAACAACTGGAAAGCATCCTGAAACAGGTGAGCCTTTAGAGTGGGATTATTATAATGAAAAAGGAGATAAATAATGAAAGGTTCTGAATCTAAAAAGATAGTTACAGAAAAAATACTTGAAATATTTGAAGGTAGTTTTTTATATAATGGCGGGAAGGAACTCAGGATTCCTATGATAGAAGATGGTCAGAGAGTAGAAATTAAGATTGCACTTACTTGTGCAAAGACTAATGTTGGCGGTGATGGCGACTCCGTGGAGAGTGTAGGCGAGGTTCCCGCATCTGCACCAGCATCAACAGAACCAACTGAGGAAGAAAAGCAGAATATTGCAGATTTAATGTCTAAATTAGGTTTTTAAGGGAGATAGTTATGGCATCTGCTAATAAAAAGAAAAAAGCGAAAAATTCTTATTTACTTAATGGAGCTGAAAAGCAAAAAGGTATAAAATTTAAAAGGCTTATGTATTTTACTAAGGCAGATAGACAAAAAGGCAAAGATATTTGTAGAAAAGGAGAATAACCATGGGCGTGTTTAAAGCAGTAGAATGGAAAGATGGAACAAATAGATGGCATGTAGCAGATACATCAGACCTGGCAAATGATAGTGCTGCATGGTGGATTCCTGCCCGCATACTTAACCTTCCGCTCACAGATTTCATTCTATTGCTTACAAATGAATATAAAGCAGATATCGATGGGTGGTTTCCGGAGAGTAATAATGGTAAATCTCTCCTATTGATTTCATGGTCAAATGAAAACTATTCATATGCACATAAGTATCTCTTATATATTAATAGGATTGCCCGTAATAAAAATTGGACAATTTAATATAATTTTGTTAAAAGATTTTACATATTAATATGTCTTTTCGAGTAAATACTTTAAATAGGAGGTATTTGCAATGAGTAGAAGTTACAAAAAACACCCAAGAGTAAAAGATGCTGCCAATAAGGGTATGAAAAAGTTTGCTAATAAGAAGGTAAGGCATACTAAAAATATTCCTAATGGTAAGGCTTATAAAAAAAAGTTTTTGAGTCCTGGGAAATATCTGATTGGAATTGGATATGGACGCGGCAGGAGGCTATAGATACCTATAACCAAGCTCCCGCAAATTCCTGGATAAAAAAACGCTATGAAACTTTAGAAAAATATCTTATGTACTGGGAAAAATGCACAAAAAGAAAGTGACAGTTTCTGCGTTTTTCGATATTTTCTTTGTATAGGTTTCAAGATAACACGAAACAGTAAGAAAGAAAAAGGAGAAATAACAATGAACAAAATGAAGAGAATTGCCAGCTTTGTTTTAGTGGCTGGCTTTTTAATTTGTGGAGCTAACTTTAATGTATTCGCTGCAGAGGAAGAGACTGCTAGAGAAGTAGAGGACGAATATAAGACCTGCTATGAAGAAGGACTAACAATGATAATAGTGGAAGAAGATGAAATAATCAACATCTATTCCCAGGGTAGAACAATACAATGGAAGGCGGAAAAGGTAGATGAAACAGTTTATACCAGCTGTGATGCTTTCATAAGAAGTTCTTCCCCTAATATAAACAATAAAGATGAGTTATGTTTACCAAAAGGAGCACAAATACATAGAATTGGTATATCTGAAAATGGGTGGGATATAATCAAGTATGAAGATTCAACTTACTTTATATGGTATAATTGTGTAACTAATGAAAAACCAATCGAAAAGACAACCACTGAAATTAAAGAAGGACAAAAATATTTACCTACAATAGTTGCTGCTGTAATTAAAGATCAAGAGGATGTAATATACTCTGGTAATACGGTTATAAGTAACGAAGAACAACCTTATAATGTTTACTATGAGAAAGAAGAAACAACAGAAGGAACCTATGTCGGCTCTTTTGAATTAACTGCATATTGCGCGACTGGTAATCCTTGTGCAGATGGTGCTTATCCTAGCACCGGATACACCGCCGCATGTAATGATAGTAGATTATGGCATCATTGGGTCTATATTGAAGGATATGGAACTTACTATATTCATGACACGGGTGGAATGGCTGTAAATGTCATTGATATTTTTATGGGTTCGTACGGAGAATGCATCCAATTTGGACGCAAAAGTGCAAATGTTTATATAGTAGATTAAGAAGTTGCGGAGCTACCAGTATGGTTCCGCGTATTTTTTTGCAATTTTTAAAATTTTTTGCTATAATTATTATAGAAAATGAAACAGAAAGAGAAAAAAGGAGAGTTAAATATATTTATATACGAATTTATTTTACTTTTATATAATGAAGATGAAAACAGAACTGAAAGAAAATATGGTATAGTTGCTGAAGAAAACGAAGAGCAAGCTCTAGGTAAGATTGGTAACTGGTATGTGGATTTTCTTGTTAGAATAGAATATTTTGGATGTGTTTCTGAATACGATGGAGATAGTGTTTATATTCTTAACGATGATTGGGCAAATAATTTTAAAATTAGTGGTAGAAAATTTAAAAAGATAATACCAGAGCTTAACGAAATACCAGAAAATTCAGAAATTTATGAATAAAATTTTGGTTGATTTTATTAAAAAATTTTGATATAATTTTTATGTAAGATAAAGAAATGAGTAAAAAGAAAAAATGGAGAAAATTATAAGTTAGGAAGATATAAAGGTGATCTCTACCTCTTGGAAGACTTCCCGCTCTCTAATTTATCTTACAATATGCCGCCTTGGCGCAACGGTAACGCAATTGATTTGTATTAGGGCTTGCACTGGTATCGATTGGGTTATGACGACTATAATCTCGCACGGTGGTTCGTAAAACCAAACTTTAAATATAAACGCAAACGATTACGCTATGGCTGCCTAAGTCTATTAGGCTCCAAAATAGGTGTAGAGTAAACTGCTTTCTGTAAACCTTGAGGAACGAAAACTGAAGTAGCTGAGTGCGGCGGACACGGCAGTGCGCATAAACCGCCTGGTGGAGTAGGTAAACCTTATTACCTTATGTTGGGTGGCTCCCTAAAGCCTATTGCGTAAAAAAGATTGTAGGATAGTAGTTCAAGACGGGAGTTCGACTCTCCCCAAGTCCATAGGCAGAAGTATTAAATCGTGCAATAAGCAAATCAAACGAGAGCGTCAGAAAAGGAGAATACCTGTATCCTCTGTAATGATTCGGTTACTTCCCCTACTGCAGAGGGTAACGAGCCGATGGGTTTGATGATATTAAACGGGATATGGTAGCAGAGTGGCGAATATTATGTCTTTATAAGTTCGATTTTTTTGGTCGAATATGTATAAAATATATCAAATATTTTTCAAATATAATATCAAAAATAAAGGAGAAAAATATAATGGTATTTAATACAAATAAAGAAAAAGGTAATTCTGGTTTAGGAGCTGCAATTGCTTATTATACTTTTAAAGGATATACAATTTCTATACCTTTAAATGATACTCAAGATTATGATTTAATTGTAGATAATAATGAAAAATTACTAAAAATTCAAGTAAAGTCTACTGGTCAACGATCCCCTCAAGGATATAGTATTGTAACAATACGAAGTACAGGTGGAACAAAAGGTTCTACTTATAAAACTCTTATTGAAACAGATATTGATATTCTTTTTGTATTAACTGAATTAGGTGAAATGTATGAAATTCCTATTGCAGATATTTCAACAACATCTTCAATTAATTTGGGGCCAGATAGACAATGTTATCGTATTGATAATGTTGATACTCAATATCTTAAAAAAGAATATAATTCAATAAAAAGTATTAAGTATTGTTCATCTTGTGGAAAAGAAGTAGGTATAAGAAATATTTCTGGTTTGTGTAATATATGTGCAAACAAAGAAAAAAGAATAGTTGAAAGACCTTCTAAAGAACAATTATTAAAAGAACTAAAAGAAAGTAATTTTGTACAAGTTGGGAAAAAATATGGAGTAAGTGATAATTCTATTAGAAAATGGTGTAAATCATATAATTTACCAACACATATTTCTGAAATAAAAGAATTGGAGGTATGAGCGGAATTGGTAACGCAGCGGTCTGTAAAATCGTGGCTTCGGCATTCCTGGTTCAAGTCCAGGTACCTCCATTTGCGGGATGCCCGCATGAGGTGGATCCTACCCTTGTGATGGAATTGGAATACATACTGGTTTAAGATACCAGGTTTTGCGAGTTCGAATCTCGCCAGGGGTACTAATAAAATTTGCAATTTTTAAAAAATTTTAGTATAATATATATAGAAAATGAAACAGAGATTACTGATGAACTTAGGTCACTGGTTGCAAACATCCTAAGAAAGAATTTCGCCAGATAAAGATTGGTTCCACAAGGGTGGAATAAAGAATAGGTCAGGTGTGCACAATAGAGGCAGGTAAAATTGAAACTGAACTGCCTAAAAAGAGATTCAAACTGTTTTATTTTTATAAATAAAGAGAGTGAGTTGAAAAATACTCCAGTGGAAGTTAGGCTACAAGGCGGAAACGCTGAAGATGTAAGACCAAACAGTAAGAGGCGGAGTGATTTCCCGCAACTCTTCCTTCCCCTCTTGATGACTAGTCGTTCTAATGGTAGGATGGAACTCGCAAGAGTAACGGAACAGGTTCGATTCCTGTCTAGTCATTTTCATTGGCGAGTAACACAGTGGTAGTTGCGCCTGACTGTTAATCAGGATGTCGTGGGTCCGACCCCCACCTCGCCAGCACGCCTTCGTTACTGAAACTGAGTTCTTACGAAGTAAAAAAAGGAAGAACAGTAGGTCTTAA